>ERZ808246.2980-NODE-2980-length-9989-cov-6.550634_pt1 | contig 9989 bp, 6 predicted proteins | sample MGYA00521083_ERZ808246 | MGnify/ENA primary metagenome ERZ808246 (study PRJEB31516, sample SAMN03275577) | gut metagenome | biome: mammalia-associated habitat; material: feces | host: Papio cynocephalus | place: Kenya | collected 2012-07-07 ... | reverse complement strand
GGAAACCCGCTGATTTCATATTGCTGACGCAATGTTATTATTAATAAAACCGTAAGTCTCAGACAGAAAGACGATATATAATAAGGTATATAAAAAATAATAAATTTAATTATTTTATAATGAGGCAGACAGATATCGACAAAAAGTTGTCTTATTGGTAAAAATTTTACCGTAAAGTATTGACATTCAGTTTTTTCCCTGCTAAAATATGATAGAAAGTTAAGAATGAATGTTAATTCGTTCAAAATTTCGGTTTTTTCGGAGGTATTTTGTTATGAAACACAGACGCGTATTATCGTTTCTGATGTCGTTCGTCATGGTTTTGTCCGTGTTCTCGGGCGTAACGTTTTCATCGTTCGCCGCGGACGACCCGACGGTTGAACTTGAGACCGCATACGACAGCGAAACGGGCGAAGTTACACTTGACGTTGTGCTTAAAAATATGAGCGGTCATAATACTGTAACTATAGGTATATCTTATCCCGACGATGTGCTCGAGTATGCGGGATGTGAGACACATTCGCTTGGTAATGGTGTCATTGTCGAGGCGGGAATCCGTGCGGGTGAAACGACTCTCAGTCTTTCCGTGATGACATCTTCGGAGTTTAATTCCGACGAGCTGAGACCCGTTACATTTAAACTCAAAAAAATTGCAGACGCCGACGAGGCTGTTTTTGAAATCACCTCGGACAGTACGGTTGACGATATAATAAGTGTTTCGGGCTCTGCAGCTGTTGATATCAGCGCGGTTTATGTGCCGGCTCCGGGACTCAAGTTTGATTCTAGTTTTGACGAGTCGTCGAGAATTCTGACGCTGACCGTTTCCGCCTTCAATATGAAGGGGTATTCGTCTTTTACGGGATTTATAGATTTTCCGACAGATGATGTTGAATATATTTCATCTACCCCCAAACAACTGTCATTTATGACTGAGAGCGGACTGCGTACCGATAATAAGGCTCTTTCCGTCGCGGCAGTTTCGCTGGCGGAATTCGATGAAGATTCGTTTGAAATTGCCGAATTTAAACTTAAAGTAAAGGATTTTGTAAACTCGGTTGAATTTAATGTTACGTCGGATAGCACTGTTGACGGCAGCATAGTTATGACCGGTTCGTACGAGGTTTTGATTCCGAATTCGGGCACTGCGGGCACCGTAAGTTTTGAAGCTTCATTCGACGACTCAACAAAACTGCTTACGGTTGAGCTTTACGCCGACGGCGCAAAAGAAAGCGCAGACGTATTCTTCTCATACCCGAGCGATATTCTCGAGTTTGTTTCTGCCGAGGGTGCGGATAATGACGCCGTTATTTCCGAAGCGGGCAGTCCTCAGGCGGGAATGCTTTCATGCGCGGCTGTTATTCTTGACGAGTCCGACTCCTCGCAGAGAGTGAAAATTGCGGAATATGTTCTTAAGAAAACAGGAAACGCCGATTCCGTAACATTTACGCTGACCGACGGCAGTGCGGTTGACGGTAATGATATATCCGGTGCGTTTGTCGTTGATATTGAGCCTGTCGGCGAAACTCCGAAACTTGTTTTCGACTCGAGTTTTGACTCTGAAACCCGCACACTGACTCTCGATGTTTCTCTTGCGAATGCAAAGTGGCATAATACAGTTGAAGCTTATGTGGATTTCCCTGTCGATAAACTCGAATTCTATTCGGTGAAGAATTACGACGGACGCTATTCGATGGTTGCAGGTTTGACTATAGATTCGAATAGTACAGTTGCCGCGACGGCGATGACTATGGAAGGCTTTGCTGAAGATACGGTAAAACTTGCAACATTTACATTTAAAGTCAAGGATGGAGTTGACAGCGTAACATTCAGCGTAAATCCTAACAGCGTTGTCGATTTGGAAACAGAAATCGACGCGGGTGATTACACCGTTTCGACAAAATCACGCAGTGCAACAGACCCCGCGGCTGATGTCAGATTCTCGTTTGACCCGTCGACCCGACTTCTTACGGCAACCGTAACTGCGCTTAATTTAAAGGGACATACTACAGCTATAATTTGGCTTGATTATGATAAGAGCAAAGCTGATTTTGTAAGCGCACGGGAATTAAATAATGATGAACATCATACAACTGAATGCGGAGAGACGATAGGAGACAGATGGCTGGGGGCAATAACGGTGGCGGAATTCGACAGTTCGGATGGTTTTGAAGAAGACTCCCTTGACATTGCTGAATTTACGTTATATATCAAACCTGATGTTGAGAGTCTTACTCTGACAGTTGTGGACGGCAGCGCTTACGACGATGAAATCCCCGTTACAATTGATTCGTTTACATTTAATGTCCTCGGCGACTCGGCGGGTACATGCACTCACAGCAACACCAAGACCGAGCCCGCGCTCGCACCTACGTGCACATCGGACGGTCATACCGAGAAGATAATCTGCCTCGACTGCGGTAAGGTTATTAAAGATTCCGAACCTGTTTCGGCATTAGGACATAAGGAAGTTAAGGTTGACGGCAAATCGGCGACATGTACCGAAAAGGGACTTTCCGACGGAACGAAATGCTCCGTCTGCGGAGAAGTTATAAAAGCGCAGAAGGAAACTCCCATCCTCGGTCACAAACTCGTTACTTTAGAGGGAAAACCCGCGACATGCACGGACATCGGATTTACAGATGAAATAAAGTGCTCCGTCTGCGGTAAGGTTATAAAGGCTCGGGAAGAGATTCCCGCATTGGGACACACAGAAGTTAAGGTTGACGGAACGCCCGCGACCTGTACCGAAAAAGGTCTTACAGACCGCACAAAGTGCTCAGTCTGCGGTGTAACTCTCACAGCTCAGAAAGAGATACCCGCATTAGGTCATAAGGGAGTTAAGGTTGACGGCAAGAGTGCAACCTGTACCGAAAAAGGGCTTACCGACGGAACAAAGTGCTCAGTCTGCGGTGTAACTCTCACAGCTCAGAAAGAGATACCCGCATTAGGACATACGGAAGTTAAGGTTGACGGCAAACCCGCGACCTGCACCGAAAAAGGACTTACCGACGGCACAAAGTGCTCAGTCTGCGGTGTAGTTCTCACAGCTCAGAAAGAGATACCCGCATTAGGACATACAGAAGTTAAGGTTGACGGTAAACCTGCAGCATGTACCGAAACCGGGCTTACAGACGGAACAAAGTGCTCAGTCTGCGGTGTCGTTATAAAGGCTCAGAAAGAGATACCCGCATTAGGTCATAAGGAAGTTAAAGTTGACGGCAAGAGTGCAGCATGTACCGAAACCGGGCTTACCGACGGCACGAAGTGCTCGGTCTGCGGAGTCGTTATAAAGGCTCAGGAGGAAATCCCCGCGCTCGGTCACAGCTTCGAAAACGGAGTATGCACCGTATGCTCCGCAAAGGACCCCGATTATACTCTCAAACTCGTTGAGGATCATGATAAGAATATTTCTCTCGACAACGAGAAAAAGACCGTAACGAGCAAGCCGACATCTTCAAAATCAATGACCGCATCCGAATTGAAAAAGCAGTTCGGCGCTGATATAAAACTTGATTTGAAAGACGACGACCTCGTACCCAACGGTACCAAATTCACATACAACGACGTTGAATATACTATAATAGTTAAGGGTGATACGGCGGCGGACGGAAAGATAACCGCCTCCGACGCCAGAGCGATACTGCGTATGGCGGCAAAGCTCGACAATCCGGACGACGTAACGGCTGCCGCGGCGGATTTAAACTCCGACGGCAAAATATCATCGTCGGAAGCGAGGAACGTTCTTCGCTTCGCTGCAAAGCTCTCAAGTTCCCTTGAGGGATGAGATATGTTTCAAAACGCGTTGGCGGCTGTCCGAAAGGGCGGCCGCCGATGCGTTTAATAATAATTTACCTTCCAAGGCATAAACATTCTTTTGTAGGGGAAGACATACATAAAGAATGTTTACGCCTTAATTTATTTTATTAAAAAGCCGTCATATTGTATATTTTATATTAATTCAATTTTGAAAAAAATCCCGTCGGAGCACAAACCGACAGGATTTTTTTCTGCGTTAATATAAAATAGTCAGAGGAAAACGGTTTTATATATCGATAAATTCCCTGAATTTCGGGAGCATACCGATTTTATCGGGGACATGCGGGGGAAGCTGTAAAATATCGTGTCCGGGGAAGTGGTTGCCCTCGACAAGCAGGGGACCGTCCGGCGTTATCGCCGCGTCCCATCCGACATAGCGTATGCCTGTTTCGATTTCAGCCGCCTTCAGGCACATCTCTTTTGCGCTGTCCCAGTACGGTATAACCTGACCTACGAGAAAATGCCCCGTCATGGGGTGCGTTTCGTAATAATTTTGCTCCTTGTCGAACGCGGGATATACTATGGTTCCGGTATCGATATCAATCGGCGCCGCCATGCCTCCCGAATTTATATTATCAACATTCCGTCCGCCGTTTCCGATTCTGATAAACGCATAGACGATATGCGCGTTTTTATCGTTGTCGAGAATTGTAACAATTCTCAGTGTGTTTACGGCGCATGGATATATTTCGTTTAAAATACGATGCTGTTTTATGCACTCTTCGACAAGTCCGCAGTTCGTTTTTTTCAGGTATTCGAATAATTTTTCCGCGTCCGGAAAGTCCGATACCTTTATTTTTTTCACGCCTTTTCCGCATGTGGACGAAGCGGGCTTTGCAATTATGTATTCTTTATTTTTTATAAATTCGGCAAGCTCGGTTTCGCCGTTTTCGGACATATCAAGCCATTCGCGTTTTATAAAATCCGAAAAAACGGAGTTAAAAACCGTCTTATCCTCGAAAATGTAACGTTCTTCTTTTTTGTTAAGTTTTTTGACAAGAGAATTGTTTATCCCCCTCGTAACATATGTCGAACGCTGTTCATCCGTAAGAGAATAAAATTCGCACAGTTTGTAATCCTGGTATCCCGCGCCGTATTTTATTCCGCATTTAACCATGTCGGCAAAGATTGACGCTTTGCTTCTGCCTGTTTTTCTGCCGATATCGTCAACAGTTTTGAACATCGCCGTGTAATTCATTTTCATAATTCTTTTTATAATATATGTCCGTCCGCTCAAATTACATCATCCGCCTTATAGTTTCATACTATATGAGCAGGCAAAATAAGGAATCAGTCAAGTTTGTTCATATAATTTCTCTTAATATCCATGGACGGATGAACATATCGCTCGAGAGTAATTTTTACATCCGAATGTCCCAGTATCTCAGACAGTGATTTCGGGTCGAATCCGAGGGAAGCGCACTGCGTTGCAAACGTATGTCTGAGCGCGTGGAAACTGTGGTCGGAAACACCGCATTCCTTGAGAAAATTTTTATATTTTGAATAATACAGACGCGGTTCGATGTACTTAGTCGAATTTGTAAGGACGTAGCATGACGGGTTGTTTACACTTCTGACTTTAAGCTCATTGCACACCGACGCTGGCAGAGGTATCGCACGTCTGCCGGATTCGGTTTTCGGCGAGTCGGTAATTATTTTTGTCTTTTTCTGAGACTTTTCATCCGTCGAGTAAATTCTGAGCATCGTTCTGTTAACGTACAGCACGCCGTTTATGAGGTCGATATCCTCCCACCTGAGCGCGCAGATTTCCCCTATCCTCAGTCCCGTGTACAGACACAGAAAAACGCCGAATTTATATGCGTCCCGGCTTTCCAGTGCTTTTGCTTTCAGTATTTTTGTCTCCTCTTTTTTCAAAAAGTCCGCTTTTTGCTTCTTGACTCTCGGGAGCGAAAATTTAAGCACCTTCTCATCAAGATACCCTTTTTCCGTTGCGTATGAAAGTATCATTTTGAGAATCGAAAGTATATCCCTGACTGTTTTCGCCGACAGCCCGCCGGTTCCGTCCTTTCTGCCGTCTGTCATGAGTTTATACGAAAAACGCTCGACGGCGGTCGAATCAATATCGCACAGCCGGGCTTGCCCGAGTTCGGGACGTATATGAGAGTCCGTGATGTTTTTGTAGTGCGAAAATGTGGATTCCTTAACTCTGAATCGTTCCGTGATAAAAAAGTTGTCGATAAGTTTGTTGAATACCGTAGTTTCGGCACGTTCCGACATTTTTTCTGACATAAAAATACCTCCGAAATAAAATTTGCAAATGTTTTTTTTGCTTGCTTTGTTATAATATATTTGATATAATCATTTCGAAAGATATTTTTATCATATAGTATGAAACTATATGATTGCCGCCGGCGAAAATCGCCGACGGCATTCTTAAAGGCGGGTTTTATTATGAGCAGTTTAAAAAATTTAACGGCGAGGGTCAAGTCAATGAGCCTTAAGCGTATGAATATGTACATCTCTCAGATTCACGAAAATTACGGCGCGAACCGGGTTTCGACAGCCGCCGACATGTGCGTGTGCGCGCTCAAATACGGCATCGGTTATCTCGACTACACGGTTTTCGGCTTCGCAAAGGTCAAGGGTAAAAACCGCGGCACGTTCCTGACTTACAACAAAAACGTCGCGCTTTCAAAGCAGGCGAACAACCCCGAGTTTACGTGTATGTTTAAAGATAAACTCAAGTTCGACGAGGCTTTTTCCGATTTTATCGGCAGAGAGTGGCTCAATCTCGAAAAGGCTGACGAAAAAGAGTTTGAAAATTTCTGCAAAAAACACAAAACGGTGTTCGCAAAATACCCGCGTTCGTTCGGCGGTCAGATGATTAAAAAAGTCGATACGGACGATAATACGGATTTTAATTCGCTTTATAACGAGCTTAAATCAAACGGTCAGGTTCTCATTGAGCAGAAGATTGAACAGCACGAAAAAATGAACGAGCTCTGCCCGAAGAGCGTTAACTCCGTCCGTATCGTAACATTAAGAGACAAAAACGGCGATGTTCACTATCTTTATTCGCTGCTGAGATTCGGCAACGGAACGAAGGACGTTGACAATATTACGAGCGGGGGAATGTACATTCTCCTCGATAAAAACGGAAAGTCCGCGTCCAAGGCTTTCTGCGATAAGACGGGACTTTTCTATGATAAACACCCGATGACGGGCGTCGACGTTACATCGTTTGAGGTTCCCATGCACAAAGAGGCTGTCGAGCTGTGCAAAAAGGGCGCCGACGTTGTACCCGAGGTCGGATATATCGGCTGGGATGTCGCGGTTACCGCAGACAAACCCGTGCTGATTGAAGGCAATGTCCTGCCGGGATACGATATGTTCCAAAATTATAGACTCTCGGGAAAAGATGTCGGAATTTTGCCTGAAATACACAAGATTCCGGGATACGAGATGCTGTAATCAATAATTTATTATAAAGCGCAAACAAATTATGTAGGGGAAGACATTGTCTTCCCGCGGTAAAGGCAGGAATTTTTAATTATGATTTTACCTTCGGAAACCCGGGAATTTCATATTGCTGACGCAATGTTATTATTCATATTTCCGCAAGTCTCATGCGGGAAGACAATGTCTTCCCCTACAAAATAATGTTTGTATTTGGAACGATAAATTATTGTTTACAAACAAGGGTCTGCACACCTGTACTTGACAAGATGTGCAGACCTTTTTTATTTGTCTATTCAATTACAAATCATACACGTTCGAGTAATTCGTTCGTGCCGACCGGGGGGAATATTCGTCGAGGGTGACGGTTATGTCCGATTTTGCGCCGTTTCGGCTGACGGTGATTTTGACGCTGTCGCCCGCCTTAAATGCGGTAAGGTACGTTTTCAGCGTCGAAACCGAGTCGACCGTGTAGCCGTCGATTGCGACAATCGTATCGTTCTCCTTAATGCCCGCTTTCTGTGCGGCGGTGCCGTCTCCGACTGCCATTACCTTCGCGCCGGCGGCGGAGGCGTTATAGAATGAAAAATACGAATAACTCCTGTAGCCCGCGTCGTAAACCGAAACGCCGAGCGAAGCTTTGCCCGAGACGTAGCCCTGATTTATGATATCGTCAATCATACTGCGCACGTCGTTTATCGGAATGCAGAAGCTCAGTCCCTCAATCGAACTCGAGGCGTATTTTGCGGTCGCAATGCCGACGACGCTTCCCGTTGAATCGAATACCGGACCGCCCGAGTTGCCAGAGTTTACGGCGGCGTCTGTCTGAAACATATTTATAAGCGAGCCGTCGTCGCTTTTGATAAGTCTGTTGAGCGCGCTGACAACGCCCGAGGTGAGCGTATATGTCAAATCGCCGAGCGGGTTGCCGATAACATAAACGTTGTCGCCGACGCTTATCGACGAAGAATTTCCGTACCTGACGCTCTGGAACGAATCGCCTTCGATTTTCAGCACGGCGATGTCGTTGCTCTCCTCATAACCGATAAGTTTTGCGTCGTATTCCTTATTATTATAAGTCGTGACCTTATAGCTCTTTCCGCCCTCAACGACGTGATAATTCGTAACGATATATCCGCTGTCGGTGACTATAAATCCCGACCCCGACGACGTCGACGACGACTGATAAATTCCCGCCGATGTTCCCGTAGTTTCGACATAAACGACGGAATTTACGCAGTTTTTATAAACTTCCTTCGCGCTTAAAACAGTTTCTTTTTCGTCGGACGAATCGCTTTTTACCGCCGTGCCCTCACCGGAGTTTACACTGTTCGAATCCTCGCCGTCCTTAGAATAAAGCGACTCTATATTTTTCCGGCTCTCGTCCTCAGCCGGCAGATTCGCCGTGCCGGACTGCGTTGTCTCGGGAGTTTTTGTCTCCGTTTTAAAATGAACGGCGGTAAGTCCGCCGCAAACTCCGCCGATGAGCGCGCAGACAATGCACATGACGGGAATCAGAATTTTCAGTTTTAACGAGTTATTCTTTTTCTGCTTTGAAATGACGGGCGGTTTCGGCGCCTCGGGGGTAAATGACGAAAATCCGTTGCCCTGAAACTGTGCTTCGACGCGTTCGGGCTGAGGTTCGTTCCGATTGTTAAAATCCGAGCCGAAATAAGAGCCGTCGTTTTCCGAATTATTATGATTATTTTCTGAATTATTATTATAAAAATCGGAATCCATTACGAATGCACTCCCTCGCAGACTTCATACGCCGTGTTTTTAAGACGGACGGTCAGTTCCTTATCGACAAACGGCAGACGGTAGGTGTTGTTTCTGACGTCTTTGCCGGTAAGCGCACAGTACCACACGGCGCCCGCGATAAAATCGCCCGCCCTGTTTCCGTGAATTCCGTCGCCGGTGAGTTCCGTATTATAATTTTCCCGCTCAAATCCGAACGCCTCGCCCGCGGGGATAATTCCGTCGGCGGAGCACTCCCTTGCCGACTTTTCGTACGCGTTTTTGATTTCGGACTGCATTTTGTTACAGTCCCTGTTATAAAAATCGAATTCGCTGCCCGTATAAAGCGAGTCGTAAGCCCATGTCTCGTGCAGAAGAATTTTCGCGCCGGGGCATTTTTCCCTGATATGCTTACAAAGCTCGTTGACATACGGCGTATAGGTGTCCGCCCTGCCCGAGAGAGCCGCGGACTGCTGAAGCGTTATTACGTCCCAGTCCTCCCAGCCGAGAGCGCGGTCGAGCGTAAAATTCTCGATTTCGTTTAACTTAACGTAACCCTCGTCGTAATACTCAAAGATATATGTCCCCTTATCCGAATTCATACCGTTCGCATAATCCGCAAGCGAGCAGTGCTCGGCATAGAGGTTTGCGAGAATCATGCTTACGCCGTCGCACTTCGCAATTTTGGGCAGATATCTGTGCGCGCATCTTGAGAGTCCGTTTCCGATTGATAATATCTTCATATTTTTCACCTGCTCTGCACGGGGTGAAACCCGTATATTACAAAACGGTGTACATTGCCGAGGCGTTGTCCTTAGTCGCGTATTCGTTGATGTTCTCAACTCTGACCTTAGTTAGATTCGAGCCCATACGAATCTCGATAATATCGCCTATTTTAACGTCATACGAAGCGCGTACGCTCTTGCCGTTAACGTCTACGTGTTTTGCGTCGCAAAGCTCGTTTGCCACCGTTCTGCGTTTTACAAGTCTTGACACCTTTAAATATTTGTCAAGTCTCA
>ERZ808246.2976-NODE-2976-length-9997-cov-5.665359_pt1 | contig 9997 bp, 10 predicted proteins | sample MGYA00521083_ERZ808246 | MGnify/ENA primary metagenome ERZ808246 (study PRJEB31516, sample SAMN03275577) | gut metagenome | biome: mammalia-associated habitat; material: feces | host: Papio cynocephalus | place: Kenya | collected 2012-07-07 ... | reverse complement strand
TGGTATGTACTTACCGATGAGGTGGAATAATTTTCGTATATTTGCCTTTTGACACAAAATGAAATTATTATGGAAGCGAACGACAACTCTATAAAACTCTACTACAACACGGAGAGAGAAAAACTTCAGATGCCGGAGTACGGCAGAATTGTTTTGAATATGGTCGAACAAGTCAAAGCAATTCCTGACCGTGCAAAAAGGACCGAGCAGGCCCGTGCTGTGGTCAAGGTGATGGAGATTCTTAATCCTCAGGTTCACACCCAAGAGAACTATGCTCAGAAATTGTGGGATCATCTGTTCATGATAGCAGATTATGATCTGGACATAGATTCTCCGTATCCTGCCCCTCATCCTGAAGCAATGGATGTCCCTCCGATGAAGATTCCTATTGAAAAATCTCCGGTTAGAGCAAGGCACTATGGACGTAACATTGAGAGCATAATTGATCTAATTGCCGGTGAACCGGAAGGAGAGGTCAAGAGAACTATGTTGCGATCTTTGGCTATCTACATGAGGCAGCAGTACTTGATCTGGAACAAGGACAGTGTTGCTGATGAGACAATATTCGCAGACATCGAGAAACTTTCTGGCTATAGGATTCAGGTTCCTGCTGATCTTGAGCTTTCAAAGATTTCATTTGACACCAATTATTCCCGTCCTGGTCTTAACCTTGGCATGGGACAAAACCGCAGGAACAACAAGAAAGCCAATCGCAAGAACAGGAAATAATGTTCAAGTTCTGGAGGAATATTGACGATGAGGACAAGGCCAAGTTGACGAAGACCGCTGGCATTCTTGTCGCGTTGCTGGCAGTGTTTACATTGCTTGCAACTATCTCATATTTCTTTACTTGGAAGGCTGATCAGAGTTCGTTGTCGTCTGCCGTTGGAGACACTACGGTTGAAGTGAGCAATGTGGCAGGGAAGATGGGGTTCCGTTGGGCGGATCTTCTAGTACGTAGATGGTTCGGGTTGGGAAGTTTGGCTTTTGTTGTCATACTCTTTGCGATTTCAGTGCGTTTACTGCTTCATAGATGGCATTATTCGATGGAAAAGACAGCCCTTCTTACTGTCTCTGGAGCCATGCTTTCGTCTTTTATCCTGGCATTCATCTCTGATTTGTTTGGTCTCGGCAACGCTTTGGGAGGTGGTCTTGGAGGAGAGTGTGGAGATTCGGTTGTGGGGTGGGCTATAGTTGTTTTCGGGAATATTCTTGTCGGTTTTATTCTGGCTTTTTTGGTAGTTGTTTGGTTGGTTCTGGCTTCTAAGAGGTTCTCGGACTGGCTGATGTCGCTAGGGAAGAAGGAGGCTGTTGCTGGAAAGGAAGAGACGCTAGAGCGGCCCCTTCGACAAGCTCAGGGACCTGAACAGCCGGTGGCTGAGCCTGCCGAAGCCACCGTGGTTCGACAAGACTCACCAACCGTGGTTCGACAAAGCTCACCAACCACCGAAGCCGCGGAAAAATCCATGGAAGTGGTCAAAGGCGATAAACTGTCCACCGACATCAAGAAAGATCTTCCGAGAATCAACGTCCGTGATGAACTCCCTGACTACCAGTTCCCTTCTCTGGAACTGCTGGATTCATATTCATCAAGCCGGAATGAGGTCTCCGATGAGGAACTGGCCAGAAACAACGCCAGAATCCGTAACGCTTTGGAGAACTATCGCATCCAGATCAACGATGTCAAGGCTATTGTAGGCCCGACAGTGACACTTTACAAGGTTTATCCAGCTCCGGGGGTGAAGATTTCTGAGATTAAGAAACTTCAGGAAGACCTTGGCATGCATCTTCATGCGAGGGGAGTACGTGTCGTGACCCTTACCGATTCTGTGGGCATAGAGGTGGCCAATGACAGGCCTTCAATCGTCCCGATGCGTGCTGTGCTCAACGATGAGGCGTTCCGTACAAGCAAGGCCGAACTACCAGTTGCCATTGGCTACACTATCCAGCAGAAAGTCAAGGTCTTTGACCTAGCCGATGCCCCTCATCTTTTGGTGGCAGGTGCTACCAAGCAGGGTAAGTCGGTAGGACTCAATGCTATAGTGACTTCGCTTCTGTACGCGAAACATCCATCGGAGCTTAAACTTGTGTTTGTCGATCCTAAGATGGTGGAGTTCTCGGCTTACGCTCATCTTCTTAAGCACTACCTTGCCGTGCTCCCTTGCAATGATGAGCAGGAGGAAAGGGACAACGCCATAGTGAAGAAGGCTGACAAGGCAGATAAAATTCTCCGCTCTCTTTGCATTGAGATGGATCAGCGCTACGAACTATTGAGCCGTGCATCTGTGCCGAACATCAAGACTTACAACGAGAAGTACCGTAATCGGAAACTTCGTCCTGACGAAGGGCACCGTTTCCTCCCGTACATCGTCACCATCATTGATGAATATGCTGACTTGACAATGTCGGTCGGGGGCAGTGGCGATTCCAAGGCCGTGGCTCGAAGCATAACTACGTCCATCATCAGGCTCGCCCAAAAGGGGCGTGCAGCAGGCTTGCATGTGGTCCTGGCAACCCAAAGGCCATCAGTGGATGTCATCACAGGCCTCATCAAGACGAACTTCCCGACCCGAATAGCATTCAGAGTTGTGTCCAGGACTGACTCTTCGACAATCCTTGATTCTCCAGGAGCGGAGAAGCTGATTGGCAAAGGAGACATGCTCTACTACGCCGGAGTCGAGATGGAGCGTGTCCAGTGCGCCTATATCGACAGCGAGGAAATCAACAGGCTCACTGAATATATCGGTTCACAGGAAGGCTATAAGAAGAGCTTCAACACACCTTTCTACCTACCTCCAGTCGATGACGACATAGAGGATGGTTCAGGTGGAATGGTTGACATGACAAAGCTTGACGAGCGCTTCGAGGAGGCCGCCAAGTTGGTGGTCATGAGTCAGAAGGGTTCTACTTCTGATCTTCAGAGACGTCTTGGAATGGGGTACGCCAAGGCAGGACGTGTCATGGATCAACTAGAGGCCGCAGGGGTTGTAGGACCGCAGGAGGGCTCCAAGCCGCGTCAGGTACTTGTCTCTAGTCTGGATGAATTGGACAAGATTATCGCGGCCTATAAGAATCAGTAATTCATGCGCTATGTATCCTTGCGCAGAAATTTCGTGAAAAGTATGAGAAGAACAATCACAAGAATATTCATTGTCACCGTGTTGGCACTTGTCGCACTGCCGTTGCTTTCTTTTGCAAAGAGTAAGACTTTGGACTCATTTGTCACCAAGGTCTCTACCTCACTCGTCTCGTTTGATTACTCCTTTTCCATGCCGACAAAGAAAGCTAAGATGACAGGAAATGGAAACGTGATGGTTCAAGGTAATTCATTTGTGATGAATGGAAATGGACTAGAAATCTGGTGCGATGGAAAGACCCGATGGACGATAGACAGGCTCTCGGAAGAAGCACTGATTGAGTACGTTGATGATTCGTATGAAAGTTTCGCCACCAATCCGGCTTTGATGATAGCATCGGTTGATGAAGCGTTCAGGGAGGTTTCTTTTTCTTCTACTAAATTTGAAGAGAAGGTCGTGGACGCTTCTTACCTTTCTCCTCTTCACAAAGGCAAGGGATCCATGGACATTTCTTCACTTATTCTCTATTTCAAGAGTGGTTCTTCTGTACTAGTAGGAGCAAGGGTGAAACTTAACGATGGCTCGATTTCTGATTTCACGATCACGAACTTAAAGTTTGAGAAGTCCGATAAATCAAAAGAGTCTTTCCGTTTCAACGAAAAGACTCTCAATGCTTCTTATGTGATCACAGATTTGCGTTAGTCCTTCACGCATCTTACGGAAGCGAAGAAAGAGCCTTTGTCAGCTTTACGAACAAGAACATCATTCTGTTTGACGTAAATGTAGCGGCAGAGAGCCATCTCGTCATCTTCTGAATCGGAAGTCCAAAACATTGCGTAATTGTTTTCTCCTGTGAACTTAGGATTGTCTGCTGTCAAGGTTGCATAGCCTATAGGAAGAGCTGAGAATCCGGACTTGTTGGTGATTGTGACCTGTGGCCAGTACTCCCACATTCTGGAACCCAATAATTTGGCATTGACCATCATGCCTCCAGCAACTCCATTGAAGTTTGCCTTTTCTGAAAACTTAGTCCCTTCTGGGGCCAACTCTGTGGCCAATGCCACATACTCAGCTTCGGAAGGCAGATGCCATCCTTCAGGGCATGCAGACATCGCATCGTACCAAGTGTACATGCGACCGAAGATTGGATCTACAGCTGAACTACTATCGTAGGAGATTCCAGATTTGGAGTAGTACAGATTGTTCTTCATCCATGTCTTGCCTCCGAAAGTCGTTGTGTAATAAGAATTTCCGTCTCGTGGATCAATGAAGATCTCCTCTTTGCCTGAATAGGCTCCGCTGATTGTGGAGTCTATGGCCGGATCAACGACACAAAATGCAGCGGTGTTCGAAGTCGTGTAGTAGTTCGAGGCAAATGCGATACAACTTACACTGAATTCACCAACCTTGGATGGAGTGGTAAATTTGAAAGAGCCATCGCCATTCGGGTCGGTGTCGAGTTTGGTTGTGTCTTTTTCAGAACTGAATGTGGTAGTCCAATAGTAACCTACATCTTGGGCGGAACCAGTGCCTGGATTCTTGAGTCCAGAAGGAGTAAGGGTGAACTCCTCTCCTTTTTGGACGTAGGACGGCATGCTAAACGAAAGAGTTCCGCTGAGGTACTCCTTTGTTGAAGAGTCCTCCTTATCTTTCTTGCAGGAAGGAAGGGCCAACAATGTGGCTGTTATTCCTATCAGAACAATGCTTTTTATCTTCATCTTTTTCGGTTGAAAATACAAATATCGCATAAAAAACGCAAAAACGGTAAGGCTTTAGCAAAAACTAGTCCAAGGATGCTCAATTATTGAATCTAAATACCTATAATTGCACTGATGAAAACAATTAAAGGAATATTCTGGAGCACGTTGAGCTGCTTCTTTATCTTGTCTGCTGTCTCCTGCGGTCACAATGCCCAGTACCATGAGCTGACCGGCTACGCGCAAGGCGGAACATATTCTGTGAAGTTCAAATCAGAAAGACGCATTGATGTCAATGAGGTAGGGAAGGCAGTTGACTCCATTCTGAGCATGATAGACACAACTTTGTCTGGGTACAACAAAGGGTCCCAACTTAGCCGTTATAATTCCGGTACGTTGAGGACTCCTAATGAGATGTTCAAAGAGATTTTCTTAATCTCAAAAAGGCTGTACGATGAGACCGGTGGAGCTTTAGACATGGCTTCCGGGCCGTTGTATGACGCTTGGGGCTTTGGATTCACTAGAGATTCGCTGCCGTTGCCTTCAGTGGTTGATAGCCTTCGTTCGGTCTGTGGAATGGATAAATTGGATCTGAATATGTTACCGCTCAATCCTGCAATTCGTCCCAAGTTGAATTTCAATGCAATAGCACAGGGATATTCATGTGACAAGATTGCTGAATACCTTCACTCATTGGGGATTAAGGACATGCTGGTGAACATCGGTGAGATCTACTGCGAGGGTCTTAATCCTTCGGGAAAGCCTTGGACTATAGGGATTGACATGCCTATTGATGGGAACATGGAACTAGGATCAAAGGGACTTGTCGGTAGATGGCAGGGTGATGGGAGCGGGTGTGGAGTAGTGACCTCCGGCAACTACCGTAAGTTTTACGTGAAAGATGGTAGGAAGTATTCACACACTATAGATCCACGAACTGGCTACCCTGTCAGCCATTCTTTGCTTAGCGCAACGATAGTGGCTCCGAATGCTACTCTGGCTGATGCTTATGCGACATATTGCATGGTCATCGGATTGACAGAGGCGAAGAGATTCATTGAGTCACATGATGAGCTTGAAGGCTATCTTGTCTATGGCGATGGCGAGAATATTTCAGAATGGGCCTCTTCTGGCTTCAATCTTGCAAGGAAGTGACTTCGTTTTTTTAATTGAGAGATGCTAAAAGTATTTACAGATTCTTCCTTTGCTTTTGCCGCGGCTTTAGCCTTGGTGACGGGCTGTAGTACTATCAGTAGGACGGAAAAGCAGTTAGCCAAGGTTGATTCCTATGACTCTCCGGACATTCCAGCCATTGGTAACTTTCCACCGACTCGTCCGCGTCAGACTGGATTGGCATATTCACCGAACACCTTGATTATCTCCTATGATGAGACGATTGGCGTGGGTCCTTTGAAAAAGGCTATAGCCAAGTACGGAGCGGAGATTGTTTATGACTATAGTATTATCAATGCATTGACAGTCAAGATTCCTGACGGTAAAACGCTAGAGGAGTCGGCAAAACACTTCCGAAAGGTTAAGGGTGTGTTGGAAGTCTCAAAGAATGCTCATTATTTCGTTGACTGATAGGCAATTCTCTATTGTGAATCCTCCCGATTTAGTTCGTTCGAGGAAGTTTAGATGAGCTCCTGAGTCGAGAGTTTCGCCAAGATCTCTTGCCAAGGCTCTTATGTAGGTCCCTTTACTGCACGCAACGCGGATTTCAGCGAGTGGGAGGTGCATTTCCGAAGTGTCGATGACATTAATCCTAGGATTAGGTCTAAGTCCTTCATCCTCACATTGTGGCCTCGAAGGTTTCCCTTCTGGGAAGAAAGAGACTAATTCCATCGCAGAGATGTTGATTATCTGTCGGTTAAGAGATTCGGCCACAGTGTGATCGAAGTCCTCTAAAACTTCTGTTTTGGCTTTGTGTGCCTCACGGTACTGCTTTCGAGCCAATTCATAGGCCCGAACTCCATCGACTGACTTGGCTGAGAATAGAGGCGCTATCTGCTCTTGTTCTCCCAAAAATTGAGGAAGGGTAGCAAGGATGGATTCTCTGTTGACGTTTTCGATGGGATAATTGTGGTCGATAGCCTTTTCCAAGTCAAAAGAAGGAGTCGTGGCCCCAAATGAGACTCCGGCAAGATATTCCTTGCCTTCCTTCTGAAGGCACTCGGCCAATTTAGTGGCTTTCCCGATGCAGACAAGCAGCACACCTGTGGCCAGAGGATCCAAGGTTCCAGCGTGGCCTACTTTTAGGTTCTTTTTGTGGAAGTGTCTGCATGCAGCCCATTTGACCTTGCGGATGACATCAGCTGAGGTCCAGCGGTAGGGCTTGTCAATGGGAACAATAATTCCCTCCGGGTAATCCTCTATGCTGTCCGATAGCTTGTGATTACCCGAAAGGAAGTTTTTGTCTGCTATTAATGCTTTAATTTCCAAGTGTTTGAATTGTATGATGTCTGCAACTTTTATTTGCAAAGCGGAATCTTCTCAATGCGACGCTCGTGGCGACCACCTTCAAATTCGGTTGTAAGCCACTTGTTGAGAATGGTGGTGGCCATTTGGTAGGAGATGAAGCGGGCCGGCATCACGAGCACGTTGGCGTTGTTGTGGGCTTTAGCCAGACGTGCTAGCTCAGTCCCCCAGCAAAGGGCAGCACGGACTTTCTGATGCTTGTTAAGAGTCATTGAGATTCCGTTTCCAGAACCGCAGAAAGCCACTCCAAGGTCAACGTCACCATTGTCGATGGCCGTGCCGAGAGCGTGGCCGAAATCGGAGTAGTCACAACTTTCTTCTGAATATGTTCCATAATCAACAACTTCGTAGCCCTTTTTTCTGAGCAAGGTTGCTATTTTTTGCTTGTACTCGAATCCAGCGTGGTCGCTGGCAACACCGAATTTCATAATATTCAATAATTTAAATAATCTTTTTCTTACTTACGGTAGTGATAAACTCCTTGAGGTAGAACGGCTCGAAATAGGCTACATCCTCGAACTCTTTCTTGTTTAGGGCTTCTGTGGCAGGACGAGCCATCGATGCGGCTTTAGGGCAGCATTGGATGAAGTGGGCATTCGGACTGGTTATGGTGTCCTTGCATTTGTCAGCACCGTCGCCTATGAAAAGTACGGGGCCTTCCTCAATTTGCGTCTTGAACGAGTCTGCATCTATAATCTGAGCCACAGTAGGGGAGACCTGTCTGCCATCGGGGGTGAATATTCCTGTGTAAACTTCCATCCTTCTGGCGTCAATCATCGGAATTATGTAGCGGCAACCCTCCGGGAGCATATTCCCGTCCAATGCTTGCCAGACGAGGGTATCGAGCGTTCCAACGGAGATCATCGGGATTCCCGCCCCGAAGCAGAGGCCTTTGGCGGTGGAGACTCCGACCCTTAGTCCAGTGTAGGATCCAGGTCCTTTGCTGACAGCAACGGCATCGCAATCAGAGACTTTCAACCCTTTTTCAGAGAGCATATCGCTGATGAAAAGTGCTGTCTTCGAGGCGTGCGCTCTTGGTTCATCGCTGATCCTTTCACAGACAATCCTTCCTTCCTCCACAAGGGCTGTGGAACAAAGGGAAGTGGATGTCTCTATTAGAATGATTCTGTTCATTATTTGTTGAATATCAATTCTTTCATGTACGGGAAAAAACCATCAGCGAAACTCTTTATCGGTGAATAGAACAAAGATTTACCGATGATTTTCGAACAGTCTATCTCCAAAGCTGAAGTGACCGAATCAAAAAGCAGAATTACCAGGCCTATGACAAGAAGTACTTTCAAAAGTGCGAAGACCACACCGAGGAGTTTGTTCAACCATCCAAGCATGACGATTCTTATGATTCCTTCGACAAGTCTGCCAAGGAGGGTCAACACTAAGAAGACCACTATGAGGATGAGGGTGAACGCTATCGCTTGAAGTACGGTAGGGGAGACATTAATCACAGGTTTGATCCAATCGACCACAATGCTTGAGAAATGGAAAGACATCCATGCTCCGAGAATCAGAGCAATCAGAGCTGCGGCCTGAGCGATGAAGCCCTTTGTCAATCCACGGAATATGGCTGGCACACAACAGAGAAGGATTATGACGTCTATTACATTCATTTACTACCTATTTGATAAAAAACACGGAAATCACTATCTTTGCAAACTTGAATGCATCCGAAAGGCGCTTGTGCTTTTTAGGATGCAAAAATAGAAAGAAAATTATGACATTCAAAGAGTACAAAGGCCTTGATCTGGTTTCTGTCGGGAATGAGGTTCTCGACAGGTGGAAAAAGAATCACGCGTTCGAGAAATCCCTTGAGGTCAGGGAGGGGGCACCTGAGTTCATATTCTTCGAGGGACCACCTTCCGCCAACGGCAAGCCGGGAATCCATCACGTTATGGCACGCTCCATCAAGGACGCGATCTGCCGATTCAAGACCCAGTCCGGGTACAAGGTGAACCGCCGCGCCGGATGGGACACCCACGGACTTCCGGTGGAGATCGGAGTGGAAAAGAAACTGGGCATACATAAGGACGACATCGGAACGAAGATTTCCGTTGAGGAATACAACAAGACCTGCCGCAGTGAGGTGATGAAGTACACGGCGGAATGGGTGAACATGACCGAGCGTGTCGGCTACTGGGTTGACATGAACGATCCGTACATCACCTACGACAACCGCTACATCGAGACCTTGTGGTACCTTTTGAAGAAGATTTACGACAAGGGACTGCTCTACAAAGGGTACTCTATCCAGCCATATTCCCCATCTGACGGCACTGGTTTGAGTTCTCACGAGTTGAACCAGCCAGGCTGCTACAAAGACGTGACCGACACGACGGCCACCGTGCAGTTTGAGGTCATCAAGGACGGAAAGTCGCAGCCGCTCTTCGGGACGGAGGCTTTCCCGGTTTATTTCCTCGCTTGGACCACGACCCCGTGGACACTTCCTTCAAACACCGCGCTCTGCGTTGGACCGAAGTATGAATATGTTCGTGTTCTTTCCTTCAACCCTTACACGGGTAAGGAAGCTATTTATGTGCTAGCCAAGGACTTGGTGAGCGCTTGGTTCAATCCAAAGGCTGCGGACATTCCTCTGGAAAATTACAAACCGGGCGACAAGCTTGTGCCTTTCAAGGTGCTTGATGGCTCGTTCAAGGGCACTGACCTAGTCGGAATCCGCTACAAGCAGTTGATTCCATGGTTCAAGCCGATTGAGGAAGGTGAGCCGTT
>ERZ808246.2975-NODE-2975-length-9997-cov-25.601287_pt1 | contig 9997 bp, 9 predicted proteins | sample MGYA00521083_ERZ808246 | MGnify/ENA primary metagenome ERZ808246 (study PRJEB31516, sample SAMN03275577) | gut metagenome | biome: mammalia-associated habitat; material: feces | host: Papio cynocephalus | place: Kenya | collected 2012-07-07 ... | reverse complement strand
AAAAAGGGCTTATCGGCAGAAACCGATAAGCCCGCAAGCGGACAGAGCGAGATTCCGCCACAATATCCGCAATGCCAATGTTTCCAACGGTTCCAGCGTCCCACGCTATGACTATCCCCCACTGCGTCCCTCATAACACGCCATAAAAAACGCATTTGAACGATATTCGGACGCATGTCCCAATATAGCCGCGTGACGGGCCGGATATGTGAACCCGTGTCGGCCGGTGCGTTCGCGGCTGCATTAGCGCTCGCCGATCCGTGCTAACGGCGCGAGCTGCTGCGGGCTCGTTCAAAGGCACGCGATGGACTGCACGGCGGGCGGCCCTTATGTCGTGGCGCGGAAAACTTGAACCATGCGGAACATTGCGAGTCGCCTCACCGGCGGTTTCGGTAGCCCCTTGAGGGATACTCCCCCTAGTGGCGGCGCGTGCGTTCCTTGGATTGCCCATAACCTCGTTGCGCTCGCAGTATGGGCTTTGTATGATGGCTTGTGCGGTCTGCGGCTCTGTGACGTGTGCGCGGATCGTTCTAGGTCTCATTGACACCATTGGGTGACATTGAGACCTTTAATTTCCTTGGCACGTCCATGCATGCAGCAGATCTATCGTTAGGCGATTGACCGAAGATGATAGAATTGGGACGCCCGAAGATCCCACGTGACCAGCTTTCAAGACTGGAATATTAATCGGGGGGTTATCTTCGGGTTTCCCATTTCAGGCGGGGCAATGCGTCCGCCTATCAAACAATTGCGCGTCATGCTCCCATGGCCGCGCTTCGCTACACGGCTGATTCAATCGACCACGTTCGGTCTCTTCGGCGGCGTCCAATTGTGGTATGCTGTGCGGCTAGGGAGTCCCCGTGAAGACTTGAGATAACAGCCGAAGCTCGCGGGATTGGCTCTCTTCTGCGAGCGCCCCCGTTGCCGTCTTTTCGATAGCTTCCGAGGCGCTTGTTTATTGCCGGTGTGGTGACTGCCTGCCGGTATTCCGCTGATCGTCTTAAGCCAACACGCTTGTTGGCGTCGTTATGGCGCGTTCGTTGGCCGTCGCTCATTCAATGGTTGTGCCCTATCTTGTTTGTTATTGGTGTCTTATATGTATATGGGCCCTGCTTTAGCACTGCATATTGTCGGTTTTTTCACTGCTTTAGCCCCTGTTTAGAGCAGGGGCTAACACCATGATTAAGCGGGGGCTAAGGCATGTTTTTCACTCTGTCCCGCATGGCCGTATTGGGTACGTTTGGGTTGTGTCCACCTGCCGCCACGCATGAATGGGCGGCAGCGTTGCCCGTGACTATGGAGGACGGCGGACGCGTGCCGATCCGTGGCGTCGGCGTGGCTCATACGCTAGGTGTTCCCGTCCGTCGGCGGGGTGGCTGCGGATCGGTCACAGCGGCGTATGCGTCCGTGGCTTCCCGATAGTGCGCCTTGGATACGACGGCGCCCGCCGTCGTGGGGTGACGTGCGGGCGCTGTCGGTGTATGCGTCGCCCGCGAGCGCTGCGGGTTCCGTGCCTGTGTTCTCGGATCGTCCGCGAGCGCTGCCGCCTGTGGGCTATCGGTTTGGCTATTATGGCTAATGGTTTCTTGGAGGTTCCGCCGGCCGGTGGGGCCTCTTATTTTTTGGCGTGCGGGCGCTCGCCGTCGTCTATGGTGGCGGCGTCCACTAGCCGCCTTAGGTTCTCGTTTGGCAGCGCCACGTATGCCATGGTTGTTTCGGTGCTCGCGTGGCCCAACATTGTGGATACGGCCAACATGTCGTGCGTCTGCCCGTATGCGGTGCTCGCGAACCGGTGGCGCAGGCTGTGGGCGCTCCAACCGTCCGGCAGCAGTTTCGTTATGTGCTTGCCTATATAGCTCGCCTCGACATGTCCTTTGAACCGTCCGCGGAACGCGTAGCCCTTGGCCGTCTCTATTTGTGTGGCTAGATCGTCGGGCAGCGGCACGATACGTTGTTTGTCGCCCTTGCCGTGAACGATAAGCGACGCGTTGCCGTAGGTGTCGCGCATTACGTCGTCACTGTGCACGGCGGCTATCTCGCTGCGGCGCAGCCCGCACTCGGCTGCCAGTAAGACCATTAGGCGCTCTTCGTTGTCGGCATTGCGTAAGGCTGACACGATGGCGTCGGAGGGGCACGGGTGCGGGTGTGGCTGCGGTTTGCGAACGCTCGGCAGTGTGGCGGCGGGATTGTCCGGCAGTACGCCCGTTCTTGCGCACCACGCAAAGAACGTACTCAGGCAGTTGCGCAACGACTTGCGCGTGTACTGCGCTTCGCAGTCGGCGAGCGCCGTTAGCAGATCGGCGCTAGTCACGTCCGCTAGGGATTGATACGTTTCCGAGAAATGGCGCAGTTGGTAGTAGCGCGTGTTTAGCGTGCTGTCGCTTGCGCCCGAAGCCTGTTTGTATTCGAGGAAACCGGCCACGGCGGCCCGCCATGTCGGTGGCAGTTTGCCCATTTTTCTGCAGTTCGCGCCGCGTGCGCTGTCCCCGTTGCCGGTACGCGTGTTCATTTCGGCCACCTGTAGAATTCGTGCACGTATGTTTCCAGCGTCATGCCGTGGGCGTCCGCGGCCTCTTGCAGCAGCAGCTCGCACAGCGGGCACATTATCCAAGGGCGTGGCGGGCGCTCCGTGTCAAACGGCCTGTAATTGGCGTTCAGACGCGTCCCGCAGATTCCACGCCTCGAACGTATGGTTTTTATCATGTGCACCGTTACCGGTTCGGCGTCCATCTCGCCCGTCGTCCGCGGTTCCTTGCTCTGCTGTCGTTTCATTGTCCCTCGATCCATTCGTTTATAGGGTCCGTGACTGCTCGCTGCCGGTCTGGTTCCAGCCGGTTGGCGAGCGCGAGCAGGCTTGAACCAACTGCCACCTCTTCGCCCACCGTCTCGAACACGGGCGGCTCGAACGGTTGCGCGGCGCCGCCCGTTCCCTCTATGAGTCGTCGCCCTGTGTGGCGCAGCAGATCTATAGCCAATAGCAGGGCCTTGCGGCGCTCGCGGGCTAGGCTGCGGGCGTGTCCGCCTGCCGGCGCCGTCCTTAATGGCGTGCGTGGTGTTTCCATGGTTTTGGCTCCTTGGTGGTTTGTTGTTCGTCGGCCGATCATGCGGGCGGCGTTACAGTTGCGCGAGTATCCAACGGGCCAGCCGGTGCGCCTCGCCCTCGGTCAGCGTGTACTCTCTCGCCGTGAGCGGGTCGGCCCCTATGGCAATGCGTATCCCGTGCGTTTCGCCATCGGCCTGTTCGCATGTCAGTAGTTCGGGTTGCGTGGTTCGCACGCCGTACCGGTCGTATGTGGCGCAATGGCGCAGTTGCAGCCCGTTCACCTGCCCTCGCCTCCTTGGTGGCCGGTGGCGTGTCCGGTGATCGCGGGGCGCGTGGTGGGTTGCCCGCTTATATGCCGGCATAGGCCGCGCCATAGTCGGCGGGCGGTCTGCGGATCGGTCACGGCCGCGATGATCGCGAACGGCGTCAGCACTGCGGCGGCGCTGCCGGAAACGTATATGAATACCCGCAGCGCGGTGGCTATCGGTTCCATGTGTTCCTCGATTCATTGCGTCCCAAGTATGGGACATATGGTTTTAATAATGGGATAACATGGCGTGGCGCCGCATGTCAACACGTCCGCGTGTCTCTAACACGGGTCAATTCGTGCGATAATTGGAACGTGAACGCACACGAATGGTACGAACAGACAACGAACGGCGATTCGATGGCGGCAGTGGCGAGCAACGCGGGACTGCCGAAATCGACACTATGGAACCAACTACGCTCAGGCAGCGAGCTATACCCGTCAACAGTCGTCAAGATCGCCCGCGCATACGGCGTCAATCCAGCACGGGCGCTCGCCGATATAGGGCTGATAACCGCCGACGAACTCGCGGACGGATCGGACGGCCTGAACCTCGCGCAATGCTCCGATACGGAACTCATACGCGAGATAGAGCGCCGACTGACAGCCCGCGAGCGCCACGAATAGGCATGTGCGCAGATCGGGCGCGGCTGATCCGCGACGTTAGCCCCTGTTTAAAGCAGGGGCTAACCATGTCATGCGTCCCGCTGTGCTTCGGTTTCCTGCGCCATATCCGTCCCCGCCGCCTGCTTCGGTGCCCGTAGTACAAATTTAGGCGTCGGGCCGGCCTCGATATTTGACCGTTTGACCTCGCGTTGCGCTTCCTCTTCGGCCCGTTTCTTACTGGCGTATTGGTAATAGAACTCAGCAACCCATAGTCTATATTGTCGACTGCGCCCCTTGTGCGCCGTACCGTCGTCAAGAGGCTGTATGACGCCCGACGACTCTAGGTGCTTCATGGGCTCACTTAAGCCTTTGACTTTTCCTTTTACTTGTTCCTCCGTCAAGTCGTAGCCGTACAAATAGCGCGCGACAGTATCCCTAGCCGGCCGTGCGATTTGTGCCGGCGGGCGCGTGCCGGTCTTCTTGTCGGCTCTGCCGACGCTGAACTTGGTTTTTTCGGGGTTCCCTTTCACCTTGCCCGCGTCGGCCGTCGCCGCCGTTATGCCGTCTGGGTCTATTGCGTAATCAGCCAATGCGTCCAGCAAGGCACGATCGAGCAATTCCAGTGTTTTACGTGCCCCTTCTTTCGTTTCGTATTCGAGAAGTGGCCCAATTCTGTGCGCCATTTGCATTAGGAACGCTCCCATATAGTCCCCTTGCTGTGTTTGCGGTCGGGACGGTAGGGGCGTAGAGTGTGAGCTGTGCAACGGCCTCGTTTCCCCTCGGTGGGGCGGGGCTTTTTTGGATAACGCATTAGCCTGCCGCCTCCTCACGCCTCGGGCGTTGATCCGTTGGCGTACGCGTAGATACTCGCCACGTTTATGCGGTACCACCTACCGAAACGAACGGCCTTAATCCTGCCTTGCTGAATAAGCCGCCTGAACGCTCTCGGGTCACGTATGCCCAACATGCTCATTGCCTCTTTGCTGCTCACCAATAACGGGCCCGTGGTTGCGGTCTGCTGTGTCTTTGCCATTTCGGTACGCTCCAAAACTCGGGCGCACGACATTGCGCCCGTCTTGAAAAATGCGGTTATGGATATTCCTAAGAAGGTTCCCCGCGCTCGCGGGCGGCGCCTTGGGCTACGCCGTTTCTTGTTCCGCCTGATTCCGGCCCATGAGGGGCAGCGTGGCGGCGGCGGCCACGTCAACGTTCTGTGTGTTGATAGGCAGCAGTATACACCACTGAACGCACGTCGAACGACATACGCACGTATGCCAACCATGTTCACACGCCCGTTCCATGCCGTCGCCTAATGGACTTTCCCCGAGCGTGGCCCACTGTCCCCGAAGTGATCGGCGAGCGCGAGCCGCAGCGGCGGTGTCTCATGTGGCGGTTGCGGCCGCCATAATGCTGCTGTGGCGCCGTCATGGGTCGAACGTTCTTGTGGAAAAAACCGCGGGAAAAAACGGCACTTTGCCCGTGGTGGCCGCCGCCGCATGGGTGGGGGGGTACTCCCCTCCCCCGCGTTGCGCGGCGACCTCGGGTGCAGCGCCTATATCTCTCCCCGTGAATATAAATCGTCGCCGTTCGTCGCCGTTCGTTGCCGTCTATGGAGAGCGTGGAACGTCGTTGTTCCAGTGGTTCCGCCCATGCGTCCAACCGTCACCATACGTCGCTGTTATCGTCGTCATACGTCGCCCGCGACATGTTGCAAACGTGCTCGGCGACGGTCATAGAACGGCGTTATTCCAACTTCCGCTACTGTTCCGGCTGTTGCCTTGCACGTCGCCTACCGTCGCCCACATATCGGGAAAGTTCGGCGGCCGATAAACCTGAAACGCTGGGGCTGTCAAACCTAGGCAGCTGTGGCCGTCTACCGGTAAGCGGATCTATGCCATGGCTGTAGGCGTTACAGAACATGGCGAGCGCGACAGCCACAGTAACGGGGCCCGTTCTGCGCTCGCCGTGCCCTAGTTCTACAGCCGCGTACAAGGGTTTTACGTCGCCGTACCCCAAGCGGTTAGCCTCGCGTGCGTTCCAGTATCGGCACGCGCTGACAGCTAGTGTCATGATCGCCTGTACCTCTGGCGTGAGCGGGTAGCGTCTCGGGTCTCCTTCGGGGTATGTCTCTGCGGGCGTAGTGGCCCGTTCGTCGTGCTCGCGTTCGTCTATGCCGCGGATATGTTTTAACAGCATGTCGTACGCTCTCGCCTTGTAGGCGCGTTCCATGGCGTCGCATGGTTCCATTAGCAGGCGTTCCCACTTGTCCATGTCGTCGGTGAGCTCTCCCAATATTCCGCCGATATGCAGCGGCAGCCATTGCGCGTCAAGCTCTACGGCCTCGTCCGCGTCCAACTCTTTTACGTCGCTTATGAACTCGTCGGCCCGTTCGTCGGGCAGCAGCTCGAACGCCCAACGTAGCCCCTGCCATAAGCCCGTACGCCACGCGTCCAGTTCATGCACCATACTTGCAGCTTCGTTCTTGCGTCCGCACAACGTGCCGTATATGCGTGCTACGTCGCTGTCGTCAAGCAGCCAATACTCGCCGTACACGGCCTGATTGATGAAATGGCGCAACGCCCTTTTAAATTCCGGTGTGACCTTTGCCACTATGCCGCCTCCCTCAACAGTTCGCGCATGGTCTCCACCTGCGCTGTGGTGTCCAACAATTCCAAGACTCGGTAACGCTGCGCAGACGGCAGCCCCTTGAGCACGTCCACACGGGCCGCCAACGGCATGCGAGCCAATACCGCGGCCAATTGCCCAAGCTCGCCCGTATCGCCCGCGTGCGGGCCGTCCGTGGCCGTGCCTGCCGGTACGGTATCCCCTTCGGATACCGGCGGTTCCGGTATCGATATTGTGGCGCTCGCCGTCTCTTCGACGGCCGTCCGCTGATCGTCTATGCCGTCCGCGGCCTCGACGCTGCGGGCCAATGTGTCCAATACGCCCGCGTAATGGCTTTCAACGGTGTGCTGGTACTTACTCGCCACGGCCAATGTCTGGTGTCCCGCCTGCCGCATTAACTCGCCGTTGGTGGCGCCCATGGCGGCCAAACGGGTAAGCGCGGTATCCCGCAGGTCATGCGGGCGCATACCGGCGAGCGCGGGTATTCTTCTCGTTGTCCGTGTGAACGCGTTGCGTACCGTCTGCCCGCCGCATACGCCGCCGTTGCGGGGTGAGGGGAACAAGAGGGCGGTTGGCTCGCTGCCGGTGAACTCGTTGAGGTGGTCGGCTATCGGATCGGCTAAAAAGTCGGGTATGCGCAGGTCTCGGACGCTGCCGCGCGTCTTAGTCTTCCCCAGCACGTTCTCGCGTCTGCCGTCCTTGTACGTGACGGTTTTCGCGGCCCTGCGTACGTGCAGCTGCATGGCCTTGAGGTCAATATCCTGCCGTTCGAGTCCCAAGCACTCGCCCTCGCGTAGCCCCATGTATCCGCTCAGGTAGACGTATAGGCGCAGCCACTTGGGCAGTGCCTCGTAGAGGGCCTGTAGTTGGTCTATCTCGGCTATGACCACCTTGTGTTTCATTTCGCCTTGAGAGGTTTTCATGTGGCATGGCGTGGACTTTATCAGGGTGTTGCCGTCCGTGTCCACGGGTTCGGTGGCGGCGCTGCGCATGATCGCCCGCAATGTGGTGTACACGTTGGCCCTGCGGTTCTCTAGGTTGGCTCCCTCGGCTGCCCTGTATGGCGTGAACGTGTCCCACCACCGTTGAACGTCCGCGGGGGTTATGTCCGCGAGCGCCATATCCCCGAAGAACGGCAGCAGGTACAGGCGCAGGGCCTCGCGGTGCTTCTGCTTGGAGGTCTCGCGTATCGGCTCGCCCGTGCTCTTGCGGCGGTTGTCCAGCCATTTGTCGGCGTATTGCGCGAACGTGAGCGTTTCGCGGCGCTGCGTCTCGCGGATCAATTGCGGTGGCGTCCACGCGTCCAGCTTTATGGCGCGTTCGGCCTCGCTTAGCCACGCCTCGGCCTCGCCTATGAAGTCGGGCGCCACTGTCTTGGTCTGCCGTTTGGGTAGGTTCGGCCATTTGGCGAACGCGTCCAATGGCGTGGGATAGCTCGCCTCTATGTATTCGTGCCCGTGCTTGGTCACGGTGCGCAGGGTTCCGAACCGTCTGCGCTGCCGTTTGCGTGGCCTACCCATGTTCCAGCCTCCCGATCTGCCGGTTAGATGGGGACGGGCCGGACGTTCGTACCCGTACCCATCTGTTTCCCCATTAGCGTACCCCATAAGACACACTCGGACGTACTCGGACGCATGTAGACATATGATGGCCCGAAAGCGCTTAAATCGGCTTGAAACGTTGATATTCCAACGGTTTCAGGCAACAAAAAACCGCAGCCGTTGAGCTGCGGTTAATCATATTGGCGGACAGAGCGAGATTCGAACTCGCGGAAGGTCACCCTTCAACGGTTTTCAAGACCGTCTCTTTAGACCGCTCAGACATCTGTCCTTCGTACAAGAAGCCGAAACCACACGTACGGAACGTCAATATATCACAGCGATGAGAAAAGCGGCGTGGCATGAGCGCCAGCGCCGCTTTTCACGGATTCACATCGGATGCCGGACATGGCCGGTTCCGGGAATCAGGTTTCCCATTTGGTGGGACGGACATTCCAGTGGAATGTCCGTGGCCGGTGCGTAGCGAAAGCGTCACGCACCGCGCGCAAACACAGCAAGCCTGATGGAATCAAGCTTCCCACTTAGTGGGCTCGATGACTTCCTTGCCGCCCATGTACGGACGCATGGCCTTCGGAATCTCGATGGAGCCGTCCTTCTGCTGGTGGTTCTCCAGAATGGCGACCAGCCAACGCGTGGTGGCGAGAGTGCCGTTCAACGTGGAGACCGCACGGGTGGAGCCGTCCGCGGTGCGTTCGCGGATGTTCAGGCGGCGGGCCTGGTATTCGGTGCAGTTGGAGGTGGAGGTCAGCTCGCGGTAGCGGCCCTGGGTCGGCACCCACGCCTCGCAGTCGAACTTGCGGGCGGCGGAGGAGCCCAGATCGCCGGCGGCGGTGTCGATGATGCGGTACGGCACCTCGACCTTGCCGAGCATCTCCTGCTCCATGGCCAGCAGGTGCTCATGCTCCTTGTAGGAGTCCTCCTGCTTGGCGTAGACGAACATCTCGACCTTGTCGAACTGGTGCACGCGGATGATGCCGGAGGTGTCCTTGCCTGCGGCGCCGGCCTCGCGGCGGTAGCAGGAGCTCCAGCCGCAGTAGCGCAGCGGGCCGTTCTCCAGGTCCAGGATCTCGTTCTCGTGCATGCCGGCGAGCGCCACTTCGGACGTGCCGACCAGATACTGGTCGTCCGGTTCGCGCAGACGGTAGATCTCGTCGGCGTGCGCGTTGAGGAAGCCGGTGCCGCGCATCACTTCCGGACGCACCAGCGTCGGGGTGATGGCGAGGGTGAATCCGTGCTCCTCGGCCTGGTCGACGGCCATGGTGAGCATGGCGATCTGCATGCGGGCCACCTGGCCGCGCAGGAAGTAGAAGCGGGAGCCGCCGACCTTCACGCCGCGCTCCATATCGATGCCGGCGACGCCGCGTCCGAGGGTCAGGTGGTCCTTCGGTTCGAAGCCTTCGGCCGCGAAATCGCGGATCTGGCCGACCTTCTTGACGACCACGTAATCGTCCTCGCCGCCTTCCGGCGCCTCCGGCTCGACGATGTTGGAGAGCTTCCACATGGCGGTGGTGTACGTCTCCGCGGCGGCGTCCGCTGCGGCCTTGTACTCGGAGACCTTTTGGGAAAGCGCCTTGGTGTCGGCGATGAGCTTGGCCTTCTCCTCGGCGGGGGCCGCGGCCACCTTCTTACCGATTTCCTTCTGCTGCGCGCGGGCAGCCTCGAATTCCTTCAGAGAGGAACGACGAACCTCGTCGGAGCGCAGCACCTCGTCGACAAGTTCGACCGATTCGCCACGCTTACGCTGGGATTCCTTGACAACGTCAGCATGTTCACGAATGAATTGGATATCAAGCATGGTTCTTAGCCTAGTGCCGAAAGCAGACACCGACGCAACCGTTCTCATTTTTAGACGCGTGT
>ERZ808246.2974-NODE-2974-length-10005-cov-2.775980_pt1 | contig 10005 bp, 6 predicted proteins | sample MGYA00521083_ERZ808246 | MGnify/ENA primary metagenome ERZ808246 (study PRJEB31516, sample SAMN03275577) | gut metagenome | biome: mammalia-associated habitat; material: feces | host: Papio cynocephalus | place: Kenya | collected 2012-07-07 ... | reverse complement strand
CATGGTCGGCACGAGACCAACCTGCTTGCCTTCCTTCTTCCATGCCTTGACTCTATCCCGAACTTCCTTCACTGTTGTTACGATTTCCATGTTATTTTTTCCTTTCAATATTCAAAGTTTTATTGTAAATCAACGAAAACATAATAGGTGTATATGGAGTTGTACATAATTCAAATTTTAGCGCAGACCGTTGAAGCACGCTGGTACTTAACAAGTGACAGCCTGTTGTCATGAGTTTAGTACCATTGCGTGCTGAACCGAGCGAGCGCGCGTCTGCGCGGAATTTGAAATTATGTACAACTCTTTTAGAACACGTAAATGTTTTCGCACCTTAGTACAATTTCTCGATCACGTCATCTGCGATCGCATAAGTATGCTCTGCGGAAGGATACGTGCCTTCCTTTACTTCCTTGATATACTGCTCGAATCCCTGCTTCATCATCACACCGGTCTCTGCGAACCGCTTTACAAACTTCGGTGTGAAATCACTGAACATGCCAAGCATATCTGCATATACAAGCACCTGTCCGTCGCAGCCATTTCCGGCACCGATACCGATGGTCGGAATATTTAACTTCTCTGTTACAAGTGTAGCAAGCTTCTCCGGTACACATTCGAGTACCACTGCAAATGCACCCGCATCCTGTACTGCCAGCGCGTCCTTGATCAGCTTCTGTGCGGCAGCTTCTGTCTTGCCCTGTACCTTGAATCCGCCAAATGCATTGATAGACTGTGGGGTAAGTCCGATATGGGCGCACACCGGGATACCTGCCTGTGTGATTGCCTTGATCTGTGGTGCAACTTCCACACCACCCTCTAATTTCACTGCATTGGCACGGCCTTCCTTCATCAGACGTCCCGCATTAACAACTGCATCATAGACCGATGTCTGATAAGACATAAACGGCATATCGATCACGACCAAAGCTTCCTTCGCACCACGTGCAACCGCAGCTCCATGATGGATCATATCTTCCATCGTTACAGAAACTGTGTCCTCATATCCAAGCACAACATTTCCGAGGGAATCGCCGACCAGAATCGAATCCACGCCTGCCTCATCCATCAGCTTGGCTGTCGAATAATCATACGCTGTCAACATTGTAAGCTTCTCGCCGGAAGCCTTTGCCTTTGCAAAAGTAGTTACTGTTTTTTTCATGGTTTACTCCTTCATATCCAATATAGTTTGAATTGCCTGACTGTCCGCATTACACAATTGCTTCGAAAGCAGCCGGTACACCTCACGCGCATCGCCGTCAAGTGCCTGCAGATGCTTCTCCACCGTTGCCACATCACCGCGGCTGACCGGGCCCGTCAATGCCTTCTCGCAGCCAAAGCGTTCCATATTCTCTGCATTATTTGCAAAGAGCGGCATCAGCGCATGCTCTGCCTCCTCCGGTGTGAATCCGCACTCTGAAAGAAGGGTTGTCCCCATCTTATAAAGTCCGATCACCAGATTGCTTGCAAATACTGCCGACGCATGGTATTTCGCCTTTTGGTCTGCGGAAATCTGCCGGATTGTATGCCCCATTTTCTCAAACAGGCATATGAGTTCCTGCGTCTTCGTTCCTTCGCCTTCAATTGTCATGTAACAGTCTTGGAAATGTATGTAGGAATCCATCTTTGAATTCACTGCATAAATAGGATGTATTGAATACCCGCTTACGCGACTACCCATACCAGAAAATATATGTGAGGAAAGAGCCCCACTTGTATGAATCATCGTTTTTCCATCCAGACACACCGAACTAGCTGCAATCTCTTCCGCCACATTCGCGATCTGTCCATCCGGAACCGTTAAAAATATAGTATCACACGCCTGAACCAATGTCTCCATGTCTTCATAGTATTTCGTACCAGTAAATCTCGCTGCCTCTCCCGCACTCTCCGGATTCCGACTGTAAAAGCCCTCCACACAGAGCATCTCTGCATGTGTCTTCGCGAAATCGGATAAATGTCTGCCGAGCGTAAAACCCATTCTGCCAGCTCCAATCAATCCAATCTTCATACCATCACCTCTTCTTTCTGACCAAAGGGGTGTGCACCATATTCATTTCCCAGTATAGTTTCTTTCGAATACCATCCATTTGGCAATATACCATTTTGTATACAATTTGTAAACCGATTTTCCCGCGATAATTGTATAGAATTTGATACAATCTGACACCCGGAAATAATTGCATAAAAAAGACATCCTGCAAGATTCCTCTCACAGAATGTCTCTGATTTCTTTGTATGATCTTCCGATTACTCTACACTGTAGTTTGGTGCTTCCTTTGTAATCTGGATATCATGTGGGTGGCTCTCCTTCAGAGAAGCGGCTGAAATCTCAACGAACTCTGCTTTCTCATGAAGCTCCTCGATTGTCTTCGCACCACAGTAACCCATACCTGCACGAAGTCCACCGATCAACTGGAATACAGTATCTTCAACAGTACCCTTGTATGCCACACGGCCTTCAACACCTTCTGGTACAAGCTTCTTTGCATTTGCCTGGAAGTAACGGTCTTTACTACCATTCTCCATCGCTGCGATACTACCCATACCACGGTATACCTTGTATTTTCTTCCCTGATACAGCTCGAAATCTCCAGGGCTCTCATCCGTACCTGCAAACAGGCTGCCCATCATACATACATTCGCGCCGGCTGCAAGTGCCTTTGTGATATCGCCGGAATACTTGATACCGCCATCAGCGATAACAGGGATTCCTGCTGCATGAGCTGCCTCATATGCCTGCATGATTGCTGTGATCTGTGGAACACCAATACCGGCTACGATACGTGTCGTACAGATAGAACCAGGTCCGATACCAATCTTTACTGCATCTACGCCTGCATCGATCATTGCCTGTGTACCAGACTTTGTAGCTACGTTACCAGCGATAACATCAAGATCTGGATATTTCTCCTTGATCATAGCAAATGTCTTAAGAACGTTCTCAGAATGTCCATGTGCTGTATCGATAACAATTGCATCAACCTTGGACTTAACAAGCTCGTCTACTCTGTCGCAGATATCCGGTGTAACACCAACGGCTGCAGCACAGAGAAGTCTGCCCTGTGCATCCTTGGCTGCATTTGGATACTTAATCTGCTTCTCGATATCCTTGATTGTGATAAGTCCCTTCAACATCATGTTATCATCCACGATAGGAAGCTTCTCTTTTCTGGCTTTTCCAAGAATTGCCTTTGCCTCCTCCAGTGTGATTCCCTCTTTTGCAGTAATGAGGTTCTCAGATGTCATAGAATCTTTGATCTTCTTTGTGTAATCTGTCTCGAACTTCAAGTCACGGTTCGTGATAATACCTACCAATTTGCCGTTTTCTGTAATCGGTACACCGGAAATGCGGAACTTTGCCATCAGCTTATCCGCGTCGTCGAGTGTGTGCTCCGGTGAAAGAGAAAATGGATCAGAGATAACTCCGTTCTCTGAACGTTTTACTTTATCAACTTCCTCTGCCTGCTGCTGAATTGACATGTTCTTATGAATAACTCCGATTCCACCCTGTCTGGCCATGGCGATTGCCATTCTGTGCTCTGTGACAGTGTCCATACCGGCGCTCATAAGAGGAATGTTCAACTTGATTTTCTTCGTGAGCTGTGTTGATAGAACAACGTCATTTGGAATAACACTTGAAAACTGTGGTACTAACAGAACATCATCAAATGTGATTCCCTTACCAATAATCTTACCCATTTTTCTTTTCCTTTCCTTTCTTTAGTCTAATTATATTAGGTAATTCGAACCGATGAGGGTTCAGGCATTACTTATCCTCGTAAACACAGATATAAAGTCCGATGAACTCTTCTCCCCCATACATCAAAGGCACTTTAATTCCATCTATATCCGACTTTAACTGTAAATCATTGCCATATACTGCAAGCGGCGGTGTGATATCTATAATAATTCCAAGTGTGGAAAAAATCGTCGCCGTGTTGCCCATAATCATATTCCCAAGTTCGTTCAATGCGGAGGATGCCATCTCATCCAACTCATTGACTGGCATTCCGAACATCATACGGGATGCAATCTCCTTTGCATTGTTCTCCCGAATTGCCAGAATCACCTGACCTTTCATTTCTCCAACTACGCCGACCTGAATTGCATAATATTTGTCATGTAAATGAAAATCCGTCATCTCAGGCTTTCCAACTGTCATCTTCACCTGAGTTACGCTTTCAACAATAGAAATACTCGACTGCAAAAAAGGGTTGATGTGCTTTACATCGATTGCAGGTACCATATGCCCTCTCCTTAGTTTAATTTGTAAATAGGTTAACGATAATTATAACATACCTATATCGAGTATTCAAACCAAAAATCCAATTTATTCCTAAATTATTTTTCCAGTACCTCAGTGGAATGTATAACTCTCAGACGAACTCAGAATATGCCCGGATTCATCTACCTGCTTAACTGTGATTTCGGCGTCATCACTTAACGTCTGCCCCTGTACCATCAGCGTATTACGGTCGACATAGACGGTTTCTAATTCATCTTCCCCGTCATACACTTTCGAATATTCGTTGAAATTTCTTCCCCGTACTACGATATGGTCACCTTCATTGGACACACGGCTGATGCCAATTTCCTCCAGCCCCATGATGATCTGTCCCTGACCGACCTCCGGCACCGGAGACTGTCCATCATAGATGTAATCCTCGCCATACAGCATATCATAGGCAAGCAGCGTAACCGCATGATCCAGTTCATCCGGATCGTCCTTATACAGGCAATGCGCCCGCTGCACATACCCCATATCCAGATTCAGCGCTTTGAATATCTTCGTTGATATCTCACTCGCACGGATATCTTCATCCGGGATGTCCAGATTCATATTATTGACCAAAATATATTCTGTCTGGAACTGGCTGTGTGGAAGCTGGTCATCGTCAAATGTAATTGTCGGCAGATGATCTCCATATAGCAGAAGTACATACTCCTCGCCCGTGTTATCCAGCGCCGTGATCAGATCATGGATCATCTGATCCATCTCATGTAACTGGTTTACATAATAGGTAAGCTGATTTTCCTTCACAGAATCCTGCGGATAGCTGACCTTGATTTTCTCATCACAAGCACCTAATTCTTCCGGATATTTTCCATGTCCCTGCACACTGATCGTGAATACAAAATCCGGTCCTTCCGTACTGCGCAGACAGCTCTTGATGTTATCCACCAGCACTTCGTCCTTCGCCCATCCAGTGGAAGTCTTCTGTACATTGTACATGTATTCCAATGAGATAAACCGTTCAAAACCCATCTCATTATAGACATCCTTCCGGTCATAGAATGAAGACTTGTTGTTATGCATGGCAAACGTATGATAACCTTCCTTCTCCAGCAGACTGCACATGCCCTCCACCGGCACTTTATTGACCGTTGTCTTATATGGATACTCACCGGCTCCGAAATATGCGGAACGGATTCCTGTCAATACTTCAAACTCCGAATTTGCAGTGCCCGCGCCAAGTGCCGGCATTGTCAGATATCCAGATGGGAATTTTTCTTTTAATCTCGTAAAATTCGGAATTGGATTTTCTGAGAGTGTCAATCCCTCTACCACATTTGGATCAAAGAAGGACTCTAACTGTACACAGACAATATTCGGGGTCTTTTTCTTCGACTCATCCGCATCCAGTTCCTTGCTGTTCAATTTATTTCTCAGATGAAGCATCGTCGATTCATCGTAATCATCCGGCTTCGAAATTCCATTGTCGATAATACTGTTCGTAAAGCAATACGCAAATCCATAATCCTGATATGCCATACCAAGGTTTGCAAAATCATCCGAGATAATATTATGGCTTACATTAAAGTTCGTAAAAAACATAATTCCAATCCACATAACGATACAGACAATCATTGTCCGCATAACATGCTTCCTGCCCTCAAACTTCGGTGATTTCCGGAACAAGATCACAATTCCGGCGATTACAGCCACGGCCGCTACAACAAGAAGCACCTGCTGCACCTTGGAAAAATACACATCCAGCATGGAGATCACATCCTTCACCATCAGAAGGTCAATCGCCGCAAATGGTGTGATACGATATCCAAGCACAACAAAGTTTGCTATACCGCAGGTCAGCCATACAATACTGATCAGCACAATACCGAATACCCGCTTTCTTAAGAAAAGCGCAAACAATAAGGTAAAGAATATGATTGACGTATTATATAAGAATACGATTGGCGACGATACCATGAACTTTACGCCAAGTATCAATGACCGCCTGCCCAATATCTCCATGAGAAGTTCCAGGCCAAACGCAATGAAAAAACACCGTACGATCCATGTCTGAATCGAATATCTCAAAAAATATTTTACCTTTGACCAGAAAGATGGCTTTGCATTCACTTTCTCATTTTCTTCATTTTTTACAACTTCTTCAGACTCTGCTTTTTTTTCTTCTTTTGTTTCATCCGAATTCTTTATTTTCTTCTCAGACATCTTACCGCCTCTTCAAAATAAGTCTTTGTAATGATACTCAATTATAGGAGAAATATCTTTATAAAGCAAGCTACAATTTTTAAATTTTTTTCAAAAAATTGTTGACATATATAAAAGCACTATGCTAATATATAACACGTCGTCGGTACGAAGTACGAAACGACAAAAATGCGCGAGTGGCTCAGCGGTGGAGCACCTCCTTGCCAAGGAGGGGGTCGCGGGTTCGATCCCCGTCTCGCGCTCTTATACATAAAAGAGGATATCTCGATGAGATATCCTCTTTTATGTATTCAAGAAAAAATAGAATTTTATCTCTTGACATGAATACCATGTTATGATATTATTCTATTCGTTGCTGATACAACATACGCGCGAGTGGCTCAGCGGTGGAGCACCTCCTTGCCAAGGAGGGGGTCGCGGGTTCGATCCCCGTCTCGCGCTCTTATATATAAAAGAGGATATCTCGATGAGATATCCTCTTTTTATATATCCGACCACAGCCGTGCTCGAAGGTTCAATCTTCTCGTCTACCGACTCGGTCCGCGCTAAATGGTTGCCACAGGCAACCAGCGCCGTCTCACGTTCTGGATGAGTCCCTATTTGAGTCCGCTTTGGAGTATTATCTTCTTTTTCATGTACTTGCTCCAAGCAGAAAATTTGCTACTGCTTGAAATTGGAGTAAATTCCTAATTATGTAACAATCTACTCAAATAAAATTTTTCGCTGTTTTTTCAAATTTGGAGCAAATCACTCTAATTAAGAAAATAGCTCCAAAAACCACCTACTTCTATTCAACCTGCATTGGAGCAATATGAACATAATCAAGCGTTTTACTCCAAGTCAAATTTTCTGGCAATCTTCCTTTTGGAGCAAGTGCCGCAAAAATCATAAATTTACTCCAATACAATAAATTTTCAGTCTGCTAGCAGGAATTCATAAAGCGAAAACAGGAATGCCTTTCATAAACCGCATTCCTGTCTCCGCCATAATTTCTAAAAAACTATATATAATCCATATCTAATAATCATATCCACAATCAAAACTATAATTATCAAAATGTTCAGTCCTTATTCCTACAAAGAGTCCACAAACCGCATAAACGCAGCCTGTCCCTCTTCTGTCCGCTTATACACACCCGCACATTCAAGCACCTTTACGAATACCTTGCTGATCTCGTCGTGCAGGATCTCTGTGATATTCTCCGCGGTAATGTCATAATAGCCAATCCAGGAATCTACCCAGTCTGCATGCTTCTCAATGAGTGGATTCTTGCGGATATCCCCGCCTGCTAATATCGCCTTGGATAATTCTGCCATCTCGCCCTTCAGTCGTGCTGGAAGTACCGCAAGTCCCATAACCTCGATCAGACCGATATTTTCCTTCTTGATATGATGCAGGTCTGCCGATGGATGATAGACACCCCACGGGCATTCTTCGGTTGTAATATTGTTTCGGAGTACAAGATCCAATTCGAGCTTATCGCCGTGCATCCGCGCAATTGGTGTGATCGTATTGTGTGGAACACCGTCCGTCTCACTGAAGATAAATGCATCCGCATCTGTATATGCTCTCCAGCTTGTAAGGATATGATCGGCTGCTTTCGCCATCACTTCCATATCATCGCCCTGCAGACGGATGACCGACATCGGCCATTTCACGATACCGGCTGTGACACTCTCAAATCCCGGAATTACAAACTTTCGCTCATAATCTGCCTTTGCCATCGCGAACACATAGCCACCACCCTGAAAATGGTCATGGCTCAGGATAGAACCGCCAACGATCGGAAGGTCTGCGTTAGAACCTGCCATATAATGTGGATACTGTCTGACAAAATCCAAAAGCTTGCGGAACACCGCATAATCAATCTTCATTGGAATATGCTGCTCATTGAAGATGATACAGTGCTCGTTGTAATATACATATGGTGAATACTGTAAATAATAATTCTGTCCATCCAGCTTGATCGGGATCACACGGTGATTCTGTCTTGCCGGATGTGAGAAATGTCCTGCATAGCCTTCATTCTCCTTGCAGAGCAGACAAGCCGGATAGCCGGACTTCTTCGCCTGTCCTGCCTTTGCGATATCACGTGGATCTTTCTCTGGCTTGGACAGATTGATCGTGATGTCGATTGGACCATATTCAGTGTCTGTCACCCATTTTTCATCCTTCGCGATACGGTCTTTCCTGATATAATTGGTTGCCTGACTAAAATGATAATAATAATCGGTTGCTTCCTTCGGACTTTCGGCATAACGCTTTGCAAATTCTGCCCGTACTACACTTGGTGGTGGCGTAATGCAACCCATGATCTTCGTATCGAACAAATCCTTTGCAGTTATGGTATCTTCCTTCATGATGCCATGTTCATGCGCATATTTCATCATGTCCTCGAGAATCTCACAGACAGCTCTTGGCTCTGTAATCTCCGGATTCTCCTCATACTCCATCACGTCGAATAACTCCAGCAGGCGGTTCGTCGCGTATACCTCATCTGCCTCGCAGATCAGACCATTTTTCTTACCATATATGACCAATTCACGAATTAAATCTGTAATCATAGTGATTCCTCCATTCTTCATCTTCCATCCTGTTTTGCAAGCATAGCACTCACTTTATCCATTTCATTTTATCGAGACCAATTATGCATTGATCAAAATTATGCCAGCACCTTCATACCGCCATACTTGCGGATTTTGAGTACCTTACAAGAATCTGCACCGAATAAGCGATCCATCTCTGCACGGTATTTATCAACAGCAGCATTCTTCACAAATGCCTGAATGGTTCCTGCGAATCCACCACCATGTACACGGGCAACACCAGCTCCACCTGCCAGTGCGATCTCACTGACTGCCAGCGCCAGTGACACGTTCTGGTGCATCACATCATGGCTTGTGTAGACATTCTGCAGATACTTGAACGAAGAATCGCCGGATTCCTTTACCTTCTGTAAAAATGCATCCATATCGCCTGCCTTTAACGCATCTACTTCCTCTTCTACCCGCACATCCTCACATAAGAAATGCAGGGCACGCAGTACGGCACGATCACCAAACTTCTCGCGCAGATCCTGTGAGTGGCTTAAGATATCCTCGATTGTAAGACCAAGCAGAACTTCCTTGCCGAAATACGAAGCAACTGCTTTCATCTCCGTTGGAATCGCTGCATAGTCTGCTGTCAGGTCTGCATGTGACCCCTTTGTGTCTGTGATACAAAGGCTGTATCCGTATGCGTTCATATCGAACTCTACCTTTTCTACCTTCGGATTCTTCACATCTGCAAAATCAATATGCACAAGATTTCCGACGGAGCATGCCATCTGATCCATCAGTCCGCAAGGTTTTCCGAAATACACATTTTCTGCATACTGTCCGATGATTGCGATTGTGATTGCATCAATACCACCATCGTTATACAGATAAGAAAGAATCGTTCCGATTACCGTCTCAAATGCTGCAGATGAAGAAAGTCCGGCACCGATTAAAACGTCACTTGTGATATATGCCTGGAATCCGCCAACCACATAGCCCCGCTCCTTTGCA
>ERZ808246.2972-NODE-2972-length-10016-cov-2.509286_pt1 | contig 10016 bp, 5 predicted proteins | sample MGYA00521083_ERZ808246 | MGnify/ENA primary metagenome ERZ808246 (study PRJEB31516, sample SAMN03275577) | gut metagenome | biome: mammalia-associated habitat; material: feces | host: Papio cynocephalus | place: Kenya | collected 2012-07-07 ... | reverse complement strand
TTTTAATTCTATTAGCATAAGATGGTGCAGTATCTGGTTCATAAGAATAAGTATCAGTTACTCTTCCTGATGGAGATACTTTACCCCATAAAATATCTGGAATAGCAGTAGCAGCAGATTGACCAGTTAATCCAACATAAATAGCTGAATCAACATTATTAGTATCAACAATTCCTAAATGCATTGTATTACATGTATTAACAATAACAATGACATTTTTGAAATTTTCATGAGCCATTTTGATTAAGTCATCTTCATATTTAGTAGTATCTTGATAAGTTCTTGTATTATCAGTTTCACTACCTTTTTCTGTTATTAATGTTTGTTCAGTAGGAATTTCACCCATGTTTTCTCCACCGATTCTACTTAAAACTATAATAGCCGTATCAGAGAAAGCTTTAGCATTAGATAACATTTGATCTGTATAAAAATCTCTACTAGCTTCTTTTAATTCATAAGAATTTCTTGTTCTCGAGCCCCAATTTTTAGCATTATATGCATCAATAATTTCAGTATTATATTCAATATTAGCGCTTTTAAATGCTTGTAATAAAGTAACTTGTTTATCAGGATTAATAGTAGAAGAACCACTGCCAATACCTTTAAGTAAGAAACCATTATCAGTTGCAGCATAACCAAATAAATTAACTTTAGTTACTGATTCATCTAATGGTAAAGATTTTTTTGAAGAAGTTGATAATGTTCCATTTTTAAGTAAAACAATACCTTCTTTACCCATTTCTCTACATAATTCATCGCCTAAAGCAGATGCTTTTTCAACATCTTCACCTTCAAAAGAAACACCATTACCACATAAAGCATTAGTAATAACACCACTATTGATATAACAAACAACATTACCTGCAATTAAGCCGCCAAGTAAGATTCCAAGTCCAGTTAATGACAATATTTTTACAACTTTATTCATATATCTTAATCCTTAAATGATACTTCAAATTTATCAATATTAATTGTACCTGAAGATTTAGTAAATTCACCTGTATAAGCGATTGCATTAGTTAATTCAACATAAATAATGTTATCACCTTTTTTAAGGTCCATTTCACCAAATACAACAGATTGCCAATTAACCCATATATTTGCATCAAAAGTATATGATCCATCTGCATTAGGTTGAGTAGCACCTCCAGGAAGAATTACATCATCAGTAATCACAACATCTTTATCGTTTGCAGTAGCTTTTAACATTTGATTTAATTGAATGCTAGCCATTTCAACTGGCTTCCAACTACTTATATCTTTAGAAATAACACAACTTGCAGCAGTCATTGTAATATCAGCTTTTCTATCTACTTCTGAATAAACATGAACATTAAATGAATTACCTTTTTTAACTTCACCTAAATATGCTTGTCCAGAAGCATTTTTAGCATCATCTTTACCATCAGAATATCTCATAGCGCCTAATTGAACACCACTATATGATACTCTCTCTAAATAATTTGTAGCGGTTGTTGGTATATCAGCTTTATTATAAATATCTTCAGCTTCAATAACATAACCATTGAAAATATCAAAATTATATGTTCCTGTTTTTCCTTTATATGTTACTGTAACTGTATACGAACCTTTTGCTAAATTAGCTAAACCTTCACCAGTCATATCTTTAGTAACATCTTTGGAATTAATTGTTAAAGTATATGTTTGCACTTCTTTTTCTGTATTATCTTCAAGAACAGCTATTACTTTTAATCCAGCATTAGTAATTTTTGAGCCTAATGGGAATCTCGATTCACCTGTATATTCTACTTTAATTGATTTAATTTGTACAACTATAACAGTGATATTCACATCAAGAGTAACACCTTCATAAGTAATTGTTACTTTAGTATCACCTTCTTTTAAAGGTGTTTTATCATACTTAATATCATTTTTATTAAGTTCTTCATCAATACCATGACTCCAATATGCTTTAACTTTAATACCAGTTGGATCAAAAATATCTCCTTCCATATATTCAGTTTTACTTGGAGCAGTAACTAATTCAAGTTTTGTAACATGTGGATCTTCTTCTGGAGTAGTGCTTGATATTCCTGAATTAGGAATTGAATTACTATTAGTTGTATTATCACAACTACTAACAGCACCTGTAATCACCATTAAAGATAATAATGATAAAATTTTTAAGCTTTTTTTCTTCATATTGTCTCCTTTGTATGAATAAAATAATTAATTTAAATCAGTAAGATTTTAATAAAATTAATTTTAATCATTGTCCTTATGGACACCTACATTTTTAAATGTAAGCCCTTTTTTGACAATATTTTGTTCATATTCTGTCATTTGGAAATCATATCTTGTAAAAAATAAAAAATAATTTCATATAACTATATCCCTAAATTTTTAGATATTTATACAAAATTATTTTTCAATATTAAATAAAATTGATAAAGTAAATATATTCTTTTTAGTTGTAATTTTTAAATCACCATTATATTTATCAACTAATAATTTAATAGATTTCATACCAAAGCCATGATAATCTTTATTATCTTTAGTAGTAATAGGTAAACCATCATTATTTAAATTAATTTCACCTTGATAATAATTTTCAATAGTAATAGTAACAAATGAATGAACATTTCTAATAATTAAATTAATACTTCTTTTTTCTTTATCGTTTATTTTTACAACTGCTTCAATCGCATTATCAATCGCATTACCAAATAAAGAATATAAATCTTCATTATTAATAAAATTTAATTTAGAACAGTCAGCCAAACAAGTTAATAATATTTCTTTTTTTTGGCATAATAAACTTTTTTCAGTTAAAATTAAATCTAAAACTTCATTACCAGTTTGAACAGTAGAATCATAAATATTAATTAAATTTTCAATACCTGAAATTGTATCTTTATTAACATAACTTTTAGATGCATATTCTCTTATTTGATGTTTTAAATCATGACATTTAATATTTATTAAATCGATATTTTCTTTGCTTTCTTTATATTTTTCTTCTGATAAATGTAATAATTGCGATGTTGTTCTTAATTCATTTTCTAAATATTTAGTTCTTGTTAAACTAAATTGAATATAAAAAATCATTAAACAACATAGAATATTGTAAACACAAATAATAATTGAATATAATCTATTATATGGTTTAGCATATATCAATATAGAATTCAAAATAACATCAGTTAATAAAATAACAAAACTAATAGCTAAAATAGAAAATGAAGATATTTTTACATCTTTTTGTTTTAATTTCCTACCAAATAAGAAATATATAGCCACATAAATAATTACATAAATATCTAAATATATAACTAATTGTAAAACATTAATTGATAAATTAGTTAAATCTAAAATATCACTACTATATATTCCCATTGATGAACTATCGACTAAATTTAAACTATTTGCAATAAAAGAATATAATTCATGAGCAAAATGTTGAGTTGTATAAGCTAAAATAGAAATAAAAAATATTTTTTGCCACGAAACATCATACATAATTGATAAAGCAAAAGTACAACATGCAAATAAAAATATAAACATAATTGATGAATACCACCAAGTATAAGATATATCTTTAAATAATGGAAAAAATATTCCAATAATAACACAACCTAAAAGACTTAAAATAAATCTTAATATAAAATTATCTTTTTTCTTTAAATTAAAAGATAAAAGAAACATGGCTAGTAAGATTTCGAAAATAAAAACTATTTTGTAATAAAATAGGTAAGTTGTTTCTAAAAACATTATTTACATTACCCCCCCCCCCGAACTTAAAAATAAGTTCAAGTTTTGAATAAATTCTTTTCTTTTTGGACGAGATATTTGTAATTCATGTTTATTAACAACAACTATATTATTTTTTACTTCAGTAACATATTTTAAATTCACAAAATAGCATTGATTACATAAACAAAAATGATCATCTTTTAATAATTCTTGATAAGTTTTTAATGTTCCATAAGAAACGAAATCACCTTCAGTAGTATGGAAAATCAATTTATGTTCAATTACTTCTATATAACATATTTTTCTAACTTTAATTTTTTTAATAGAAGTTTTTGAATTAATAACAATAATTTTAGTATCATCTCTAGATAAATTATCTAATGCTCTAGTAAGTTTTAAAGCAAAATTATAATAAGTAATTGGTTTAACAATAAAATCAAAAGCATTTACTTCATATCCTTTAATTGCGTATTGAGCTAAAGAAGTAACAAATATTAACATTACTTCAGTATCAATTGCTCTTAATTTCTTACTAGCGCTTATGCCATCTAATGATGGCATATTAATATCCATAAAAATTAAATCAAAATTAAAATTATAAGCATCTAAAAATTTAAGGGCATTATTAAAAACAGTAACTTTTACATCAAGTTCATTTTCTTCAAAAAATTTATTGATATATTCAACAAGAATACTTGACATATCAAGTTCATCTTCAACTACTGCAATTTTAATCATTTAAGACCTCTAATTAATATTAATTTTAACAAAAAAATTATAATTCACTAATAATATTATTGTCAAATAATTGTTTTTTATTAATTGCAAAAATATATATTTATTTTAATTTTTTTACATAAAAAAAAGATGTTAAATTATTATATTTAATCTAAAATTTTATAGAAAAAAGAGGCAAATCAATGCCTCAAAAAATTACATATTATTTATCACAAAATTTTAAAAAATCTGGATCATCAATTAAATCATAAGGTATTCTTCTTTAAACTGTAGATATTTCATTAGTCATATAAATGAAGAATCAATTATTATTAAAAAATATCAATTTTTCCTAATAAAAAATCTATTAAATTAGCATGCAAAATACCATTTTCATCATAAAAGCTCGAAATAATATCGTTTCTAATTATTATCTTTTTAAAAAAATCTTTAGTTAGTTTAAGTGAATCAAGTTCAGAATTCATTTTAGTATCTTCTTCAATTCTAAGAGCTAATTGAATATATATTTTGTTATCAAAATTATTTACAATAAAATCAATCTCTTTTTGTTTCTTTGCTACATCTCTTCTATCTTCAATAACACCAACATCAACAGAATAACCACGCATTATAAGTTCATTATATATAATATTTTCCATTATATGTCCTTGGTCATTTTGTCTATAATTTAATCTTGAATTTCTAAGGCCTATATCTATGTAATAATACTTATTTGGATAATCAAAATATGTCTTACCTTTAATATCATACCTTTTCGCTTCAGATATTAAAAATGCGTCTTTTAATTGATTTAAATACCTTGTAATTAGTCCAGCATTTATCTTACTTGTTGTTTTAACATTAATAGAATTAGCAATATTTGAAGAATTGGTTAATGAACTAATTTGAGAAGCTAGATAATTTAATATTTCTTCTAAAACATCTTCTCTTTTTATTTTTCCATATTCAACTAAATCTTTTAAATATATTTCACTATATAAATTATCAAGATATGCTTTCTTTTCTTCATCAGTCTTTAAATTTATTAATCCTGGCATTCCACCATATTGCATATATTCATCCAATAAATCTCGCTTATCAATTTGTTTAAAAGAATAAATCTCTTTAAAAGATAGTGGATATACTTTTATTTGACTAGATCTACCTCTAAATTCAGTGGCAATATCACTAGATAACATTTTAGAATTAGAACCAGTAACATAACAATCTAAATTTGGATATCCTTTTAATTCATTTAACATATCATAAATAGTTACAACAATACCACTTTCTTCATCTTTTACTTCATTAGTCAATTGAACTTCGTCGATAAATAAATAATATTTGTTATCTTTATCACTAGTAACTATATTTTCAACATAATCACATAAAGTAGTTGGATTTCTATATTTCAAATATTTTCTTTTATCTAATTCGATTTTTATAATATTATTTTCTTCAACTCCACTTTTAATCAAATAATCATAAAACAATTCAAATAACAATGTAGATTTACCGCATCTTCTAATACCCGTAATAACTTTAATGTTACCATCCCACATTTTTGAAATTATCTGATTTAAATAATATTCTCTATTTATCATAGTAAATGCTTCTTCAATATGGAATTAGCGCCACTTTTGTCTTTAATTCCACACTAATAATGTCATGAACAATTCATTAAAACAATACAAAACTAAAATCAAACTTTAGTTCTAAAATATAGTTATAATTATAGAACAACATTTCTAGTGAGTATCAATCAATAATAAAAGTAAAAAACAAAAGTGGTCTAACTCGTAATGAGCTAAGTTGTTTTTCGTTTTAATACATATCATGTTTTTTCACGAAAAAAGAAAGTGTATTTCTATGTACTTTCATTTAGCAATTTTAACAATAGTATATTTTATAACCGCAATTTTCTTCTTTTCTGCTAGATAATTTTAAATAACTAAATTTTCTATAATAATTCCTTATTATCGACAAAAACAGTATTTATATAATAATTGTCTCCATATATCATGACAAAATTTATGCAATTATCAAACTAACCACCTTTAAAAGAAAAAAGATGTTAAATTGTTATATAACTTTTTAACACCTTTTAAAATTAATTAATCTAAATTTGTTGCATCAAAATCTACACTGAATAAATAATATTTTGAACCACTATCCCAACTACAAACTGAAGCATACATTTTATCATTATGAGTGAAAATAGCTTGAACATTAAAGTTTTTATTCTTTTCACCATTCATTCCTAAAGTAAATCCATTAATTGTAGTTGATAACACTAATTTACCATCCCAAGTATATACTTTAAATGGAATATTACTTGCATTATTTGTAACATAACTTACATAAATATATTTATTATCAGCAGTAAGAGATGAAGCAGCAAAACCTGATTGAGATAATGAAATATTATCAACTAATACATTTTTATTTTCATCAGTAATGATTAATTTACCATCTGCCATTAAAGCAAATTTTTTAATATTTTCATTATAATAAGCACTCTTTAAAGTACCTAATTCACTAAATGATAATTCAGATTCAGCAACTTTACATTTATCTTCAAATTTGCTTAATTCGATTGAGAAGATTTTATTTTTATGTCCAATACAATATAAGATTCCATCTTTAATAAATAATCTAGAATTATCACCAGCAATATCACCAACAGTAAATTGTGTACTCTTAGCAACAATAGAATAAGTATTTGGATCAACTTTTAATAATGTTGTTCCTCTATTACCACTTGTATTATCAGCTAAATAAAGATATTTACCATCAGATACACCACCCATAGAATAACCATTAGGTGAATCAGTAATTAAACCATAATTACCATTTACTGGATTACCAGTTAATGAAACAGTTTTACCTGTTGTAGCGCTATAATCAACATATTCACCAACATTTAATTCAACATTTAATTTTTCATTAAATTTTGGATAATCAGCTTTAATCATTAATGTTTGATCGCCACTATTTCCAGTACCAAATTTTAATACATTAAAATATAATTGATCATTAACTTCTACTAAACCTTGACAATTTGTTTTAGTTAAATCAGTAACAACACTTCCCATTATTTCATTATTATTATTTATTACCATTCTTCCAAGATAATTACCATTCCAATCATAAATTTGTATAATTGGTTGATATTTACCATTACCAGAATATAAAGCAAAAATATAATTATTTGAACCACTTATTCTTTGTAAAGTACCAGTTTCTTTATTTAATGAAATAGATTTTTCAAGTTTCTTTTCATTGTTATAAATATAGACACTATTACTTGATAATACAGTATATTTTCTTTTTGATGTATTATAATAAACATCTCTAAGAACAGCATCTTCTAATTTTTCAAATTTAAAATCTTCAAATTTAGTCCATGTACCTGATAAAGATTTATCAATAGAATAAACTGTGCCATCAGCAAAATAAATAATAATTTTGCCTTCATAATAAGTTACACCAGCACATGTTTCAAGTAAACCAACAGCAGTTTTTGGACTTGCAGCAACTAATTTACCAGTTTTAATATCATATTTATTAACAATAGTTGCTCTTTTATCAGCTGACCAAGATGTATGTGTGGAATAAATAAATTCACCATCACTGCACATACCATGACCATACGCTCCATTATCATTATGCCAATCATAAAATTTAGAAACAGTTAAATTAGGAGCACGATTATTTCTCATTTCAATATCTAAATATTGATCTAAATCAGTATATACTTCACCTTCATATTTAGTAATGAAAGTAAAATTATCAAGAGAAATTTTCTTATTATCCATATTTTTGAAAGTTAAAGAAATATCATTTTCACCATTTTTTAAAACAGGTAATAAGATTAAATTATTTTCAAAATTATAATCTTCACTAGCTTTAACATAAGAAGTAACTGGATAATATTTATCATTAACTTTTAAATCAACGATATTATTTAATAAGATATCTTCATTAGTTAAATTACTTAAATTCATATAAAGTTTACCTTTAGATAAACCACTTGAATTAATTTTAAATGAAATAGTATTACCATTCTTTGCATCTACAAGAACACTTATATTTTGTTCATTAACTTTAATATCTTTTTTATTAAATCCAGTATAAGTTGTTTCTTCTGCTTCAATTGAATATTTAACACCTGCAACTAATTTACAATTAATTGTTTCATTTGTTTTTAAATAAACACTTAAAACACAATTATATAAGAAAGAAGCAGTTTCAACATTACTTTTAATAATGTATTGATCTTTATTAAGAATTAATCTATTACCATTAAGATATGTAGCTCTAATATTTAAATCAAGGTTAGAAATATTTTCACCTTCATTAGCAAATACTTCACCTTCATTAGCGATAGATAAAATTTCTCCATCAGTATAATCTTCTTTATTAATAACAGTTACAGGAACATTAGTTTCAACTTTTATACCTTCAACTTCATAAGAAACTTTAACATCTTTTAAACTACTTGTTAATTTACCTTTAGTTTCAACATTAATATCATTATCGTCTAAATCAACAACATGACCATTATTGAAGATACCTTGTAATTTCATGCCACTTGGATCAAATTCCATATCACTTGAATAATAAATACGATATGGAAGTTCAGTAACTTTTAATTCTTTTAAAGCTACTTTAGTTAATTTAACATCAACTTCAGCAGTTTTAGTAATTGATTCAACTTCTTCATCTTCTTTAGCTTCAGGAGTGTATGTATAACTTACTTCAATTTTACCACCATTAGTAGCAAAATCTTCTCCATAAGATATATTAAAATCATCAGATCTTAATACTTTTTCAAAATCTTTACCTTTTTCAGTAAATTTAGCAATAACAGAAAAATCTTCATTTTCTGGATTAGCCTGACCATCAGTAAAATATTCTACACCATCATTTAACTTAGCTTCAATACCTAAAAATTCTAAAGGTAAACTATCTAAATATTTTTGATGTTCTCTTTCTGACATCACTTCGTTATAATATTTTTGATATTCCAAATATGAAGGAACCATAACAGAAATAGAAGTAACTGCTACAACTGTTAAAGCTAAAGAAACAGCAATAATTTTAACACCTTTTTTACTTGTAAAGAAATTAGCCATATTACTTTTCCTCCTCTTTGTTATTAACAACATTATTATTTTTCATTAATTCATTAACAACTAATAAAACAGCCCATAAGACTAAACCAGTAGTAACTGTAACATTTACACAAACAATAAGAGGTTTCCACCAGCACCAAGAATCCATACTAAATGAAGCAATATAATTATCACCTGCATCAGGATTTTTTAAATATTCACGTTCATTATATTCTGCTCTTAACCACATATATATAGTTTGATGAGCAGCATCTTTTAATCTATTTTGAATTCTATTTGATGAACTTGTTGTATATGAAACACCATCCATTGTTCCAAGTTTACATCCCATACCTAAATTTCCACCACATCTAATAAGAGAATCACAATAAGGTTGGTATCCAATATAGTCAGTAGTAATATCGCCTTTAAAATCCCATTCTTTTCTTAATACACCAGTGAATAAAG
>ERZ808246.2971-NODE-2971-length-10021-cov-4.433474_pt1 | contig 10021 bp, 6 predicted proteins | sample MGYA00521083_ERZ808246 | MGnify/ENA primary metagenome ERZ808246 (study PRJEB31516, sample SAMN03275577) | gut metagenome | biome: mammalia-associated habitat; material: feces | host: Papio cynocephalus | place: Kenya | collected 2012-07-07 ... | reverse complement strand
GTCAAGAAGTTCGAGCCGCTGCTGCTGGTGGGCATTGCCTTCGGCTGCCTGCTGTCCAACCTGCCTCTGGGTGGTCTTTACCATCAGGAGCTGTGGGACAACTTCATGAACCCCGCCAGTGAGCTGTATCACAGCTACGGCGCCATCATGCGGGAAGGCGGTCTGCTGGATATCTTCTATATCGGCGTCAAGACCTCCCTGTACCCCTGCCTGATCTTCATGGGCGTGGGCGCCATGACCGATTTTGGTCCTCTGCTGTCTAACCCCAAGAGCCTGCTGCTGGGCGCTGCTGCGCAGCTGGGCGTGTTCGTCGCGTTCCTGGGCGGCGTGCTGCTGGGCTTCACCGGCCCCGAGTCCGCTTCCATCGGCATCATCGGCGGCGCGGACGGCCCCACCGCCATCTTCCTGACCACCCGTCTGGCTCCCCATCTGCTGGGCGCCATCGCCGTGGCCGCTTACTCCTACATGGCGCTGATCCCGCTGATCCAACCCCCCATCATGAACCTGCTGACCACCGCCGAGGATCGCAAGATCAAGATGGTGCAGACCCGTACCGTCTCCAAGGCCGAGAAGATCATCTTCCCCATCGTGGTGGTTATCTTCGTGGCGCTGCTGCTGCCTGACACCGCGCCTCTGATCGGCTGCCTGATGCTGGGCAACCTGTTCAAGGAGACCGGCGTCACCGAGCGTCTGAGCGACACCGTGCAGAACGCGCTGATGAACATTGTCACCATTCTGCTGTCCACCGCCGTGGGCGCCACCATGGTCGGCTCCACCTTCCTGACTGCCAGCACCCTGAAAATCGTGGTCCTGGGCGTCGTGGCCTTCGGCATTTCCACCGCCGGCGGTCTGTGGGGCGGCAACGTGATGTGCAAGCTCACCGGAGGCAAGGTCAATCCGCTGATCGGCTCCGCCGGCGTTTCCGCCGTTCCCATGGCTGCCCGTGTGTCCAACACCGTCGGTCAGAAGAACAACCCCTCCAACTTCCTGCTGATGCACGCCATGGGCCCCAACGTGGCCGGCGTTATCGGCTCCGCCATCGCGGCCGGCTTCCTGCTGTCCGTGTTCGGCTGATCGCATATCGTTCCCGACCGTGCCGGAGTGACCCTCCGGCACGGTTTTTTGTCTGCGGGGCAATTCACCGATTGCATTCCGGAACAGGCTGTGATATACTTCTTAATAGAATCGTAATAAAAGCCATCTTTGGTCGAATATGGGCAGAACATATCCCTTTATGGTACAGGAAGGAGTCATTTTCATGCAGCAGTCAGGCCCCACCGAAATTGCCGTTTCCCGTCTGAAAGGCGGAGCATCCGTCACGCAGCTCCTTCATGAGGCCAAAGGCCCCGCCCTTGGCGACTACCTTTTCCAGTTCCTGTGCAGAACGACCCGTTCCGTCGAGACCATCGCGGGGCTTGCGGGACTGAACAAGTCCTCCCTTTACCGGATCCTGAACGCAGAAGTCAGCCCCCAGCGGAATGTGCTTCTGCGCCTTTCCCGCGTCCTGGACATGAATCTGTCCGAGACCCAGAAGCTGTTGAAAATCGGAGACCTTGCTTCCCTGAGCGGCTCCAGCCCGCGGGACATCGTCATCATCGACGGCATTCTGCGGGAGCTGGACATTGTAGACATCAACAACCGTCTGGCAAAAAACGGTTTTTCCGACTTGTTCAGCAAGAAATAACGGACGTCTGGCAGAAAAGAGGACTGGGATATGGAAATTCGCAGATGTATGAAATGTATGCACGCCCTGGCGGCAGGGGAGACCTTCTGCTCGGAGTGCGGCCGCCCCTACGGCAGCGTGGAAACGGAGCCTTTTGCCCTGAAACCCGGAACGATCCTGGACGGGAAGTATCTGGTGGGCGAAATGCTGGGGCAGGGCGGCTTCGGCATTACTTACATCGGCTTTGACCTGCTGCTGGAGCAGAAGGTCGCCATCAAGGAATACTTCCCCATGAGCACCGGCATGGTCAGCCGGGAAAGCAGCACCACCGTTGTGTGGAGCAGCGCCGTCATGCAGAAATCCGGCGTGGAAAAGGGCTTTGACAGCTTCCTGAAGGAAGCCCGGAAAATGGCGAAGCTGGGCGGTATTCCCGGCGTCGTGGGGGTCAAATCCGTTTTTATCCAGAACGAGACCGCCTACATCGTCATGGACTTCATTGAGGGCGAGACACTGCTGAAGAAATTACAGCAGGAAGGCCCCATGGATTATGGCACCTGCATCAGGCTGATGACGCCCATTATCCAGGCGCTGGCGGAAGTCCACAAGCACGGCATCATCCACCGGGACATCAGCCCGGACAACATCATGGTGCAGGACGACGGCAGGCTCATTCTGCTGGACCTGGGCGCGGCAAAAGACCTGGACATTCAGGGGAAGGACGGCAATGTGCAGTCCTCCCAGATGGTCGCCAAGCACGGGTTCAGCCCCGTGGAGCAGTACGGCCAGGATGGGAAGATCGGCCCCTGGACGGACGTTTACGCCATGGCCGCCACGATCTACTATTGCTGCACCGGCGTTCTGCCCCCCTCCGCCACCGACCGCATGATCGAGGATACCCTGAGCTGCCGTCCGCGGCTGACGAAGGAGGAATTTGACGTTCTGGCCTTCTGCATGAACGTCCTGCCGCAGAAACGCCCGCAGAATATGGACGCCCTGCTGCAGATCGTCACCCACCCGGTAAGGAATACGCAGCCCGTCAGGGATGTGCCGAAAACCGAGCCGGTCAGGCCGGAAGTCCGGAGCTTCCAGCCGCCGAAGCCCGCGGCGAAGCGTCCGCTTCCCAAATGGCTGATCCCCGGCATTGCGGCGGCAGTGGCGGTGATAGCCCTCGCCATTTCCATCGGCAGCGGCGGGAAAAAGTCCGTCCCCGCTTCCTCTGTGAAAGCACCGGCTTCGCAGGCCGTCGCTACGGAACCGGCGCCCACGAAAGCGGTTCCCATGGAAGTCCATACCATGGCAAGGTACTCCTACGTCTATACGAGCGACATCCCCGCTACCACCTTTTGGGGACAGGAACGGTATATGCGCGGGGATGTAAAAACCGTGACCTTCCAAAGCTCCCTGCAAAACGCCCCTGCCAATTCCTGGGACGTGTCGGAAGCCGGGGACAGAAGCGTGCTGGCATGGATGGATGATGGCAATCTGTACGTAGCTGCCGACGGAGCGATCGCACCGAATCCCAGTGCCGTCTGGCTGTTTCAGGATTTCGTAAATTTGAAAACGATCGACTTTGGAAACTGCTTTGTCACCTCCGATGCAACGCAGATGAGCGGCATGTTTGCCGGTTGCAGCAGTCTCACCGATCTGGATCTGTCCTGCTTTGAGACTTCCGCTGTGACGGATATGTACGCCATGTTCCGCAACTGCGGCAGTCTGACCCGTCTGGATTTGAGCAGCTTCGACACCTCCAACGTAACGACCATGGATTCCATGTTCGACAGCTGCAGCAGCCTCACCGGTCTGGATCTATCCGGCCTCGACACCTCCCGCGTGACAGACATGGATTCCATGTTCTTCCGGTGCGAGAGCCTGACCTCTCTGAATTTGACCGGCTTCGACACCTCCGCCGTAACGACCATGGGATTCATGTTTCAGGAATGCAGCAGCCTGACCAGCCTAGATCTCAGCAGCTTTGACACCTCCAACGTGACATACATGAATTGGATGTTCAGTTGGTGCAGCAGCCTGACCAGCCTGAACCTCAACCGCTTTGACGCCTCTGCCGTGACAGAAATGAACAGTATGTTCTACGGCTGTGACAACCTGCCCGATATTATCTGCTTCGACGGCAAGATTCTTAAGGAATTCAGCAACCGCTGACCCCCCGTTCCCCCGCCCGGCTCTGCCTTTCAGAGCCGGGCTGAATTTTTCCAAAATTGTCGCATGGCACGCGACCACAGATTCCGGAAACCTGATATACTATATTTACCAAATAGCCAGTAGACAATAGTATCAGGCGGTGATATTATTTTACTGTAATGGTTCCAAAAAACGACGGGAACCCAGGCGTTCCCCCGAAAGAAAGAGGAATGGACTATGGAAGTACGCAGATGTATGAAATGTATGCACGACCTGTCAGGGAGAATCGCCTTCTGTCCGGAATGCGGGCGCGCTTACGGCAACGTGCACGCGGAGCCATTCGCATTGAAGCCCGGCACGATCCTGAACGGAAAGTATCTCGTGGGCGAGATGCTGGGCCAGGGCGGCTTCGGCATCACCTATATCGGACTTGATCTGCTGCTGCAGCAAAAGGTCGCCATCAAGGAATATTTCCCCACGAGCACCGGCATGGTCAGCCGGGAAAACCGCTCCACCGTGGTGTGGAGCAGCGTCATGGCAGGGAAAACCGGCACCCAGCGGGGCTTTGACAGCTTCTTGAAGGAAGCCCGGAAAATGGCAAAGCTGGGCGGCATCCCCAACGTTGTCGGAGTGAAGTCAGTCTTCACCCAGAACGAAACGGCCTACATCGTCATGGACTTCATCGAGGGCGAGACACTGCAGAAAAAAATGCAGAAGAACGGCCCCATGGACTTTGACAGCTGCATCAGGCTCATGACACCCATCATGCAGGCGCTGGCGGAAGTCCACAGGCACGGCATCATTCACCGGGACATCAGCCCGGACAATATCATGGTGCAGCCGGACGGCAAGCTCATTTTGCTGGACTTGGGCGCGGCAAAGGATCTGGACATCCAGGGAAAGGACGGCATGATGCAGTCCACCCAGATGGTCGCCAAGCAGGGCTTCAGCCCCATCGAGCAGTACCGGAAAAATGCCAGCATCGGCCCCTGGACGGACGTTTACGCCATGGCCGCCACAATTTATTACTGCTGTACCGGCACTCTGCCGCCCTCCGCCGTTGACCGGCTTGTGGAAGACACTCTGACTCGCAGGCCGCGGCTGACGAAGGAGCAGTTTGATGTCCTGGCCGCCGGTATGAATATTCTGCCGCAGAAGCGCCCGCAGGACATGGCCGCTTTGCTGCAAATGGTCACCCGCCTGCAAAAGGGCGGAAAGGCCGAGCCGGTCAAGCCGGTTCCGCAGGCAAAACCGGCCAGGGCGCAGCAGACGCCGCCAGCCCCTCCCAGACCGGCAGAGGCAAAACCGGCAGCAAATAACACGCCGCCGAAGACGCAGAAAAAGCCGCTCCCCGCATGGCTGATCCCCACCGTGGCCGGAATCGTCGCGGTGCTGGGGATCATCGTCTGCATCGCGAGCATCATAGGAAAAACGCCTGCGCAGGACGTCACCGTGAAAGCGGCCGCCACGGAACCGGCTGCGATCGTGGAAACCAAAGAAACTGTTCCCCCGGCCACGGAGCCAAAACCCGAACCCACTACGGAGCCTGCACTGCCCAAGAACTACATCGCATATGCGGATGGTTACTCAGAACGCACGAACCTGAAAGACGGAAATTTCAGTCTGAACGTCTCCGCACTTGTTTTTTACGACGAGCTGGTACGGTGCAAGGAGCTCACTGTCAATATGGAAGTATCCATGAACGCAGGAACAAAATGCAAAGAGTGGCAGCTGTGGGGAAGAGTGAACGGGCAGTTCCAGAAAATCGCCAAGATTTCCCTGCCCGCCGGTGACGGCGCTACCGTCGCAACCGTTACATTCGATACGCCGCTGACATTTGATGCGATCATCGTAACGCCGACGGTGATCGGCGGATATTCGTGGTCGATGAGTCTGTACGTAACGGACGTCTGGCTTGCGGATTGATCGACATGCAGAATAGTACGCAAAATCGGCGGGAACCCGAACGTTCCCCAAAAGAGAGGAATGGAACATGGAAGTACGCAGATGCATGAAATGTATGCATGCGCTGGCAGCCGGGGAAAACTTCTGCCCGAAATGCGGCCGCCCTTACGGCAGCGCAAACACGGAGTCCTTCGCATTGAAGCCTGGTACGATTCTGGACGGAAAGTATCTGGTGGGCGAAATGCTGGGGCAGGGCGGCTTCGGCATCACCTACATAGGCTTTGACCTTTTGCTGGAACAGAAGGTCGCCATTAAAGAATATTTCCCCATGAGCACCGGCATGGTCAGCCGGGAAAACCGCTCCATGGTGGTGTGGAGCACCGCAATGATGGGAGAGACCGGCACCCAGAAGGGCTTCGACAGTTTTCTGAAAGAAGCCCGGAAAATGGCAAAGTTGGGCGGTATTCCCGGCGTCGTTGGGGTCAAGTCCGTTTTCATCCAGAATGAAACGGCTTACATCGTCATGGACTTTATTGAGGGCGAGACGCTGCTGAAAAAATTGCAGCGGGAGGGGCCGATGCCCTTCGACACCTGCCTGTCCCTGCTGACGCCCATCATTCAGGCGTTGGCGGAAGTCCACGAGCACGGCATTATCCACCGGGATATCAGTCCGGACAACATCATGGTGCGGCCGGACGGCAGGCTTATCCTGCTTGACCTGGGCGCGGCAAAGGACCTGGACATTCAGGGACGGGACGGCAATGTCCAGTCCTCCCAGATGGTGGCCAAACAGGGCTTCAGCCCTATTGAGCAGTATCAGTGCAATGCCAGCATCGGCCCGTGGACGGACGTCTACGCCATGGCCGCCACGATTTATTACTGCTGCACCGGCATTCTGCCGCCCACGGCTGTGGACAGGATCGTGGAGGACACCCTGACCTGCCAGCCGCTGCTGACGAAAGAGCAGTTTGACGTTCTGGCGTACTGCATGGGCATCCGGGCGGAAACCCGCCCCAGGAGCATGACCGCGCTGCTGCAAATGACCGCCCACCCGCAGGGCGGGCAGGCGGAACCGTTCCGGGCAGCCCCGGCGCCGATGCCGCCCAAGCCGGTTGAAACGGTGAAGACCCTTCCCAAACCGGCGGAGGTAAAGGCCGCGCCGACGGAGACGAAACCGGCAGTCACGGTTCCCACGCCGCCGACGGCCCCCAGGCCGGCAGCGGTGAAAGCGGCAGAAACGAAGCCGGCAGCCACGCCGCCCCAGTCTTCCCAAAAAGCAAAACGGCCATTTCTCATATGGCTGGTACCCGTCGCGGCAGCGGTCGTTGTTATGCTGTTCATTTTTATTGCTGGTGCAAAACGGCCTGCGCATGTAATGCGCGCGACAACTTATCCAGTGGCTGAAACATCCTATTTCTGGGGGCAGAAGCAGTATCAGCGCAGGGACGTAAAAGCCGTGACCTTCCTCAGTACCCTTAAAGATGCTCCCAGCACCGCCTGGGATGTATCAAAGGACGGAGACAGAAGCGTACTTGCCTGGATGGTCAGCGGCCATCTGTATGTAGCCGCTAACGGGAAAATTGCCCCCAATCCAAATGCTTCTGCCATGTTTACGAACTTCACAAATCTGAGAAACGTCGATTTTGGGGATTGCTTTGATACCTCCAATGTAACGAACATGACCGGCATGTTCGCATATTGCGACAGTCTGACCGGCTTGGATCTGTCCTGTTTCAACACCTCCATGGTAACGAGTATGGATCAGATGTTCTTCGGTTGCAGCAGTCTTAGTTATCTGAATCTGTCCCGGTTTAACGCTTCCAAAGCAACCATGCGCAATATGTTCTCCGGCTGTGACGATCTGGCAAATCTTACCTATTCCGACAGCAGAATTCTTGAGGTATGCCGCAATCGCTGATGGACTGCGATCATCGTCCGGCGCCGCTTTTTGAAATTTTTCAAATTGTTGCACGCCGCGCAACCACAAATCCGGAAAACCTGCTATACTGAAATCATCCAAGGAAGCGAACCAAAAATTCTCGCAGTCCGGAAATAGGGAATGGACAATATTTCCAAAGGATGATATACTTTTTCGTAGAGCAGGTCGTATTCAATCTCCCGGGGTTTCCGGCGGGATGGTATAAAAAGGAGAGAGCAGTTATGAAACATGTATGCAAACGATTGACCGCCATGGTAATGGTGCTGATTTGTCTGGTCGCCATGCTGGCGATCCCCGCCAGCGCCAAGACCGATCTTCCCACCGTCATCAGCCAGGCGAAAGAGGGCGTTGTCAAGCTCCTCGCCGTCGGCTTCGACTCCTATGGCAACGTGGCAAATGCCGTCGTCGGCTCCGGCTTTGCCGTAGGAACGAAGGGAAGCGCCCCTGAATACTTCGTCACCAACTGGCACGTGGCAGGCGTCTATATGCCGGAACACAACTACGCCTTTGATTCCGACCATGTCCGGATCTGGATCATGCTGGATAACTTCACCCTCAGCGATGTCACCGGCCTCCCCAGTGAAGCGACCTCCGTGGAATGCAGCATCGTGCGCATCTCCGAAAGCGGTTATCCCGACTACGCCATTCTGAGAGCCGCACGTCCGGTCACGGAGTGCAGGCCCCTTGCCATCCGCTCCAGCGAAACCGTCAAGCAGGGCGAGACCGTAGTCGCCCTCGGCTGCCCCGCCGTTCTCGACGAGCAGAGTCTCAGCATCGGCAGCAAAGATATCACCTCGACCACCGGCACGGTCGCCAGACACATGACCATGACCAACGCGGGCAACACAAACGCGATCGTTCACAACGCGAACATCTCCGGCGGCAACTCCGGCGGCCCTCTGATCGACGAGAACGGCAGCGTGATCGGCCTGAATACCTACAGCATCGTGGATTCCTACTCCTGCGCCATCTACAGCGATTACGTCATGCAGGCGCTGAATGAGCTGGGCATTTCCTACATGACCGCCGGAAACTCAATCTCCGTCGTCACCATAGCGGCGGCAGCGGTCGCCGTGGCGGCAGTGGCCGTAGCCATCTACTTCCTCCTGCGCAACCGCAAGAGCACCGAGAAGTCCTCCAAGGAGGTTAACCCCGGCGTTGGCCCCGGCAGCACCGTCCCCGCAGATGGGTATAAGCCCTCCTTCCGGGTGCAGCTGCCGGACGGCAGAATTATTCCCGTACCGGCCGGCAAGGTCGCCGTCGGCCGCGACCCCAGCTGCCAGATCCGTCTCCCGGAGAGCGCCGCCGCCGTCAGCCGCAGGCACTGCACTTTGGAGAATAGCGGCGAGTTCCTGATCCTCGTAGACGAAGGCTCCCGCAACGGCACTTTCATCCACGGCAAGCGCGTCCCCGCCGGGACAAAGGTCGCCCTGAAGCACGGCAGCAGCTTCTGCGTCGGTACTTCCGAAAACCGTATCACCGTCTGTTAACAACCAATATCCAAACCATTTACGTACAGGAGGTTCACTATTATGGAAATCGTTCGCTGCAGCAAAGGTCACTTTTATGACTCGGAAGAAAACGCCGCCTGCCCGATGTGCGCCGCTGAGGCAGCCAGAAATAAAAATTCCCTTGGAAACAACATCCTTGGCGACGACATTCTGCCCACCGACTATTTCGGCCGCGCCGGCGACAGCTACGCCGTAGACAACACCCCCGCCGCGACCATGCCCGTCAATCCCGAAAACGGCAGCAAGGTGCAGGGCTATCAGCCCACCGTGAGCGCGGGCTTCCAGAATACCCAGTCCGGCAGCAACGGCGGCATGGACGCCTTCCCGAAGACGACGCCCATTTTCCCCGCGAGCTCGGACGGCAATGAGGAAAGCGCTTCCTTTGACCCCGTGGTGGGCTGGCTGGTGTGCATCGAGGGCGCCACGAAGGGCAATGACTACCGCATTCACAGCCAGAACAACTACATCGGCCGCAGCGCCAAGATGGACATCTCCATTCCCGAAGACCCCCACATCAGCGCGGAGAATTCCGCCATCATCGCCTATGACAACATCGAGCGCATCTTCTACTTTGGCCCCGGTTCCGGCCGCAATATCGTTCGGGTAAATGGGAAGCCCGCTCTCAGCGTAGAAAAAATCGAAGCCTACGACGTTCTGACGGTCGGTATGACGAAGCTGTTATTTGTACCGCTTTGCGGAGATCGGTTTGATTGGAATGAAAAGAAATAAAGCAGCAATGATAAAGCGCAGGCAGTGTCTGCTGGCCGTAATGGCGGTGGTGCTGATCCTCGCGTCGATCGGCACGGGCTATCTGGGCTTCGTGTACGACCCGGGAGAAGGTGTGCCCGGTGTTCCCACACTGCC
>ERZ808246.2970-NODE-2970-length-10021-cov-4.872667_pt1 | contig 10021 bp, 6 predicted proteins | sample MGYA00521083_ERZ808246 | MGnify/ENA primary metagenome ERZ808246 (study PRJEB31516, sample SAMN03275577) | gut metagenome | biome: mammalia-associated habitat; material: feces | host: Papio cynocephalus | place: Kenya | collected 2012-07-07 ... | reverse complement strand
CGGCGCGCCTCGGTGGGGTGGGCGGTGAAGACCGGGTGGAACTCGAGGCGGTTGAGAAGGGCGTTCGCCTTGCCGCGGCCGCATTCGTCGACGAGCTGGCGGTAGGCCACCGTGATGTCATTGATGGGATCCTCGGCCTCGGTCGTGGGCACGGCGCTCTCGCGGGTGCGCAGCGACTTGACGCGATAGTTCTCCTCGCAGATGTTCGCGAGGTGGAAGAACGTCACGAACGCGCGCATGAGCAGCGTGGTGTTCTTCTCGTCGAGCTGGTCGATGATGCTCGCCATGTCCTCGAAGGCCTCGCGCTCCTTGGGAGTGCCGCCGGTCTCGTCGTAGTGCATGGTGATGGCGTCGTTGAGAAGCACGTCGAAGATGGCCCGGAGGTCCTGATCGGCCTCTTCGAGCACCTTTCGGACGAGCCTCAAGAAGAGCGCCATGTTGTTGCGAATCTGCTCGGGAACGTCGACGCCCTGAAGCGCTTCCAGCGCGGCGACCTCCTCAACCGTGAGCTTCTTCTCTGCCAACGCGTCTCCCTCCAAAATGCCGCGGAGCCCCGCGGCGCCTGGTTTGACACCACTACCTTAGTCCAATATCCGCTCGCCGTCTGATTTGGGCCGTTAAGGAAACTGAGTGTTCACGCGGGCGGGGATTCGTGCTTCGGCGGCAAGCAATTTGGGGTCCGACCCCAAATTGCGGGGGAGGCGTTATTTGTGTCCGGCCCCGGGGATACAATCGAATGCCAAGAAACCAAGGATCGAGCAGCCAAGAAGAACCAGAAGGTGCGTCCATGCCGTCGAACCCGTTCAGCAAACTCACGAAGAAGCACGAGGCCCGCCTCGAGGGGGCGTCCGCCCGCGGCGGCGCGCGCAGCGCGGGTCGGGGCTCCGGCCCAGAGCCCAAGCCCCCGCGCATCTTCGCGAACCCCAAGCTCGCCAAGGCCTTCTCGAGGGACGGGGACGCGAAGCCGAGGGAGAGGAAGCCCCGCGAGCCCGGTCCCCTCGCCCGCGCGGCCGAGCACTGGTGGAACCGCCTGATCGGCGCGGTCTTCGGCGGCGGCCTCTCCGAGCAGACCGAGGAGTACCTCGCGCACCAGACCACCCGCGACTACGTGCTGAACACCGCCGGCCAGGCGGCGTGGGGCGCGCTCTTCCCCCTGCTCACCATGGTGTGCACCTGGCTCGTGGGCGCCGAGGAGGCCGGCCTCTTCTCCATGGCTTTCACCATCGGCACGCTGCTGCTCTTCTTGGCGAACTTCGGCACGAGGACCTACCAGGTCTCCGACATCGACGAGATGCAGACGTTCGCGGACTACCAGGTCCACCGCATCATTACTTGCGTCGCCATGCTGCTCGTGGGCTACGCCTACTGCCGCCTGCGCGGCTACGCCGAGCCCATGATCTCCATCTGCATGGGCGTGCTCGTCTTCCGCGCCGCCGACGCGGCGGCCGACGTCTACGAGGGGCGCCTGCAGCAGAAGGACAAGCTCTACCTGGCCGGTCTTTCGCAGGGGCTGAGGTGCGCCGCGGGGTTCGCGGTCTTCTCGGTCGTGCTCCTGCTCACGCGCAACCTCGTGTGGGCGAGCTGGGGCATGGCGATCGCCGCGCTCGCGTCGCTCGTCCTGCTGTCGCTGCCGCTCGCGTGGCTCGAGACCGACCGCGGCGACCGCGCGACCTTCCGGGGCGTCAAGGAGCTCTTCGTCCAGTGCTGGCCCCTCTTTGCCGCGCTCTTCCTGTACAACGTGATCGACTCCGTGCCCAAGTTCGCCATGGAGGGCGCGCTCTCCTACGACAACCAGCTCTACTACAACGCGATGTACTTCCCGGCCCACACGATCCTGATGATTTCCGCCTTTATCTATAAGCCGCAGCTTGTGCGCCTCGCGCGCATCTGGGACGACCCGGACAAGCGGCGCAGGTTCGACCTGCTCGTCCTGGCCATGATCGGCGTGATCGCGCTCACGACGGGCGCCATGGCGCTCTTCATGGGTTGGCTTGGCATCCCGCTCCTGGGCCTCATGTACGGCCTGGACTTCGAGCAGTTCCGCCCGCTCGTGTACGTGATGGTGGGTACGGGCGGCGTGTGCGCCTGCATCGACTTCCTCTACCAGATCGTCACGGTGCTGCGCGCGCAGCGGCAGGTCACGAGGCTGTACGCGATCGCGTTCGTGTTCGCCGTGCCCGTCTCGATGCTGCTCGTGAACTTCGCCGGGCTCTCGGGCGCCGTCGTGGGGTCGCTCGTGGTCATGGCGATCCTTTTGCTGCTGCTCGTGACCGAGTACCTCTCGATCCGCAAGCGCCTCGCGGACGAATAAAGGCGACGGGAAAGAAAGCCGAGAAAGCCGAACGATTAAGCGCCCCGCGCATGGCCGGACGAGCCGGCCCTGCGCGGGACGCCGATTTCAAACGAGGGCCCGGGTTCTAGCGCAGGCTCGGGTGGCGCTCGTCGTCCCACCAGGTCAGGCGGGAGATGTTGCCCTTGATGTGCTCGCAGGAGGCGTGCAGCTCGTCCTTCTCGGCATCGGAGAGCTCGAGCTCGACGACCTCCTCCACGCCGGAGGCGCCCACGACGCACGGCAGGCTCGTGAAGTGGCCCGACTCGCCGTACTCGCCCGTGAGCAGGGTGGAGCAGGCGGTGATGAGGTGCTCGTTCGAGACGACGGCGCGCACCAGGCGCACGGCGGCGTTCGCGATCGCGTACTCGGTGCAGCCCTTGCCGTCGTAGGTCACGTATCCGCCGAAGCGGGCGTCCTTCTCGCATTCATCGAGGTCGAAGCCAAAGCGGTCGGGCTGCGCGGCCGCGAGCTCGGCCAGGGGCTTGCCGCCGAAGTTCACCGCGGACCAGGCGGCGAACTGGGAGGCGCCGTGCTCGCCCAGCATGTAGGCGCAGATGGAGCGCTGGTCGAGGTTCACGCGACGGGCGATGGCGTTCTTCAGGCGGGCGGAGTCGAGGGCCGTGCCGGAGCCGATGATGCGGCGCGGGTCGTAGCTGGTGAGGTGCCAGATCTCGGTCGCGACCACGTCGCAGGGGTTCGAGATGGTCACGATCACGCCGCCGAAGCCGGCGTCCACGAGGCGGCGGGGCCAGGTGCGCGTGATCTCGGCGGTCACGTAGAGCTCGCCGTCGCGGTCGCCGGCGGCCTTCGCGACGTCGCCCGCGGCGTTCACGACCACGTCGCAGCAGGCTAGTCGCTCGTACTCGCCGCCGCAGTTCACGACCTTGCAGTTATGCGGGTAGAAGCTCATCGAGTCGGTGAAGTCCTGGCACTCGCTCTTGAGCTTGCGCTCGTTTATGTCGCAGAGGTAGAGCTCGTCGGCGACGCCCTGCATGAGCAGGCTGTTCGCGACGTGGGCTCCTACGTGGCCCTGGCCGATGACGCCGATCTTCCTGATGAGTCCCATGAGATTCGCTCCTTCTGTGGTCGGTTCGCGCCGCGCCGGGATTGGCGCAGCGGGGCGATTGTAGCGCGCATGCGTGGGTAACGCGTGTTGGGGGACGTCGGGCGGCTCCCCTACTCGGCGCGAAGCTGGCCGGAGTAGATGGTCTTGTTCATGTTGAAGAGGTAGGCGGCGGCGCACGCGAGGAAGAACGCGGGCACGTTGCCCCAGCCAAAGACCTCGCCGCCGATGAGCACGGGAGCTAGGAACGTGTTCGTCGCGCCGCCGAAAACGGCCGCATAGCCCAGGGCCGCGGCGAGGGCGGGCGCGAACCCGAGCGGGGCCGCGAGGACGGCGCCCAGGCTCGCGCCGATCGAGAAGAGCGGCGTCACCTCGCCGCCCTGGTAGCCCGCCGCGAGCGTGGCAACCGTGAGCGCGAATTTGAGCGCCCAGTCCCACGGGAGCACCTGCCCGCCGGACGTGCCGGCCTCGATGAGGTTCGTGCCCAGGCCGCAGTAACGGCCGCCCCACAGCAGCAGGAGCGCGACCGAGAGCGCCGCGCCCAGGGCGGCCACGCGTGCGAGCGGGTTCGGGAGCACGCGGGCGGCGAGCTCCTTTGCGCGGGCGAGGCACCAGGCGAAGCCGCCGCCCACGACGCCGAAGCAGATGCCCAGGGCTAGGAGCCTCAAGACGTCGGCCGCCCCGAGCGCGGGAAGCGGGTCGACGGCGACCGCGAACTTCGCGAGCCCGAGCGCGCCGGATGTCTCGCTTGCAACAAGGCTTGCAACAAGCGCAGGACAAAGCGCCCGGTAGCGCAGGCGTCCGGCGGCGAGCACCTCGACCGCGAAGACCGTCGCGGCGAGCGGGGTGCGGAAGAGCCCCGCAAAGCCCGCAGCCATGCCGACCGTCGCGAAGACGGGCGCGGCGTCGCGCAGGGGCAGGCGCCTGCCGAGCCAATGCGCGAGCGCGGCGCCGATCTGGACCGCGACCCCTTCCCTGCCGGCCGAGCCGCCCATCAGGTGCGTGAGCCACGTGCTTATCATCACGAGGGGCACGAGGCGCAGCGGCACGCTCTCCGCGTCGCCGTGCGCGGCGGCGAAGACGAGGCCCATGCCCTTCTCGGCGCCGCGGCCCCAGCGACGGTAGGCCCACACGCTCGCAAGGCCCGCGAGCGCCAGGAACGGCACGGTAAACCAAGGCCACGATGCCCGGATGCCCGAGACCGCGAGCAGCACCCGCCCAAAGACCGCGCAGACGGCGCCCACCACGAGGCCGACGGGCACCGCCGCCGCGCCGAACGCGGCGACCTCTCCGTAAGACCTCGCCACCCGATCGATTCGCTCCCTCATCGGACATCCTCCCTATGCGTCGGTGCAACAAAAAAGCTCCTGCCCAGGGCGCGCCGGAAGACGCGCAGAGGACAGAAGCCATCAGCTCATAAGAGCGGTTCTGGGCCCGCGGCGCGCGGCCGCCGCCCAACGGGGAACCTCATCCCGCGCGAACCATCATAGAGGTCTTGCAGGAGGGAGGTCAATCCGGAACTTTGCCTTGGGACGGGGTCAGATGCTGCCCGAATCGCCCCGGCCGCCCGGCCGCGCTATCAGCCGCCGAATCGCGACCGGTCGCGCCCCTTGGCCGCTCGAATCGCCCTCCCGGTCGCCCGGTCGCACCCATTAGCCGCTCGAATCGCCCCGCCAGCCGGAATGAGCAAAAACCGACCATGCCCACCCGTATTCTTTGGAAAGCCCCAACTGGGGAAACGTTTCCAGGAACAACGGGTGGGCATGGTCGGTTTTCGGCCACAGACCCCTCAGGGCACGGAATGCCTCCGGAATCGGCCTAATCGAGCTCCTTAGCGCCGGTATAGAGCTGCCAATACTCGCCGCGCTGGGCAAGGAGCTCCTCATGGGTGCCGCGCTCGACGATGCGGCCGTGCTCGAGCACCATAATCGCGTCGGCGTTGCGCACGGTCGAGAGCCGGTGCGCGATCACGAAGACCGTGCGGCCGCGCATGAGCGCGTCCATGCCACGCTGGATCAGCGCCTCGGTACGGGTATCTATGCTGCTCGTGGCCTCGTCCAGGATCAAGACCGGCGTGTCGGCGATCGCCGCGCGGGCGATGGCGAGCAGCTGGCGCTGCCCCTGGGAGAGGTTCGCGCCGTCGGCGACGACGGGCGTGTCGTACCCCTGCGGCAGGCGGCCGATGAAACTGTCCGCGTTCGCCACCTTGGCCGCCGCGCGGACCTCCTCGTCGGTCGCGTCGAGCTTGCCGAAGCGGATATTGTCGGCGATCGTGCCCGCAAAGAGATGCGTGTCCTGGAGCACGATGCCGAGCGAGCGACGCAGCGACTCCTTGGCGATGTCGCGCACATCGATGCCGTCGTAGGTTATGACGCCCGACTGCACGTCATAGAATCGGTTGATTAGGTTCGTGATGGTGGTCTTGCCCGCGCCGGTCGACCCCACAAAGGCGATCTTCTGCCCCGGCTTCGCAAAGAGCGAGAGGTCCTTCAGGACCGTCTGCCCCTCGACGTAGCCGAAGTCCACGTTGTAGAACCGCACGTCGCCGGCGAGCGGGACGTCCTCGCCGTCGATGCGCCACGCCCAGCCGGCCGTTCCGGACGCCGCGCGGTCCGCTTCGACCTCGGAGCGCACGAGCGTGACCGCGCCCTCGTCGACCTCAGGCTCGAGCGCCATCACCGAGAAGATCCGCTCCGCGCCCGCAAGGGCCGTGAGCAGGAAGTTCCCCTGCTGCGTGAGCTGGTTGATGGGCATGCACGCCTGGCGAACGAAGACGAGGTAGCTCGCGAGGCTGCCCACGTCGGCCGACCCCGCCATGGCGAGAAGCGCGCCCACGATCGTGACGACGCCGAAGTTCACGTAGCTGATCGCCACGGTCACGGGCACCATCGTCGACGCGTACGCCTGCGCCGTGGTGCCGCTCTCGCGCAGCGCGTCGTTCAGGCGGTCGAAGCCGGCGAGCGCGGCCGACTCGTGATTGAAGACCTTGACGACCTTCTGGCCCGACACCATCTCCTCGACGTAGCCGTCGAGCTCGCCGAGCGTCGACTGCTGCGCGCCGAAGTAGCGGCGGCTCCGGCCGCCCGAGAACCGCACGTAGCAGGCGATGACGATATCGCACGCGAGCGTGATGAGCGTGAGACGCCAGTCGAGAACCACGAGCAGGGTGAACGTGCCGACCGTCTGGATGAGCGCCTGGACGGCGGCGGCGAAGCTGTTGTTGAGCGCCTCGGACACCGTGTCGACGTCGTTCGTGAAGAAGCTCATCACGTCGCCGTGCCGCGTCTTGTCGAAGTAGGACAGCGGCAGGGACTCGATGTGGGCAAGAAGGTCGCGCCGGATGTCGAAGACGACCTTCTGCGCGGCGCGGACCATCGTCTGCGTGTAGCCCGCGGCCGAGGCGACGCCCACGGCGTAGATGGCGGCCGTCGCCGCCACGAGATAAACGAACCGCTGGTAGTCGCCCCGCCCGACGGCGTTCACCACCGGCTTGATCATGTACGTGCCCACGAGGTTCGCCGTGCCCGAGAGCGTGACGAGGACGGCCACGGCGAGCATCTGGAACTTCGCGTGGCCCATGTAGGACACCAGGCTCCTGAGGGTCGCGCACATATCGTGAGGGCGCGCGGGGGCGCCGTCTTTACCGGCCATCGCGGGCCTCCTTCCCTTTTGCCGCATCCGTCGCGGCCGCAGGGCCCTCGACTCCCGGATCGGGCGAGCCCGTCGCAGCAGGCGCCGCCGCGGTAGGCGCCATCGCAGCAGGTGCCGCAGCGGCCGCGACCCCGGTAGGCGCAGCGCCCGCGGTCGCGTTCGCCACCTGCGACTCATAGAGCTCCTGGTAGATCGGGTCGCTCGCGAGCAGCTGCTCGTGCGTCCCCACCGCGTGCACGCGCCCGTCGTCAAGAAGCACGATCTGGTCGGCACCCATGACGGAGTTCACGCGCTGGGCGATGATGATCTTGGTCGAGCCCGTGAGCTCCGCGAGGCCGCGGCGGATTGCGGCGTCGGTCGCCATGTCGACCGCGCTCGTGGAGTCGTCGAAGACGAGCACGCGCGGGTGCTTGAGCAGCGCGCGGGCGATGCACAGGCGCTGCTTCTGGCCTCCGGACACGTTGACGCCGCCCTGGCCGAGGTCCCCGTCGAGGCCGCCGATGCGGTCGAGGAACTCGTCGACGCACGCGACGCGGCACGCGCGGAGCAGCTCCTCGTCGGTCGCCTTGGGGTTGCCCCAGCGCAGGTTGTCGCGGACCGTCCCCGAGAAGAGCACGTTCGTCTGCAGCACGACGCCCACCGCGTCGCGCAGGCAGGCGAGGTCGTACTCGCGCACGTCGTGGCCGCCCACGAGCACGCGCCCCTCGCTCGCGTCGTACAGGCGGGCGATCAGCTGCACGAGGGTCGTCTTGCCCGAGCCCGTGGCGCCGAGGATGCCCACGGTGCTGCCCGCGGCGAAATCGAGGTCGATGCCCTCGAGCACGTTCTTCTTCGCGTCGGCTCGGTACTTGAACCCCACGCCCTCGAAGCGCACCGAGCCGTCGGGCACCTCGCGGAGCGCGTCGGCGGGCGAGGCGATGTCGGGCTCCTCGTCGAGCACCTCGCGGACGCGCTCGATGCTCGTGAGCGCGCGGGCGAGCAGCAGGAACACGTTGGAGATCATCATGAGCGAGTTCATGATCTGCAGCACGTAGCTCATGAAGCCCGTGAGGGTGCCGACCTGCAGCGTCCCCGCGAGGATCATGTTTCCGCCGACCCACAGGATGCCGACGCAGGCGACGTACATGGACAGCTGGAAGATCGGCGTGTTGAGCACGGCGCCCGCGAACGTCCGCGTGGCGGTGCGGGCGAGGTCGCCGTTGACCTCCTCGAAGCGCTCGGCGATCGTGCCCTCGCGCACGTAGGCCTTGATGGCGCGGATGGCGGCGAGGTCTTCTTGCAGGGCGTCGTTCAGGCGGTCCATGGCGTGCTGGAGCACGCGGTAGAGCGGCCCCACGTGGCGCACGATGCACCACAGCACGACCGCGAGGAACGGCACGATCGCGAAGAAGACCAGCGCGAGGTCGCGGCTCATGGCGCACGAGAGCGCGAGGCCCATCACGAGCATCACGGGGCCGCGCAGAAGCGGGCGGAAGCCCGTGACCATGGCGTTTTGGATCACGGTGACGTCGGTCGTCATGCGCGTGACGAGCGAGGACGACTCGAAGTCGTCGAGGTTGCCGAAGGAGAACCGCTGGATGTGCGCGTACTCGGCGCGTCGCAGGTTCGCGCCGAGGCCCATCGCCGCGCGGGCGCTGAAGCGCGCGTAGCCCATGCCCAGCAGGAGCGCCGCCGCGGCGCACGCGAGCATGGCCGCCCCGCGGGTCCACACGACCGCGGCGTCGTGCGCGAGCACGCCGTCGTCGATGACCGAGGACATGAGGAACGGGATGAACAGCTCGAGGGTCGTCTCGACGAAGACGCACACGCCGGCGCGGGCCACGTCGCGCCGGTACGGGCCGAAGGACCTCGCCACGAAGCTCAGGTCGCTCATCGGGCCTCGCCCCCCTCTTCGCCGCGCGCGGCGTGGGCGAGGTTCGCGTAGCCGCGGGCCAGGAAGGCTCGGAACTGCTCGCGCTCTTCTTGGCTGAAGCCGTCGAGAAGCACCTCGGCCTCGTCGTCGCAGCGCTCCTCCCAGGCGCGGGCCGCGGCCAGGCCCGCCTCGGTCACCGCATACTCCTTGCGGCGGCGGTCGGCGCCTTGGCGGCTCCGCACGAAACCCGACTTCTCGAGCGAGTCGAGCATGCGGCACGCCGTCGCGGGGTCCATCTCGAAGAAGTCGGCGACCTCGCGCTGGTTCGCCGCGCCGTTGAGCGCCACGTAGACGAGCAGCTTGGGCTGGCCGGGCCCCATCCCCAGCTCGACGATGTGCGGCCGCAGGTACGCGCGCTGCGCGTGGAACAGCCGGTAGACGAGCATGTGGAGGTCCTTGAGGGACCGCCCCAGCCCGAGCCTTTCTTTGTGCGGCATGTAAAACTCCTTGCTATGCCAATAATTGCCAAAGCAAGAGATTAAACCGATTCATTGGCATGTCAAGGATTTCGCCGCATATATTTGGGGTCGGACCCCAAATTAAATTGGTATCCGACCCCAAATTGCGCTAGAGGAGGCGCAGGGAGACTTCCTTGAGCTGCTTGGCGCTGACCTCGGACGGAGCGGAGCTCATGAGATCGGAGCCGGAGCTCGTCTTGGGGAAGGCCATGACCTCGCGGATGGAGTCGGAGCCGGTGAGCAGCATGCACACGCGGTCCAGGCCCAGGGCGAAGCCGCCCATCGGGGGCGCGCCGAACTTGAGGGCGTCCATGAGGAAGCCGAACTGCTCCTGCGCGCGCTCCTCGGTGAAGCCCAGGAGCTTGAGCATGGCCATCTGCATGTCGGCGTTGTGGATACGCATGCCGCCGCCGCCGGCCTCGTAGCCGTCCATGACGAAGTCGTAGGTGAAGCTGCCGGCGGCCAGCGGGTCGGCCTCGATCTTTGCCACGTCGGGCTCGGTCGGCAGGGTGAAGGGCTGGTGCTCGGCGGCGTAGGCCTTGCGGTCCTCGTCCCAGTGGAACAGCGGGAAGTTGACGACCCACAGGAAGTCGTGGCCCTCGCGC
>ERZ808246.2967-NODE-2967-length-10024-cov-3.242853_pt1 | contig 10024 bp, 11 predicted proteins | sample MGYA00521083_ERZ808246 | MGnify/ENA primary metagenome ERZ808246 (study PRJEB31516, sample SAMN03275577) | gut metagenome | biome: mammalia-associated habitat; material: feces | host: Papio cynocephalus | place: Kenya | collected 2012-07-07 ... | reverse complement strand
ATACACAAGAAAATAGAGATTTATTAAATGAATTAGATTATGCTTTTGATGAAATGAATGAAACAATAGAAATAGATTTTAATGATCTTAATAAGCGTTTAAAATAAGTAACAAATAGAATTTTATATTAATTGGTAAATACCTTCTTTAATTTTTACTTTACTTGTAAAGTTACATATAACTAATATATAATTATATTGATTTTTAAAAGGAAAATTATATGGAAATAAATGTAAATTTACAAAATAAATCTTATAAAGTAATTATTGAAAAAGGCATTTTATCTAAAGTAAATAATTTCATTAATAAAGATAAAAAAATATTAATTGTTTCTGATGATTTAGTGCCTTTTAATTATATACAATGTGTACAAAATCAATTTAATAATGCATATACATATATTTTTAAACATGGTGAAAAAAATAAAAATTTTGATACATATTTAAATATTATAAATATGTTGATGAAAAATAATTTTTCTCGTCAAGATTATGTTATTGCTTTAGGTGGAGGAGTTGTAGGAGATGTAGCAGGTTTTGCTAGTATGACTTATAAAAGAGGATTACATTTTGTTAATATACCTACTACAACTTTAAGTATGGTTGATTCTTCTATTGGGGGAAAAACTGCAATAAATTATAATTCTACTAAAAATGTTATTGGAGGATTTTATCAACCAGATATTGTTTTAATAGATGTTAATACATTATTAACTTTACCTAAAAGACATTTTATTAATGGTACAATAGAAGCTTTAAAAACTAGTTTATTAGGTGATAAAGAATTATTTGATATTTTAAAAAATACTGATTTTAAAAATAATTATGAAGAAGTAATATATCGTTCTTTAATATTTAAAAAGAAAATAGTTGAAGAAGACGAAAAAGAAAATGGAATCAGAAAAATATTAAATTTTGGTCATACTTTTGGTCATGCAATAGAAGCTTATTATCATATGAATGGCTTTTTACATGGTGAAGCAATAGGAATAGGTATGTTACTTGTTAGTAAAGATAAACCATATTATCAAGATTTAAATGATATTTTAACTAAATGGAAAGTTAATACTAATATCAATATTGGTGATGAAGAAAAAATCTTAAAATTAATAGAAAATGATAAAAAATGTGATAACAATATTGTCGATTTAATTATTGTTGATGATTTTAATAAAGTAAAAATTGTACCAACTTTAGTAAGTGAGTTACATAAATATTTAGGAGCAAAATAATGGGTTCAAGTTTTGGAAAAAATGTAAAAATATCTTTATTTGGTGAATCACATTCTTATTGTGTTGGTTTAACTATAGAAGGCTTAAAAGCAGGAATATATATTGATCAAGAATATTTAGAAAATGAATTAAAAAAAAGAAAAACTCATGATGATTTATCTACTAGTAGAAATGAAGAAGATAAAATTATTTTTTTAAGTGGAATATTTAATAATTATACAACTGGTGGACCTCTTACATTTATTTTAGAAAATCATAATCAAAATTCTTCTTCTTATCAAAAAGGAATTATTAGACCTTCACATAGCGATTTAACTAGTTATGTAAAATATAATGGATTTAATGATTATCGTGGTGGAGGTATGTTTTCAGGTAGAATGACCTCTCCTATTATTATTTTAGGTGCTTTAATAAAACAAATATTAAATAAACAAAATATTTATGTATATAGTCATATTTCTTCTATTGGTAAAATAAATGACGATAAATTAGATTTAAATAATTTAAATGAACAAATTAAACAATTAAATAAATCAACTTTTTCTACTTTTAATGAAGAAAAAGGTAATTTAATGAAAGAAGAAATAAGAAAATATAAACTTGATAATAATTCTATTGGTGGCACAATAGAAACATTTATTACTGGAATAGAAATAGGTTTAGGAGAACCATTTTTTGATAGTGTAGAATCATATATTTCACATTTAATTTTTTCTATTGGTGGGATAAAAGGAATTATTTTTGGTAATGAAAATGTTTCTAATATGAGTGCATTAGAATATAATGATCAAATAAGATATGATAATGGAATTAAATTTTTATCAAATAATAATGGAGGAATAAATGGAGGAATTAGTAATGGAGATGTTATATATTTTAAAACATTTATTAAACCTACTCCTTCTATTTTAGCTAAACAAAAATCTATTAATATTATTGATAAAGAAAATATTGATTTAAAGCTTAATGGTAGATTTGATCCATGCATAGTTCATAGAATTAGACCAGTTATTGATGCTTTAACTTATTATGCGATATATGATTTAATGGAGAATAAACATGAATAATTATTTAATTGGAGAAAAATTAAATCATTCATATTCTAAAAAAATTCATAATTTATTTAATGATCAAGATTATTTTTTAATGCCATTAAATGAAAAAGAATTTGAAGATTTTATGATTAATAAAAATTTTTTAGGATTAAATATAACTATTCCATATAAAGAAAAAGTCTTAAAATATATTGATGTATTTGATGAAATATCTAATAAAACTAAAGTAGTTAACACTGTTATAAATGATAATGGAATTTTAAAAGGTTATAATACAGATTATTATGGCTTTTTAAATATGTGTAAAAATAATAATATTTCATTTAAAAATAAAAAAGCATTAATCTTAGGTAGTGGAGGAACTAGCAAGACTGTTAAAGCTTGTTTAATTGATGAAGGTATAAAAGAAGTATATATAGTTTCAAGAAATAAAGGGAAAGATAAAATTACTTATTTAGAAGCAGAAAAGAAATTTGATGTAGATTATATTATTAATACTACTCCTTGTGGAATGTATCCTCATATTGATGATGAATTATTAATAAATTTAGATAAGTTTACTTCTTTAAAATGTTGTATAGATGTTATTTATAATCCATTTAGAACTAATTTTTTATTAGAAGCTAAAAAAAGAAAAATTAAAGTTTTATCAGGATTAGAAATGCTAGTGGAACAAGCTTATTATTCACATAAATTATTTTATCCTAAAAAAAAATTAGTTAATTCAAGAAGTGTTTATAGAAAAATAATGTTAGAAAATTTAAATTTAGTTTTAATTGGTTTACCTGCTACTGGTAAAACAACAATTTCTAGTAAATTAGCAAATTGTCTTCATTTAGAACATATTGATACCGACCAAGAAATTGAAAAAATTATAGGTATGTCTATTAAAGAATTTTTTAATTTATATGGTGAAAATAAATTTAGAGAAATAGAACATAATGTAATCCAAGAAGTATTTAAAAACAAAGGAAAAGTAATTTCTTTAGGTGGAGGATCATTAATATTAGAAAAAAATAGAAATATAATTATGCGTAATTCAATAGTTATATTTTTAAATAGAGATTTATCTTTTATTAAAGAAAATAAAAAAGCCTATATAGATAGGCCTTTGTTAGTTGATGAAAATTCAATCAATAAATTATATCAAGAAAGAATATCTACTTATAAACAATGTTTAGATATAGAAATTGATACAAATAGTACAATCCTTAATACAATTAATGAAATATTAACTAAATTAATGTAATTATTTATTCCATTCATTAACTTGGTTAGTTAACCAAGCACATACTTCATCAATTCCTTCACCAGTTTTAGCAGAAATTGGTATAATTTTAGCGTTTTTATTTAATTTTAAAATTCTTTCTTTAGCTTTTTCAATATCAAAATCAAAGACACTTAAAGTATCAATTTTATTAATAATGACTAAATCACAAATAGAAAACATTAATGGATATTTTAATGGTTTATCATCACCTTCAGGAACTGATAAAATCATGGCATTTTTACTAGAACCTGTATCAAATTCAGCTGGACAAACTAAATTACCAATATTTTCAAGAATAATTAAATCTGCATCTTGAGCATCTAATGATGTTAAACCTTGTTTAGTCATATCAGCATCAAGATGGCACATTCCACCTGTATGAAGTTGGATAACTTTTACTCCAGTTTTCTTTTCAATAGTATTCGCATCACATTCTCCATCAATATCTGCTTCCATAACTGCAATTTTCATTTGATTTTTTAATTTATTAATTACTTGAGTTAATGTAGTAGTTTTACCAGATCCTGGAGAAGACATTAAATTTAATAAAAATGTTTTCTTTTCTTTTAATTGTTTTCTTAATTCATCAGCTTCATTATTATTAGAAGCAAAGACACTTTGTTTAATTTCAATTACTTTATAATTTGACATATTTTTTACCTCGAGATTATTTTAACATGAAAAAATATTTATATAGTATAAATTAATCTATAAATTTATAAAAATATATTTTTCTATTATATTAATAAATAAATGTAGAAATAAATTGCTGCATTTTAAATGTTTTCATAATCTTTTCCTAAAGCAAATGCTAAATAATATGGTAAAGTAAGAATATTATTTTCATAACCAATATTGTAATCACCGAATTTTATTAATTTGGTTATTCCATAATGTTCAGGGTGCGATAAAACAGTTTTACTTGACTTTGTATTACCAGTTTTTGCTTTTACTTCTATAAGTGTAGCAAAACAATTATAAGATATAACTAAATCGATTTCTAAACCACTATTTTTTTCAAAATAATATAATGGTATATTGGCTTTATATAATGATTCAGCTACAATACTTTCATATAAATATCCCTTATTCATACCTAGTTGGTCTTTCATAATTGCTTTAATTGTTTCAAATCCACAGGTAGTAGTCATCATTCCTATATCACAATAAAATAATTTAAATTGTGAAGAAATCATGGATATCTTTAAGGGAAGTGAAGGAACTGTTACATTATATGCTTTAAATACAACATTTGAATTCATTAAATAATTTATTGCGTCATTTTTTTGAATGCCATTGCCACCATTTATTTTTGAAATAACAAATCGTTTATTATCATTTAAAGAAAAAGAAGCAACTAAATCAAAAGCATTTTGAATCCTTGATATTTCATAAGAAGTATAAAGAGGGTTGTTTTTGTCGTCTTTTCTTTTTGAAGGATCTCCTTTGATATCGAAAATTAAACTTTCATTTTTTTTATAAGCATCGGAAAAACTTTTATTTGTAATAAAATTTAAAACTACTTCTGGATATCCTCCAATACAAATATATTCTTTAAATAAATTCTTCATTTTTTCATGAATTAAATTAGGTATTTTTTCTTTGTTAGTGAAATAAGCTAAAAGAGTATTTATTTGTTCATCTGTATAATTATTTGCCCATAAAAATTCTTCAAAATCCATGGTTTTCATTTCTATAATATCTTCAGCTCCATTTGGTTTTGGATCATTTGAATTTAAAGAAGAATCAATATTTATTCCAATAAAAGATCCACTTGCAATTATTTGATATCTACCATCTTCTTTAAATGATTTTAATGATAATCGAGCACGTGAACAATCTTGTATTTCATCTAAAATTATAATAGTTTCATTAGGAACAAATTTGAAATTTGGTGATTCAAATGATAATTTTTTTAAAATGTCATCAATATTTAATGTTGAAAAAGCATCTTTATATGAACTATTTTCCCAAAAGTTAATATAATTTACATATTTAAAATGCTTTTTTGCAAATTCTTTGATACTTTTTGTTTTTCCACATTGTCTTATACCAATTACTAAAGCTGGTGAATGGTTTTCTTTTTGTAACCATTTTTCTAATTCTATATCAATTTTTCTTTTTAAATACATTTAAATTAGCTCCTTTAATTATATTATGCACTAAAAATCAAGCGAGTTCAATTATGTTTCGCACTAAATTTAAAGCGAGTTTTGATATATCTCGCACTAAAAGTCAAGCGACTTTTTAACTTCTGCACACTAAAAATGGAGAGTTACAATAAGTGTGTGTTTTAGATAATTTGCTTAAAAATATTTATATAATGAATAAGTAAATATTGACAAATATAAAAATAAAGTATAAACTAAGAATTAGAATAATTCTAAAAATTATTTATGATATTTACTATTGATAGGAGGAAGAAATCATGGAAAAATCATTAAAAGGTACACAAACAGAAAAGAATTTAATGGCTGCTTTTGCTGGAGAATCACAAGCAAGAAATAAATATACTTATTTTGCTTCACAAGCTAAAAAAGAAGGTTATGAACAAATTGCAAGTTTATTTTTAGAAACAGCTGAAAATGAAAAAGAACATGCAAAGATGTGGTTTAAAGCTTTAGGTGGAATTGGTAATACTGCTGAAAATTTAAAAGCTGCTGCTGAAGGCGAAAATTATGAATGGACAGAAATGTATGAAGAATTTGCTAAAACTGCTGAAGAAGAAGGATTCCCATTATTAGCAAAACAATTTAGAGGTGTTGCTGCTATTGAAAAACATCATGAAGAAAGATATTTAAAATTATTAAAGAATGTTGAAAATTTAGAAGTCTTTAAAAAGAAAACTGGTATTCATACTTGGAAATGTAGAAATTGTGGTTGTATTGTTATTTCTGAAGAAGCTCCAAAGATTTGCCCAGTTTGTTTACATCCACAAGCTTATTTTGAATTAGCTGATGTTGATAATTTTTAATTAAAATTGTAAATTAGGTTTATTTATTTTAATAATTTAGTATAATAATCATGCCATCGCGATTTAGTAATATGAATCAGGTCAGGACCGGAAGGTAGCAGCCTTAAGTACCTTACTATTTGTGCGGTGGTTTTATTTTTTATGAATGATGAATATTTTATGTCTCAAGCTTTAGAAGAAGCTAAAATAGCTTTATTAGAAAATGAAGTTCCTGTAGGAGCTATTTTAGTTATGGATAATAAAATAATAGCTAAAGGACATAATACAAAAGAAAAAGATAAATTAATTACTAGTCATGCTGAAATAAATGTTATTAATAAAGCTTGTAAATTGTTAAATACATATCATTTAGAAAAAAGTGTATTATATGTTACTTTAGAACCTTGTCAAATGTGCATAGGTGCAATACAACAAGCAAAAATACAAAGAATTGTTTATGGTGCTAAAGATAATAAAAATGGTGCTTTAGGTGGCTTATATGACTTTTTATTAATACCTAAATTAAATTATTATCCTTTTATTACTTCTTTAGTTTTAGAAGAAGAATGTAAATCTATTTTAAAAGATTATTTTAAATCTTTAAGAAAATAAATTATGTTAAGGAGATTTATGAATAATTGTGAAATTTATTTTTATGTAATATTACTTAAAAATGAAAAGATATTAATTAATAATCGATTAAATAAAATTATTAATGAATTTAAATTAATGGGGTGTCAAGTTGAAACATCTATATATGGTTTAAAAATTAATAAAAATATTAATTATGATGTCTATGTTAGCAACATGATAAATAAAGTAATAAATAAATTAGATAAAGAAAAATTGAATGATTTAAGAAATAAATATAATTTAGTTTATTATTTAGTTATTAAACCAGAAATTGATATTAAAGATGTTAAGCAATGTTTAAGTCTTGATGATGATATTATAGAATTTTTATATTTAACTAAGACACATTTAGATTTAGATTATTATCTTTATGAATAAATAATTAAAATAAGATAAAAATAAGATGTATGAAGAGCCATACATCTTTTTTTAAAAACATTATTTATATTATTTTTATTTATTTGGTTATTTTTTTAATGAGTTTTATTTTAGTGTCATTTAATTTTTTTAATCATAAGAATAAAGATATTAAATATGATGATATTGAAATATATTTATTAGAAGATATTTCTTCTTTTCATGCTTATGTATTAAATAAAGATTTATTTATAATTGTTGAATTTAAAAATAAACATACTAAAGAATATTTATTTAATTATTGTGAATATTATACAAAATACAATTTAAATATTTATTTAGAAGCTAAAATGGAAGAAGAAATATATTTTGTTAATTTAAATAATGAAGGTATATTTTCTATTGTTTAAAGTTCTAATAAAGTAGTAATAATTTCAAACATTTCATATAATTCATTGATTACAACATGTTCATATCTACCATGGCAACATCTATCACCTGTCCCAATATTTGGGCATGGTAAGCCCATATAAGTAATTCTAGCGCCATCAGTGCCACCTCTAACAGCAACAAATTCATATTCTTTTTTACATTTATTAAATGCTTTTTGGATTAATTTAACTGCTTTATCGTCCTTTTCAAAATAATAAATCATATTTTTATATTGTTCTTTAATATGAACATGAATTTTACATGTAGGATATTTTCTTTCAATAATTTCTTTAGCGGTTAATAAACTTTGTTCTTGTTCTTTTAATAAAATATCATCATGGTTTCTTAAAATATATGACATTTTACATTCTTCAACATCACCAGAAATATTTTCTAAATGATTAAAACCTTCTTTACCACTTGTTTTGCTAGGTATAGCATTTGGGTTTAATAAAGAATTAAATTCCATAGCTAATAAAATAGCATTAACCATGATATCTTTAGCTTCACCTGGGTGAATACCAACACCTTTAATAATTACTTCAGCACTAGAAGCATTAAAGTTTTCAATATTAATTTCGTTATAATTTCCACCATCAACAGTATAAGCTACATCAGCATCCATTTTTGTAGTAGAAAAGTGATCAGCACCTGCACCAATTTCTTCATCAGGAGTAAAACAAATTCTTATAGGAGCATGATTAATATCTTTATGAGTTTGATAATATTCTACTATTGACATAATAATAGCAATACCAGCTTTATCATCGCCACCTAATAAATGTTCTCCATCAGTAACAATTAAATCTTTATTGATTAAAGTTTTTAAATGAGGAAATTGTTTGTTTGATAAAGTATATTTTTCATTTAAAACAATGTCTTTACCATCATAATTTCTTATGATTCTTGGTTCAAAATTACCACCTTGAATTGTAGGTGCAGTATCCATGTGTGCGATTAAACCAATTTTAGGTTTAGTATTATCTCCATCGATATGGGCATACACTAAACCATATTCATCAATATAAGCTTCTACACCTAATGAAGTTAATTCTTCTTTTAATAATTTAGCTAAATTTAATTGTTTGCTAGTAGAAGGATAAGTAGAAGAAGTTTCACTTGATTCAGTATCAATCTTTGCATATCTTATAAATTTATTTTCTATTTTTTCCATAAATTACTCCTTTTTTGTAATAATTAAAGATCTATTACAGAGTTGCTCACATACACTAGAAATAGTTTCTATATCTACATAATCATGATTTTTTAACCAATAAACATATAATTCAGTAACACCTGAAAGAATAAAATATAAAGAATATTTATTCATAGAACATTGTTTAAATGAATTAGTGTTTTTTAGTATTTTATTAGAGAAAAAATCATTTAACATTGAGACAAAAGTTGTTTGAAATGTACTTTTAACAAGTAAATCATATATCTCCATGTTAGATAAAATATATTCATTAATTTTTATAAATAATTCATGAAAATCATTTATATTACCAGATATAACTCCTTGATAAAGATCCATTAATTTATCTGTTAAATGACTAAATATTTCATTAATAATATCTTCTAATTGTTTGAAGTGAGAATAAAATGTTTTTCTATGTATTTCACACCTTTGACATAAATCTGTAACAGATATAGTGTCTATTTTTTCACATTCTAGCATTTTTAAAAAATTAATGACTATAATATGCCTAGTCTTTGTACTCCTTTTATCCATTTTTATACCTCTCATGAGTAATATTTTAACAAATAGATAAAAATTTGTATATAAAATTATTTGTTAAAATCATAAGAAAATAATACTTTTGTTAGAAGATTTATTGATATTATTGAAATAAATCTTTTTACCAATATATCTATTATTAACATCAAATAAAGGATAAAATTTAAAGAATCAAAAGAAATATAATCAAGAGTTTCATTAAAGTTATTTTTATAAAAGAAATTATATTTTTGATTATTTAAATATTTCTAACATTTGTTATATTGGATATCTTTTTGATAAAAATAAGTGTTATTATCGTATTTAAAACCAATTAAACCAGTAGAATCATAAATAAATTCTAAGCCATTACTTT
>ERZ808246.2965-NODE-2965-length-10029-cov-3.561059_pt1 | contig 10029 bp, 10 predicted proteins | sample MGYA00521083_ERZ808246 | MGnify/ENA primary metagenome ERZ808246 (study PRJEB31516, sample SAMN03275577) | gut metagenome | biome: mammalia-associated habitat; material: feces | host: Papio cynocephalus | place: Kenya | collected 2012-07-07 ... | reverse complement strand
GGCATGAGTATACGGTGGTGTCGTTGGTGTGGTATTTCTTTGTCGGTTGAGCTAAATTCATTTGTTGTCTTTCTTGTGTTCTAATGTTTTTATTTGTTATTAAGTATAGTAGTTATTGTATTTGTGTCAATAGTTATTTAATTGCTTTTATCGGGCAGTCGTATTGTTTGTGCTCATTGTTTTCTTTAAGTTAATCGTATCGAGTGCGTCGATATGTTATCATAAAGTCAACGATGCCGTGCTTTCATCCCATGGTTAAAACCATGGGCTTTCCCGCACGGATTCCGTAATATTTTGAAACAGAGAAATGCTTATCAGAAAGCATTGCTCGATTCCATGCATGAGGCGTTCGACCGATATCGAATAGAAAACGACCGGGCGTAATTAGAATCGAATCAATAGCAACATTTCTTGAAAAATCAATAAAAATATTGTATACAGAAAATAGCTGTTCACGTCCGCTATCATCTTTAACATTGACCTGATAGGGAGGGTTGCCGACGATTGCTGTAATCTCCACTTTGTCGGCTCCCTTCTCGGTAACATCATCCAACCACTTATTTAACATACCGTTTTTGTCTGCTTTCCTATCGATTGCGTAGTCAATTGCCCCGTTCCTGAAGGGCCGAGGCTTGCTAAAGGTCTCGTTACCACTTCACTTATCGGGGCTTGTGTCTCGTCCATCTGGTCCTAACGTCACACCCGAAGGCATGCTCCCAGACTGCGCCATAGCTTGCGTCCCCAGGTACATGGGATCACGGACACAACACCGGGTAATTGACAACACCCGCTTTTTAATCCAACCAAGATATACTCAGCCAGAATATGCTAAAAAAAAGAACACCAACCTAACCAGAACGACGAACACCAAAACGAGGATTCGAATCACCCGACAAAAACAACGTCCCCAACAAATAAATATTCATCGCCCCAACACGATCATCATTCGAAGAATAACCACAACAATCACAAACATACAAATGCCTATCATGATTACGATTCAACTTACGAACACGACCACACTTAGGACAACGCTGAGACGTAAACGCCGGATCAACCTTCAACACAGACGAACCAACCACCACAGCCTTATACGACAAAAACTGCTCCAACTGATAAAACGCCCAAGAACGCAAATCACGACGCCACCCACGAGAACAATTCGCCAACAACTCCTCACTAAAACTAACACCCGTCAAATCCTCCAACACGAACAACGTATCAGCCCCATACTCATCAACGAGTGCCTTCGACAACCGATGATTAACATCAGTCATCCAACGGTTCTCTCGCCCAGAAATACGAGCCAACACACGCTTCGCAGATTTAGTGCCCCTAGCCTGAAGCTCATCACGAACCCTCTGAAACGAATCCCGCTTCCGCATCACCTCCTTACCGCTAACAAAATTAACCTTTCCCTTCTCATCATACGAGGTGAGCAAGAAACGTAAACCTCTATCAATACCAACCACGTGCTTCACATGATCAGCTGAGAATTCCTTATCAATGTGCTTCGTCATCGGAATATGGAAATACCACTCACCGCTTAACGAGATAAGCTTCCCTGTACCGAATTTCCATTTTCCATCGAAATATTTTTCGAAATATTTCGGAATATCGAAAGAAACCCGTAAGCGTTTCTTCTCAAGAGTGTTGAGCGAGAGGAATTGCCCATTCTTGTTACTAATGAAATTGTAGTCCCTATTGCGAACTAAATCGGCTTGTGGGCGGTGGAATACAATTGGTTTGTACAACCATTCGAGTGTTCGTGGAATGTATTGCCATTTGTCGTCCTCGTTCTTATATTTGTACGGTTTCTGTGCTAGCTGTTCTTTAACAGCCTTATATCGTGCGGTGACCGTTTTCATAACAGAAATGGTAAGCTGCGATTTAAGATTGAATTGATTGCGTACATCTTGATATTTGGCTTCCTGCACTTTGACTGAGTTGAGTGGGAATCCGTTATCGAAGATGTATTGTGATACGTAGGTGCATGCCTCGGCATAACGGCTCGTGAGCGCTTTGAGCTGCTTTTTCTCGTCGTCGTTGACGTTGATATGCAATTTCATTGTCTTGACGATGTCTGGCATGTGCCGTTGTTCCTTTCTGCTTGTTGGCGTATATTCACTGTGTATAATATATCATGTTGTTTAGTGATATTTAAGTACTTTTTTGGGAGAATTATGATTTTGTATCAGCATCGTCGTCATAATAAGAATTTGTTGATGGTTCATTTGATTTTTGTTACTAAATATCGGCATCGTTTATTATATGGTAATTTTTGCGATGATGTTCGTCGTTATTTGTATGATTGTTGTGTTTTTCATCATTGGTATGTTAAGCGTATGGGGTTTGATGTGGATCATGTTCATATTTTATTGCAATATAATCCGACTGATTCTATTTTTCGTATTGTTTCTATTTTGAAACAATATAGTGCGTGGCATTCGTGGAAGAATTATGGTGATTTCTTAAGCAATTTTTATTGGAAAGAACGAACTTTGTGGTCTGATGGTTATTTTGCTGCATCTGTTGGAACTGTTTCTCAAGAAGGAATTGAACGTTATATCGAAAATCAAGGATAAAAAAAATAAAACCGCCCCTAAAGGGGCGACGCTTCCTTGTTTTTTTTAGTGAATTTCGCCCTGTCGCGTTCATGATTGCCGCTTCTGCTTTTGCTCGTTGCAGTTATCTGGTTCGTCCCGTCAATTTGGCAATGGCAAGGATTGGCGGGACGATCATTTTTTCTATTCTGCTTGTCTGTTGTGGCTTGGTCTGCCTATCGCTTGCGTTTGATCGATACGGTGGTGAACACAGCGACGATGGCTGACGCTATAGTAGTGATTCCGGTTATGATTACGGATATCCCGGTCTGGGGGAGTTTCCCTACGTCAACGCTTGCTGTATGTCCTGTTTGCTTGGTTTCATCGTTTGATGACGATGCGGAAACGTTGCTGTTGTTTGCTGTCACTGTCGTGTTGGCGTTCCCCGTATTGCTCGGTCTCTGTGGCTGCTTCTCGTCAATCGTGATGCGGGTTGCCTTCGTTGCGTTTCCCTCATCGTTCGTTGCTTCAATTGTGACGTCGAATATCCCGGATTCCGTTGGCGTTCCCGTTATCGTCCCGGTCGTCTTATCATATTCGAGTCCGTCAGGCAAACCAGTAATTGCGATGACAGGGTTTGGGAATCCGCTCGTTTCGATTTTCGCATCGTATTGCTTGCCGACTTCGCCGGAGGGCAGGTTGCTCGTCTCGATTGACGGGGCGGATTGGACGGAAAGATTGATTGTTTGTGTCTTGTGTTCGATTCCGTTGTATGCGTCGACGATGAATGTGTGAATCCCGGTGTCATTCGTCGAACCGCTGATTTTTCCGGTGTTCGTATCGATTGATAACCCGGTCGGGAGCGAGCCGCTGGTGATGGTGAATGTGCTTGCGAAGTCTTGGTTCGTGTCGATGTCTATCGTTGATGCCTTGTTTGCGCCAATTGTGATGTTCTCACTTGTCGTGAATATTAGGTCTTTTGATATTCCTCCGACTGATGAGCCGTCAATGATGTCGAGTCGGAGTGCTGCTACGATGTCGACGTTTCCATCGTACATGCGTTGCGTGTTCTTCGCCCATTCGCTTGCGTAGTTAAGGCCGTATGGCCATATATGGGAGCCGCCGTAGTTGAGCTTCGCTCCTGCACCGTCGTATTTCTGTAACGCATGCGTCGCTCGTTTTGCGTCACCGCTTGATATCTTCTTTCCGTAGTCATAGTAGCCGACTCCCATGCAGTGAGCTATTTCGTGGAGAGCAGTCCCGGTGACCATATATGATCTGTTGGCTCCGAAGCTGATGCGGCCGCTTGTCGTGTTGTTTGGACCGCCTTCTGCTGTCGGGACTCCGGTGTTGTAGTAGACGTCGATATGGAACTTATACGGCGCTCTTTCGTTCCAGATTGCCGTTGCTTGTTTCATTGCCGATTCGATTCGCGCGTATGCGTCTTTCTGATCGTCTGTCGGGTTGTTTGACTTATGGATTGTATAGGTGACTGAGTTCGCTGTTTGCGTCTCGATTTCTGTTGCATCTTCTGCTACTGCTTGTGTCGGAATCGCTGTACCGACTGCTCCGATTGACATTACGGCAGATAGAGCAATCGCGATTCCTTTTTTGCATGTGTTAAGATTGCACATTCGAGTGGTTTCCTTCGATATGTCATATATTATCAGATGGCAAAAACAATATTCGAATCTCATTCTAATGACGTGGATGCATTAAGCAAAATGCGGCGGATCTGATGGTTTGCTTGCCTCTTTTTCTTGCCCGCCCGATATTCTTCTCGTTCCGTTTGCTTGCTGACCGCTATAGAATCATCGCCCCGCCAATCTACACGAATAAGCGGGGCGAACGGCGAGGAGCGGTGTTCATTCTATACCAGTTTATAAGCCCTGCCTTTGTGCTGATGATATGGATTGCTTCAATCTGTATATATAGCTTGCCTCGCTGTGGTATTATCTAGGTGTCGAAAGGGAAAGATGGCAGAAAGGAAACGACGATGAAGAAGATTAGCGATAAGCTCTACAAGACCGGTTCCTTCGAGGATACCTTCGTCGCCAGCTACGAGGCAGATCACGAAATTAACGCTGATGAGGCGGATTCGATTATCGCTTCCAACTACAGCAGCTTCCCGGTCACGAATGCCTCATATATGATGACTGACAACAAGCTCGTCATCACCTATACCGTCGATCACTGCAATTAAAGAGAGAACGTGACATAGCGGAGGCGAGGGAGTATGCGATGCGTTTTTCTTCTTGCTTCTGCTTCTCGTTTGATTCGTTTAGTTTTTCGATGGCGCCTGTTCTGCTTGATTATCGATTGGATTAGTGAGTCTGGTTTACTTCGATATTCGCCGATAGCCTATTCCCAGCAATCCCATTATATCTTGTGAATTCGCTTGAGCACGGCTGTTCGTGTGGGCGATGAGGGCGAGCGGGCAGCAGGGATAAATGGCGCTGTTTCTCTCCATGATTGTCTAATTGCGTTTGATTTATCTGAACCGGTTGCTATCGAATTCACTTGGCATTTTCACGTGCTGGTCGTGCGGATGAGCGAGAATCGCCCCGCTGTTCGTGTCGGTCAGGCGGGGAGAAGTGCTTCTCGTTCGTTTGTCTAATTTCGATGATGCGGTGAGTTAAATCCAGAAGTCGGGGCGATTGTTGAAGTCGACGTAGGCGTCTGATGGATGACATATGGCATCATATTTCTCTTGATTAGAGAGATAGACGAGCAGGTAGGGGATGATGCATTTGATTTTGCCCCTGCGGTCTGCTGCTATGATTCGCTTCTCTATCAGACGTTTCCGATAGATATTGACGTATTGTGGAGTCTTCCCCATACGGCTCACGATATCGGAGATGTTCGATGATGCTGACGTATTGACGTCAACTGACATCGCTTCGAGGAACTCCTGCTCGACAGCCGATACGGACTTGAGGGTCGGCTTGACGAGACACATCATGATTGTCGGCAATGCGGAATGGAACGATTCGAGGCAATCGTCTATCGTGATATGGATATTCCCATTCTTCGTTCTACTTTCCGCATGATCGTATGAGACAGACGAGAATACCTGTGTTAAATACGGCGAGCCGTCGGACGCGCGGACTATGCAATCGACAGCATCGTCATCGATATCGATGTCATGATCGTTGCAGGTTTTCTTAATTGCATTTGTGAGATCATTGAACATGATTCCGCCGATTTCCTTCGGACTCATTCGCCTGATGAAGCTTATTGATTTATTCTGCTTGATTTCATCGATATATTCCGGTAACCCGGCTCCGATAAAGCTTACGGGCAATTTCTCTGCTACGAGCTTTTGCATCGTTGAGGCGATCACCTGGATATCTTCGATATATTCGATATTGATTTCATCGATGGCTACAACAATGCCGTTCACCTTTTTAGAAGCAATCAAATCATTAACGAGGAGTTCAAGGTTTTTATCGATGTGCTCATCTTCGACTGTCCGCGATAATGTGAAGCCTTTGATTGACGTTGAGGTACCAGTGCTTGCATCATTAATCTCGATTGATGGACACAATTCGAAAGTCGATGAAATTCTCAATTTGCTCGTAGCAGCTCGCATGAGAGTCATGACGTTGGCATATAGATCCCTCGATGCCGATTCATAAAACGTGATATATCCATGGCTCTGAGCAACCTCGATTAACTTTTGGAGCAGGACAGTCTTTCCGAAACTACGAGCTCCTTGGATAACCGGGTGCTTCTCTTGGGATCTCCCATGCGATTCGATGATCTTCTCATAATCATTGATGATGTCATCGCGCCCAGCAAGAACATACGGCATTTCGCCGAACCCAGGAGTAAAAGGATTCCCATACCCGCACTTTAACATATCCCCGTCCTCGTCACCTATGTTAAATCAAAACAAATTATATAAACAGTATAAAAATATTATAAATAATATAAAAATGAAAATCAAATATAAAAAATAAAAACCTATTCTTGCTCTTCTCGCTCAGCGTTCAGTAAGAGCGACTTGATAAACGAATCGCCGATTATCAGGAAGAATACGATTTCATTGCTTGAAAAATATAAATATTCGAAGAATATCAAAGATACAAAGAATATAAAGGATACAAAGATACAGAGAATACAAAACAACGAATAAAGCGAATCGATAAGGAACAAAACAATTGATTCAGCGAAATGGGGCACTTCCGCGAACTCCGTGCTCCTCGCTCCCCGCCCAACCCGACATGTGAAGCTGGGCGAATGGCGGGAAGATTTTATCACCTGTTGCAGTGATATGATGAGATGATGCGAGCTATCGAGTTATTAGGATGCGTTGATAAGGCAGTCGGCTCGTCGTTTGGCTGCTCGTCCCGCCCGCACGGATTCCGTAAGCGGGATGAGCAGCATCGTTTTTATCGGCGACGGATTACTCGACCGTCTCGTCCGATTTTGTAGTCACCTGTGCTCGTCTCACGAAAGCAGGTTTCTCCGTGCTCATTCGTATAGAATTGAACCGGGACGACGGTTTCGTTCTTATAGGATTTCTTCTGTTTGCGGTTCTTGTTCAACTTGAAAAACATTATCGGGTTTCCTTTCTTCGTATTCCCTTTGCTTGATGACTATTATAGACAAAAACATATATACAATCTCAAACAATCTCAAAATATGAAGACAACTGCGCAACTCAAAACACGAACAAGGCGAAACGGCGCAAACAAGTCGAATTCTATTAAGTTGGTTTGCTATTAAGTTGGTTTGGTATCGCAGTTATGAGGCGAACGATCGAGAGTTGATCTCGGGCTAACGAGTTATTCTTCGTACCTGCCTGAAATGATAACGGCAATTCATATCGAATCTACTCATCCATCGCCAAGACGCAGGGGAAATCATCAAGCACGCGGGCATAAAAAGATAACAGGATAGTGCAAAATCGATAATTGATGCGCAATATTGTATCATTTGTGTTTGTTTTTCTAATGTGTAGATGCAGTGTATTTCAAGTGCGTCAATATAATGTTGTGTTTATATCGTATATATTATTTGTTGTCGATAAAAAAGGAACAAGAAACGCACTCGAAGGGGAAAATCGGCATCATGGATGAGACAATCAATAGCTACAAGAGGGCAATCATCGGATATATCAGCAGCTTCGTTCTACTCACTGCTTGCTTCCTTTGCATGCTCAATGGAACGATCTCATTCATGTATGGGCTCGCAATCGCGGGAATCCTTGTGATCGGTATCGTCGTCTTCGCATCAGACGCATACGATTGCCATCAACACATCCATCATCGCAATTAAAAAAAAAGAACAGCAGACAACAAACGAAAAGACTCGTCTAGCACAAGCAGACAGATACATCGTCACCCGCAAACCCGTATCCACACGACATGCGAGCTGACTACTTAATCGTCAGACCAATACGATAAGAGCATCAATCGAGGAAAACGCCCCGCCAATCTACACGAATGAGCGGGGCGAACGGCGAGACGGTATAGCGATAGACGTTTAGTCCATCGGCTGGATATTCTGCTCGATGAACTTAATCTCATCATCAGATAAACCGTACTTCAAATAGAGCTGTGAATCGATATCCTCAACCGATTTCGACCAATTAATATCGGATGAGGAAGAGAAATCCTGAAGAGGGATGCACGAATATGTTGCACGAGGCGTATTTTGGCTCTTCTTATTATAGAAGAACATAGCACGAAAGAACTTCGTATGCAAATACTTATTTGCACTAATCGCTTGCTCAAGCGTCTCGAACGGCCCAAACTCGACATAAGTTTCCGAACAGCAATCAGATGGTGACGCTACAATCGTCTCGGAATAGCTACCGCCGAGATAGCCGGATGCCTTCGACATATTACCCCAAGCTTTTGGAATGAAGACCTTATAGCAATCCAAATTGTGGCTTTCCTTCGGCAGCGTGCTACGGCGGATATACATCGATGCACGGCGGCGATTATTGAGAGCGACGAGACGAACATCATCATCAGCAATAGGTTCATCAGTCGGATTAATACCGTACTTCGTCGGATTGTCGAGGGGATCTGCGCAAAAGCCGTACGGCTTTCGCGCAGTTACCAAACTCATGACGGATTTGATATCGTCTGACATAATCCGAGTAACAATATCCTTGATGACTTTCGGCTTTTCTATGTCGGTATCCTCAATAGGAATAAATGCAATTCTCGAGGAACCATCAGCTCCGTAAATCAGCTGCTTACCGTCATATCCGTTATCAATAGAGCGGTCCCAATACACAATATTAACGGTTTCAGCTCCAGTAACGCCATCAAATACGCCTATCATATTCTTGATACATACGATATGGGAATCCCTCTTAATTTCGAGATTATTCATCTGTTTCAACCCATTGGCGTTTTCGGCTTCTGCCATCCATCAGGAAAAATCATAATCGAAATATTGGCAATACGAATAGACATCTTATAGAATGCTGGATAAAGACGCATATGAGTGTAAAGCAAATTAGCCAATTTTATGATATTTAGTCATATTCGTTGGCTTATTCACTTTGTTTGCTGATTGCTCAAGACAATCGAACACACCTGGCACCCCGACTGTTCCCGAAGGAACGACGGACCTACAGCGAGCCAGGCACGCCACACTTCTGGACGACCCAGCAAACGAAAAAACATCATCAGCAACTAAATCACGCTCACGCTTCACCTCCAACCACTCATCACGACGAGCACGAACACTCGCCAAAAACTCATCACGACTAACACTCACACCAACATCACACGAACCAGAACGATTAACAACAAAACCAACAGACGATTCCGCAGACACCCAACGACGCTTACCATCAGCACCTTTACGTTTCTTATCACAATGCACACGCAAACGGACAACAGGAGAATACTTCCCCCGCACATCATCAACAGTCACAGCAGACGACAAAGAACGAACATGCTCATCAGAATGACCAGCACCACGACAAGCCAACTCCAATGCAGCATTCCCATCACGATCATGACACGATCCATCACCCCACACAGCAACACGATCAGACGATACCCCACCAACTAAATCAGCACCAGTCGAAGCATCACGTTGCGAACTCTTATATGCAGAAACCTTAATAACACGAATACCGTATCTATCCGCAACAATCGATAAATAATTAAACAGTTGCGAATAATTCCACGACTGACCAGAACCGCCAACCCATTTCAAATTCTCAATATTAATACACTCACAAGCAAACTCACGAGCCAAAGCAACAATCTCATTCGCAACAAGCCATGACAACGATTCACGCTCCGAAGCATAATTAGAACGTGTTGATTCATATTCTACTCGGACAGAATCGCGTTTACGAATGGCTTTTTCATCAGGATTTTTAGCTTTCGTAACTAAACGATTTAATCGATTCAATTTATTATACAATTGTTCTTTATTATCTTTAAGAACTTGAATATGAACATTACGGCGAATTAACTCATCAGACGGATCTAAATTCTCAATATAACGT
>ERZ808246.2964-NODE-2964-length-10029-cov-4.533788_pt1 | contig 10029 bp, 13 predicted proteins | sample MGYA00521083_ERZ808246 | MGnify/ENA primary metagenome ERZ808246 (study PRJEB31516, sample SAMN03275577) | gut metagenome | biome: mammalia-associated habitat; material: feces | host: Papio cynocephalus | place: Kenya | collected 2012-07-07 ... | reverse complement strand
ATTCGAGACAGAGTTTTAACACCACAAAAAGAGGGGTGTTTCCTAAATTCAGGTACCATGATCGTAATAAAAAGTGTTCAATTAACAAGCGCTTACAAATGGGGACAAATGTGCCTGCCATTATAGATTGACAAAGTTTTTATCAAAACCACTTTACGAGGCCAAAATCGAGATTAATTAACAATTCTCATTCGAGTGCATCGTAATAACCTACTGTATCTTCTTTGTTAAGAACACTACTCCCTTTATTCTTTTTCAATGTTTTTTATCCATAAGAAGAAGACAATTTAACAATAAGCAAATTATATGCTATTATTAACTCACTTTTTAGTGAGTCACTTTGGAGTGAGTTTATATGACAAGCAATCAATTCGCCTTTTACGGCAGAGAAGAAGAAAGCAAAAAATTAGAAGAATTATATAATTCAAAAAAACCAGAACTGCTCGTTTTATATGGCAGAAGAAGAATTGGCAAAACTTACCTTTTAAGCCATTTTTCTTCATCAATAAACAACCGCGTAATTAGATACACCGCTTTTGAGGAAAACATAATCAAAAACCTAAACTATCTATCGAACGAAGTGTATAGATATTTCAATCTTCCGAATTCATTACCCGGCTTTAAGAACTATTATGATTTATTCGACTTCATTTTAAAGCAACAAGTAAATGAAAAAATTGTAATCATATTAGACGAATACCAATTTATGTCGAAGGCAGACCAGTCTTTGGATTCAATATTAGAAAACTTCTTTGATAAGGCAAAAGAAACCAACAAAAACATTTTTTTAATATTATGTGGTTCAGCCATTTCATTCATGTCAGAGCTAACTGAAAACTATAAAAAACCATTATATGGAAGAAGAACTTGCTTAATGGAATTAAAACCATTTGATTTTAAAACGGCTAGATTGTTTTTGAATTCATATTCTATTTTAGAACAAGTCAAAATTTATCTTCTAATAGGTGGCGTCGCACAATATTTAGCCTTGTTTGATAACGGCAATGGATACAAAAACAATATAATAAAAAATTGTTTCGACAAGACAGGATATCTATTTCAAGAAGCATCTGTCTTATTAAGAACGGAATTTAATGAAATATCTTCTCCCAGTTCAATACTTGAGTCAATTGGAAATGGATGTAGTAAATTTAATGAAATAGTCCAAGACTCTCATATGTCGCCACAATTGAGCGCAAAACTATTAAATGCATTTTGTAAAAACTTGCATATAACTAAAAAAATCGTTCCAATAGGAGAACAAGACAATAGTAAAAAAACCATTTATAAATTTGATGATAATTACTTTTCGTTTTATTATGGTTTTTTGTCTAAAAAGAAAGATATTTTAGAATCCGGTTTAGTTGATCTAAATTACTTTTATGACGAATATTTTACTGAACAAATGCAAAATACATTGCTTGGTCATCCGTTTGAAAGCCTTTGTATGGAAGCCTTAATCAGCTTAAATAAGAAACTTAAATTACCGTTTGTTGGAGAATCCTATGGTACTTTTTGGGGAAATAACCCGTTAACAAAAGAAGAAACCGATATAGATGTCGTTATAAAAAGCAAAAATAAAATATTACTAGGTGAATGCAAATTTACTAATAAAAGAATAAAAATAAACGAATATAACGATTTAGCTAGAGATGGAAATGGATGCTTTGCAAACTATAAAAAATATTATTATTTATTTTCAAAATCAGGATTCGAAGATAACTTATGCAGCATTAAAGACGTAAACTTATTTGATTTAAATGAAATAATCAATGCGTTATGTGAATAAATGGACTGGTCAATTAAAAATAGACAAAGCGATTTCTTGCTTCCTGACCTCACTTTTTATCGTTAACTAACAAACCAAATGAAGTTTTATAGCTGGAAACACTTTTAATTAAGAAACTACCCCACTCTAGTTAACGTATAACTTGCTTTTCTATAGCTAGTCCCAATCGTATAAAAGCAATTCTCTATACTCTCTATTGTATCCGTAGGGGTATCCCCTAAAAAATTGCAAGAGTAAGATACGACCAAATCTCTATAAATTGTAGGAAACCCTAGTTGTCTATAGGTAATATTTCCTATTTTTATCGCAGCATGGCTATTTTCACCCGCTACGTTAGATTCATATATGACCAAATGGGGGACGTTAGGATCCTCGTTCACGCTTTCTAGTCTCCAAGAAGAAGGAAGAAAGGAATTAAATCCAGAAGCAATGTTGCTCAATTCAGTTCCTGATTCAGCGTTATAGCCAATCGCTTGGGCAATGGAATTATAAATAGTATCTACACTTCTATCCCCTACCAAATCGCCCATATTGCTAAGCTTATAAGTATAAATTAGGTTCAATAAAGCAATGACGGCACAATCGTTTTTGGTTTGGTTAAAAGAAACTACCTTCCAATCCCCAAAAGAAAAAGAAGGAAATATAGAAATTAAAGAAGGAATTGGAGTTAAACAATTAAGCACATTAAATTTATTGCGTTTTACCGTTGAACTTAATCTTTCCAAGCCCGAAAACTGGCTCGAATCTACTGTACTAGAAGAGACGTTTTTATCTTCTAGCAAAGAGTCCTCCAAATCAAAATCGAATCCATGTACCCCTACCTTTGCACGAAAGGCAATTGTTTGATCGTTCTCGCCAATTAAAGAGCAATCAATCTTATCGGGACAAGACCATTGCTCTTCAAAAAGCCTAGCATGTTCTTCAGCAATTTCTTCCTTGTGCAAAGTCATGGATTCTGAAATTAAGGAAGATGAAAGAATAGATGGTACTTCGATTATCCCTTCAGCACCTCTTCCTATAAGGGAGGCAAAAATTAATAACAATTCATTAATCACAAAAATAGCCTCCATTATACTTAGAGGCTATAAAAATAAATTTTCCGCGAAAAATTTTAAATTTTTTCAAAATAAACCAGGGATTTATAATTTTCGTCTTCAATTCTAATGCTAAAAAAATCGTTTTCCGATTCATTAAAAAATAAAATTTTCGAAGCAAAGGTTATTTCATTAAAGGTAGCCTTGCCAACATAATAGTTTCCTGCGTCTAGTTTAAAATCATTAAACTCGAACTCGCTTAATGAACAATTTGAAAAGGAAATCGATCCTTCTAGTTTGTCAACTTTATCAAACAATTTTATGGTCCCTAATAAGCCATCTTTCTTTTCGCTTGTCGTTTCTGCTTCGCCATTTTCATAGGCAAAAGAAGAATTAGACTGGCTAAAAGAGCTTACTTTAAAAGAGCCAATGGAAAAATTATGCTCAATCCCGCCTTCAACCGGTTTATCTTTGTCTAAATAAGCAATAGTCCCCCAAGTTGTCCCTGCTACTAAAATAACTAATGAAACAGCAATAACAATAGGCTTCCAAACTGGCTTTAAAAAGACTTTGTTGTTTTTAGCCTTCATCCCCTTAGAAGACAAACCCCAATCAATAGAATCATCAATTTTTGAAAAGTCTGGTTCAAAAGGGGATGCTTCATCAAAAGACTTAATCAGCTTTGCTTCAACGCTTGCTCTTTTCATGTTTTTTAATCTCCTTCCCAATCAGTTTAATGGCTTTTTTATATCGATAATAAATGCCATCTTCCCCTATACCTAGTTTATTCGCAATCTCTAGAAAAGTACAATCATAAGCCACATGCATTATCACGATCTTTCTATCTATTTCTGACAAATTATTATTTAGACAATTTAAATCCAATAGGCAATCTAAGTTCAATTCTGCTTCTTTTTCACACTGGATTTCTTCCTCTTTAAGTTCAATTGTTTCTTTATAACTTTCTCTTCTTTTCAAAGAAATGTTTTTTGCTATTTTTATTAGATAACGCCTAATGTTTCCGACTTCCAAAAGCTTAGTTGGATTTTTCATTATTACAATAAAAGCTTCTTGAGCGTCATCAAATAATTCATTAGAAATTCCCACTTCGGTTGCTAACACTCTAATAAGCAACTTGAAATTGCATTTATAAAACTGTTCGAAAACTTCTTTTATTTTAAAAGAATCACCATTTTTAATGGCTTTCTTTAATTCTTTCTCAACCTTATTGTTATATGCAGTTAAGTTATTTTTGTTTTCGCTAAGCTTCATTTTGAAAAACGTCACTATTATCTTCTTAATTCATTAGAAGACAAAACAATTTTTCCAATATTTATTAAAACTAAAAAGAAACATTGTCAAATATTATATAAAATGCCAAAACCAAGTTACTGCTAAAGAAAAAAAGAAATATAATCAAATGGGTAATTTATTATGCGCTTATTAATAATTAGACACGCCGATCCAGACTATTCATTAGATTCATTGACTCCATTAGGCTTTAAACAAGCCACTGCATTAGGGAAATACCTTAAAAATATAAAAATAGATAAAGCATTTGTTTCTCCTTTAGGTAGAGCTTTAAAAACGGCAGAACTTGGATTAAAAGAAAAAAATATGAAGGCAACAATATTGCCTTGGCTTAGGGAATTCGATGCATCAATAGATAATCCAAACGGAAAGCATTATTGTTGGGATTGGCCAATAGACATATGGAGTAAAGACCCCTCCTTTTATTCTATCGACACATGGACTAACAATCCGATAATGAAAGAAAGTTCGGACTTAAAAGAATTATTAAAAGAAAGAATAGACGGGCTTGATTCCCTTTTAAAAGAATTTGGTTATGTTAGGGATATTAGAAACTATAAAGTCATAAAGCAATCTCATGACACGGTTGCTTTATTTTGCCATTTTGGAGTTGGATGCGTTCTTCTATCTCATCTTATAAATTGCTCTCCCATGGTTCTATGGCATGGGTTTATAGCCACCCCTAGTTCAATAACAGTAATCAACACAGAAGAAAGAAAAAATGGGTTAGCCAGTTGGAGAATATCTAGATTTGGAGACATATCTCATCTAGAAAAAGAAAACATAGAAGAAAGCTTTGCAGGCAGGTTTTGTGAATGCTTTGACGATATTACTAGACATGATTAGCGAATCTTCTAGTTTTATAGAAATGAACGTAGTAGGCAGTTTTCTTATTTAAATTTAAGGTAGCCCCATATGTTTTATTATTTAAATTATACGTCAAATAGGCTTTGCAATTATTATCTAGGGAATCTACTTTAAAAGAAGCGATACATTTAAAAACCAAGCCAGCATCAACATAAATTCCATAACGCCCTTTTTCGTTTTTTATCACATTATTAGAACTGGTAGAAGATAAAGGCAAATCATAACAATAAGAGAAGCAAGTCTCGCCTTCCTTGTTTTTATAGACTAAACAAATCTCATTCAAGATTACTTTCTTTTTAAAAGAAGTTGCATCTAGGCTAATCTCGATTCTTTTTTCATTATCAAACAACAAATCGATGTTTTTTATAATGCAATTAAAATCACCTGACATTTGCAATCTTTCGGCAATCTTAGCTAAAAGTAAAAGAAAAACAACACCAGCAACCGCGGATAAACTAGCAATCAACGGGGTAGAAGAAAGTACTATAACCATACCTTAGTAAAATAGTATGAATAAAGAGAATATACAAACTGAAAGGGCTTTATTTAGCCTTGTTTTTGTTTTTTTCTTTTTAACTTAAAGAAATAATAGGCAAGTACAATGAATTCAAAAATCAAATAGAGGCAATAGAAAATACCAAAGGAAATATATTCGTTAAAGGAATATTCTTTTTGTTTGCAAATTATAATAAAACCAATTCCGTATCCTAAGCTTAACAAAGGAAGCAAGATTGAAGAAAATGCAAATACTTTATTTTTTCTAAAATCAAATGTCTTTTTGTCTTCATATAGATATCCAATTGGGATGTTAGACATGAAAAGAAACAATATAGCCATAATTAAGGTAACAGGAAACATCCATTCCGCTTTTGGTTCTTGAAAGGAAAAGAATATAGGGCCCGCAACAAACTATGATGCTGCGTTGTTTCGCCACTCTTATTATCGTTTAAAACGCAGACCTATTTATATTTTTTTGATTCTTTCGGTTTCGCGATCTTCAATGGTAAAAGAGCCATCGTTGATTTCCTCTAGTCTAGCAATCAACTGTTTAAGCAATGAACACATTTTGTTTTTTGTTTTTTTCTCTTTTTCATTATTAAACCAGATTGGCTGATCGTGGGAATCGAATTCGTAATAACTATTATAAAGATTTGAAATTTTAAGGTTTATTTTTCTTAATTTTTCATCGTTATCAATTATATCTATTCCAGTTAATGGTTGCCCACTATTTGGGTCACTTATCCAAATAGGCCCTTGGTTGTAATCTAACTTAATTTCCACTATTTCTTTTTCCATTTTGTGTTCCTCTTAATTAAAGTTTTTGCTGTTTTTTCTTTTACGGGATATGCACTAACAAGAAAACCATTTTTTCCTACTCCTGTTAGCAAATAATATTTTCCATTCTTGCTATACAATCTCTCATATCCCTCGTTACCGTTCTTCTTAACAATTATACTGTATTCTAATTTCCCTGTTGTTATAAATGATTTCAAATGTTCGGCAATGTTTTCACTTTTAATGCCATATTTTTCTTGAAATTCACGAGAATGTCTGGCTTTGATATGAAATAAACCAACGTTTTCATCTCCGGATTCAAGCCAAATTAGCTGGTTAGAAATATCTTTTATGACGAATAATACATTATCAGGATTATATTTGACTCCAGCAATATCTAAAAGTTTGAGCATATTTTTTCTAATGAGATTTTCAATTTTAATATTTACATTATTTTGTACTATGCTTCCTTGCGGCGATCCACTTGTCCCAACTCCAAGTCCGCTATTTTTTGTCTTGCCCATTTTGTCTTGCCTTTCTGCTTGCAACGTTTCTTTCTTTCAAGGTGTTGCTTGGCACAACGATTTCGATCCCTTTTGAAGATGGGTACTCAAAAAGCTTATGGATCGTGTCATCAGAAGAGCAAACGCTGTACACAAAAAATTTTTTAAGTTGATGTAAATTGTCGGTGGTGTATTTAATTGCTTTCAATAATAGCTCTTTTTCTTTTGGCTCTTTTATTGATCCTTTTGTGCTAATTGCAACAATTTCAGTGTCTTCCATTCCGCTAAGCATGACATCAAAATAATTTTCATTCGCATATGTGATATTTGGAATGACAACGATATTGCATTCAAGCAGCAGCCAATTTGAAACTATTCTTGATTTAAAGAGTCTATAAATGTTTTCAATTCTTGGAATATCGCCGCACCGGGAGTAATCGGGGGCTACGACATACTTAACGTTCTTTAATCGATTTTTGTATTTTTCTAGCAATTTTTCTTCTCGATAATAAATAGCGTTAAACAGCCCATTAATACCATCAAATTCATTATCGTATTGATAGAAGCAAACGCATGTATTGTTAGTTTTTTGGTAGTTATATGTCTCTGAGAATAAGGCGAAGTAATCAATACATATCAAGTTTGGGCAAGTGGCATATGGTAGATCATATTCGCCCACTAAATATGTTTGATTTGTGTATTCAACGAAGCTTAAGTTAAGCAATTGTTTAATGTTTTCTTTTTTTTACCATAATTTATCATGAAGAAGACGACTAATTTAAATTTTGTCGTGTTTTCTTTCCCTTCTGCGGTTGTGCCGCTGTACAAAATCCTCATGTTATGGTAAATTCTTAAACGCCGGTTCGTGATTAACCATATCATGATGGGAGCGTCCTGCTATTGGCGTAGCGGGATGCTTTTATTTTTTGTTTCGTTCAAATATTTCTATGAGTCTTTTCTCGTTTTTTGTTAGATTCATGTCCATCCTTTTGCTTAATTTATCAAGTAAAATAGCAGCATAAGTATCGGTAATGTCGAATGTTGAAATCAAATCAGAAACAGTTTTTAAACCATAAACTATCATAAAGGCTTGAGGACAATAGAGTTCATTGGAAAATAAATCGGCTTCATTTTTCTTCTCCTTGGTTTCGCCGCCTAAATCACAATTATGCCCAAGACATATGTGTCCCAATTCATGTGGCAAAGTAAATTTGATCCTGTTGTGCGGCGCTATTAAATCATTATAGTAAATCTCTATTTTGCTATTTTTTGGATTTATTAAGTTGAATCCATCTTGATCGAAATCGACCAAAATTTTTTGTTCTGACTTATCATAGCTTGAGTAAGGAATCAAGTTTATGCCCAAGCTTTTTATAACGCTTGGCAAATCAAAGCCAAGTGATGATATATTCAGTTCCTCATATAAGTCGCAAACAATATCAAGTATTTCTTCCTTGCTTCTCATTCGTGTCCAAAGATTAAGTCAATGAGCTGTTTCTTCTCGTCGTTTGTCAAGCTGGTACCACTTCTTGCCATCAAGGCGGTTTTGCAAACATCAAACGTAGTGCCCGGTCTTTCTTCTAGCCCAAGAAGCTGATATATGTTTACATCCAATGCCCGAGCAATCTTTGCTAATATGTCCGTTCTTAATGGTTTTGTCGATGACAAATACTTAGACAAGGCAGATTCAGATATTTTGGTTGATTTGCATAATTCCTTTTGGCTTAATCCCCTCCTTTCTAGCTCCTTTTTAATGTTTTCTCCTATCGTCGACATGTTTTCCTCCTTGCTGACCCCTTCCATTATTTGAAATTTCCGTTTTGGAAAATCAATAAGCAAGACGGAAATTTTATTTATATTCATTTATCAGAAAAGCCTCGAACTTCCTAGTTGCCTATCTTTCTAAATAAAAAAAGAAATATATTCTAAAAGAGAAATAATTATGCGTTTATTAATAATTAGACATGGCGATCCTGACTATTCTATGGATTCATTAGTCACATTAGGTTTTAAACAAGCAAAAGCCTTAGAAAAATACCTCAAAGATATAGCAATAGACAAAGCTTATGTATCTCCTTTAGGAAGAGCTTTAAAAACAGCAGAGCTAGGATTAAAAGAAAAAAACATGAAAGCCAAGATATTGCCATGGCTAAGAGAATTTGATGGAGTGATAGCTAATCCAAATGGAAGAACCGGTTGCTGGGATTGGCCGATAGACGAGTGGAGCAAAGACCCTTTATTTTATTCAATGGATACGTGGATGAATAATCAAATAATGAAAAGCAGTCCAAATCTAAAAGAAGTATTAAAAAAAGAATAGATGGACTTGATTCCCTTTTAAAAGAAAATGGATACGTTAGAAATGGCAGAAATTATAAAGTTATAAAAAATCACATGAAACAATTGCCTTATTTTGCCATTTTGGAGTGGAATGCATCATTCTCTCCCATCTTATAAATTGTTCTCCAATGGTTTTATGGCATGGGTTTATAGCTACCCCAAGTTCAATTACTATTGTTAATACAAAAGAAAGAAAAAAGGGATTAGCCTCTTGGAGAATATCTAGCATTGGAGATATCTCGCATCTTCATAAATTCAATGTTGAAGAAAGTTTTTCAGGTAGATTTTGCGAATGCTATAACGATCCTACTAGGCACGATTAATCAATTTTCTATTTTTATAAAAATGAACATAATAAGAAGACTCATTATTTAAATTTAAAGCACCCGTGTACGTTTTATTATTAAAAGAATAAGCTAAATATGCTTTAGAACGAGCATCTAAAGAAGCAACTTTAAAAGAAGCAACACATCTAAAAGTTGAACCAGCATCAACATATATTCCATAACTTCCTTTATCGTTTTTTATAACGTTATTGTCAGAAGTCGAAGACAAGGGCAAATCATAACAATAAGAAAAGCAGGTATCCCCGTGTGCATTTTTATAAATTAAACAAATCTCATTTAAGATTACTTTCTTTTTAAAAGAAGAAGCATCCAAATTGATTTCAAATCTTTTCTCATTTTCGAATAGAAGATTAATGTTTTTTATAATGCAGTTAAATTCTCCTGACATCCGAAGTCTTTCAGCTCCTTTGACTAAAATCAAAAAAAATATAATGCCTAAAGCCGCCGATAAACCAGCAATCAATGGAGTTGCAGCAAAAACAATTAACATACCCAAGAAACATAGACCTAAAAGATTAGATATACAACCTGAAAGGGCTTTATTTATTGCTATTTTTATTATT
>ERZ808246.2961-NODE-2961-length-10037-cov-5.863154_pt1 | contig 10037 bp, 8 predicted proteins | sample MGYA00521083_ERZ808246 | MGnify/ENA primary metagenome ERZ808246 (study PRJEB31516, sample SAMN03275577) | gut metagenome | biome: mammalia-associated habitat; material: feces | host: Papio cynocephalus | place: Kenya | collected 2012-07-07 ... | reverse complement strand
ATGCCCTGTACGAGAAGTACTTCCCCAACGGCGGTGCTTCCATCTTCACCTTCAATATCAAGGGCGGCCGTGAGGAAGCCTTCAAGTTCATTGACAACCTGAAGGTCTTCTCCCTGCTGGCAAACGTTGCTGACGTGAAGAGCCTGGTCATCCACCCGGCTTCCACCACCCATAGCCAGCTGAACGATGAGGAACTGGCTGAGCAGCAGATTTATCAGAACACCATCCGCCTGTCCATCGGCACTGAGCACATCGACGATATCATTGCCGATCTGGAAGCAGGCTTTGCAGCCGTCCGCGGCGAGTAAATCTCCGTCTCTCCCATACTCTGACGGAACCTTGTCTTTTTCTTCTGAATCTCCTGATAGTATAAACTCTTCCTGAATTCCTGAACACAGCAAAAATGCCTCTGCCAAATCGGCGGAGGCATTTTTGCGTATGCAGCTATTTTACACCATAGGCGGCGCAGGCGGAGCTGCTTTAGACGCGGGTGGATTACGCGAGCTGGGCTGTTTTTGCGTCGTCTTCAGCGACGTCGCCGCAGCTGTTCGAATCCACCCGCTGATGCCGCTTTGATAAGTTTGTATAAAACAGAAACTCCAGCACCTGATTCAGATACTGGAGTTCTTGGTGGGCGCGGGTGGATTCGAACCACCGAAGCTGAAAGCAGCAGATTTACAGTCTGTCCCCATTGGCCACTCGGGAACACGCCCATATTCTTTACGTGAACGTCCGTGAGCCGGATGACTTATTTATTTTAGCATGAGATGACGATTTTGTCAACAGCTTTTTGCATTTTATTTTGCAAAGGGCTTCGAAAACGGTCTGATTTAAGTGCAATGTGTGTATATTACAAAGAAAAATTTGTGGAATATGCAGACTTTTTGATGATACATTGAAAAATTCCAGAGAGCATGATATTATAAAACTGCAACAAAGTGTAACAAACTGAGAATTTGCAATGAAGACCGGCACATGAGATACTGGTGAAAATAAAAAGAAAGGCACGGCGACCGTTATGACGATTCAAGAATGCTATGCAAAAATGGGCGCAGATTACGAGGAAGTGCGCAAGCGCCTGTATAACGAGGCAATGATCCGTAAATTTGTGCTGTTATTTTTAAAAGATGACAGCTTCCATAACCTTGAAACTGCACTGGAGCAGAAAGATGTGAAAGAGGCTTTCCGTGCGGCGCATACGCTGAAAGGTGTCTGCCAGAATCTTGGCTTTTCCAACCTGTATGCGCCGACCTTTGAGCTGACCGAAACGCTGCGCGCCGGTCACCTGGAGGGCACAGATAAGCAATTTGAGCTGGTGGCAAAACAGTATAAGGTGACGATCAGCGCGATCGAAAAGATGGATTAAAGGGTAAACAGGAGCGGCGGGGCTCTTCAGCAGAAGAACCCCGCCGCTTTTTTGTCTGCGGATGTATAAAGCAGGGAATAGCTTATAAAAGCTTCTTGCGCTTTTCGTAATCATTCAGTGCATCCAGCGCCTCGTGTGCCATGGGCACGAGAGCCAGCATATTGAAGATGGTCATCAGGCCGATGCCCACGTCACCCAGATCCCAGACGACGGTATAGGCCTGCACACCGCCGATGAGCAGCATGAAGAGCGCAATCAGCTTGTACACAGTCTGACTCCACCAGTTGTCGCCGCACAGGTATGCCACATTGCAGCGGGCGTAATACAGAACGCCAAGAAATGTGGAAAAGCTGAACAGTGCCAGTGTAACGGCAATAAACACGGTGCCAAAAGTGCCAAGATGGTACTGCATGGCTGTTTGCAGCAGATCCATGCCGGAAAGGCCTGCCGTGATATCCTGCGGCACCAGCAGCATCAGGAAAGCGGTGCAGCTGCAAATGGCCACGGTGTCGATCAGCACGCCAAGCGCCTGTACAAAGCCCATCTTGACCGGGTCGTCGCACTCGGCGGCGGCGGCAGCACAGGGAGCCGAACCGCTGCCAGCTTCGTTGGAGAAAAGGCCGCGCTTAACACCGTTCATCAGCACGGCACCAAAGCCGCCCGCCGCTACCTGACGCAGGCCGAAAGCTTCGGTAAAGATGCGGGCGAACACAGCGGGGAGCTTGGGCAGGTTGAAGAGCACAATGCCCACCGTGATGACAAAATAGCACACCGCCATGACGGGCACGATCACGTCAAGGCTTTTCACGGTGGCATTCTTGCGCAGCACGATCACGGCTGCAATGGCGGTAAGCACCAGAGTGGTGGTCAGCGGCGGGATGTGGAAGGCGTTATTGAAGGCGGAACTGACCGAGTTGCTGATGACCTGGCTGATGCCGCACCAGCAGATCAGGCCGGACACCGCAAACAGGGCCGCGCACACCGAACGTTTGAGCTTTTTGCCGCGGCGGCGCTCTGCCAGCACATGGAGATAGTAGGCCGGGCCGCCGCGCCAGCCGCCATACAGCGGGTCGGGCTGGCGGTATTTCTGGGCAAGGGTGGACTCAATAAAGGAAGTGGAAGCGCCCAGCAGCGCGGTCACCCACATCCAGAACACCGCGCCCGCACCGCCGGCAGACACCGCGGCCACAACGCCCACCAGATTGCCCATGCCAACGCGGGTAGCAGTGGAGATGATGAGCGTCTGAAAAGAGGAAAGCCCGTCCTTGGACTGCTTTTTCTCACAGACAGCGGCGATCATATCCCGGAACAGACGCACCGGCAGCAGGCGGGTGCGGCAGGTGAACCAGATACCCGCAGAGAACAGCAGCACCACCATAAAGGAGATGCCGATGCCGCCGGCGATGGGCAGGGTGAACAGGTCGCCCCAGAGCAGGCGGTAGACGGACTCGATAAGATTTACCAGCAAAGCGGAATCCTCCTGTACGATGGGTGAAAAGTATTGCCGACTTTATTATAGTACAGTACAGAAGAATTGTAAATTCTAAAATATTGATCGAAATTATCGATAGAACAGGATAGATAGCCAGCCAACCCCGGGTCCTCCGTCCTGCTGGCGCTCGCCAGACCACCAGCGTGATATAGCCCTCGCACTCCCCGGGAAAACTCATCGTCGATTATAATACCAGCCCGGCCTTCAGACATGGCGTCGCGTCATCCTGCCGGAGCACCCGGGGTCGGCTATTGCTCCACCACACAAAAACCGCCCGGTGAGCAAGACCGGGCGGCGGAGGAAGAACGCTCAAAAGCGTTCGGGAATGATTTGGTTACAGGATGTCGATGTACTCACCGGCCAGCGCCTTGTTCATGCTGCGCACAGCACAGAACTTGCCGCACATGCTGCAGGTGTCGCTGTGATCGTCCTCGGGCAGGCGGGCGTCACGGATAGCCTTGGCAGTCTCCGGGTCAAGGGCACAGGCGAACTGTGCGTCCCAGTCCAGCACCCGGCGGGCGTCGCCCATCTTGTCGTCGATGTCCCGGGCGTGAGGGATGCCCTTGGCGATGTCAGCGGCATGGGCGGCGATCTTGGATGCCACGATGCCCTGCTTTACGTCGTCCACATTGGGCAGAGCCAGATGCTCGGCGGGGGTCACATAGCACAGGAAAGCAGCACCGCTGGCCGCAGCTACCGCGCCGCCGATGGCTGCCGTGATGTGGTCGTAGCCCGGGGCAATGTCGGTGACCAGAGGTCCCAGCACGTAGAAGGGGGCACCCATGCAGATAGACTTCTGCACTTCCATGTTGGCGGCCACCTGATTCAGGGGCACATGGCCCGGACCCTCCACCATGACCTGCACATTGTGGGCCCATGCACGCTTGGTCAGCTCACCCAGACGCACCAGCTCTTCGATCTGGCAGACATCGGTGGCGTCAGCAAGGCAGCCGGGGCGGCAGGCGTCGCCCAGAGAGATGGTCACATCGTGCTCGGCGCAGATCTCGCAGATCTCGTCGAAGTGCTCATAGAAGGGGTTCTCCTGACCGGTCATGCTCATCCATGCGAACACGAGAGAGCCGCCGCGGCTGACGATGTTCATCTTGCGCTTGTGCTTGCGGATCTGCTCAATGGTCTTGCGGGTGATGCCGCAGTGCAGGGTGACAAAATCCACGCCGTCCTCTGCATGCAGGCGCACCACGTCGATAAAGTCCTGCGCAGTCAGCTCGGCAAGGTCGCGCTGATAGTGGATGACCGAGTCATACACCGGCACAGTGCCGATCATTACGGGGCACTCATGGGTCAGCTTCTGGCGGAAGGGCTGAGTGTTGCCGTGGCTCGAAAGATCCATAATGGCTTCTGCGCCCATATTGACGGCGCTCATGACCTTTTCCATCTCCAAGTTATAATCCTTGCAATCGCGGGAGACGCCGAGGTTGACGTTGATCTTGGTGCGCAGCATGGAGCCAATGCCCTCCGGGTTCAGGCACTCATGGTGCTTATTGGCCGGGATGGCTACCTTGCCTTCCGCGACCCACTGGCGGATCTCTTCCGGGGTGCGATACTCCTTTTTTGCCACGATCTCCATTTGCGGAGTGATGATGCCTTTGCGGGCAGCATCCATCTGGGTGGTGTAAGTCTGCATAAAACTTCCCTCCAAATTACTCTTTTTTATCTATCTGAACGGCATTTGCCGGTCATGCAACAAATGGAGAAACTACGGCTCGCCTGCCCGGCATCGGCACCGACTGCTCAGGCAAGATGCGCGACGCCATGTCTGAAGGTTGGGCTGGAACTAAAATCGACGATGATTTCTTCCGGGGAGTGCGAGGGCTGCATCACGCTGGTGGTCTGGCGAGCGCAGGCGGGACGGAGCAGTCGGTGGCAATGCCCTTAATGGCCTGTTAGATGATCTGCTCCGACAGGGCTTTCAGCTCTTTGCACTCACTCTCGATGTCGTTTGCGCCGAAAATAGCACTCACGAGAGCCACACCGTCCACGCCGGTGCCCTTGAGCTGCAAAATGTTCTCCTTGTGGATGCCGCCGATGGCGACCACCGGGATGTCCACGGCGTCGCAGATCGCTTTCAGGGTCTCGTGGGGCAGAACGTTTACATCGGTCTTGGTGTGGGTAGCAAAGGCCGCACCGACACCAAGACAGTCGGCACCGTGCTTCACGGCTTCCAGTGCTTCTTCCACGCTGTGAACGGAGACGCCGATCATCATGCCGTCGCCTACGCGCTGGCGCACCTGCGCAGCGGCCATGTCTTCCTGACCCACATGCACGCCCTCGGCGTGGCACTGGATGGCAATATCCACGTTGTCGTTTACAAAGAAGGGCACACCGTACCGCTGGCACAGGGCGTGGATCTCAATGGCTTCTTTCAGGAAGTCGGCCTCGTCCAGTTCCTTTTCCCGCAGCTGAACGCAGGTGACACCGCCCTTCAGGGCGCTCTCCACCTGTTCATATAAGGTCTGCTTGCCGACCCATGCGCGGTCGGTAACAGCGTATAAAAGCATAGTATGATTATCGCACTTCATAGTTTGCACCTTCCTCCAGCTGTTCCGGAGTCATATTGTAAATGGCATCAATGATGTAATTGCGGTAGGTGGAATTTCCGTCCAGCGCGGTCAGGCGCTTGTGAGCAATCTCGCCTGCAAGACCCATGGCGCACACAGCGGCGGCAGCAGCTTCCAGCGCATTGCCGGGGTTGGCAGTGATGAAAGCGGCAGTCAGGGCAGAGAGCTGGCAGCCCGTGCCGGTGATGCTGCTCATCATGGGATGGCCGTTGCGGATGCAGTAAGCCTTCTCGGCGTCGGCCACAATGTCGATGGCACCGGTGATGGCGACGACCGAGCCGGTTTCGACAGCAAACTTTTTGGCAAAGGCCACGGCGGAGTCGAGATTTTCCTCAGTGACCTTATCGGCCACATCGGCGTCCACACCCTTGGTGGTGCCTGCGCCGGAAGCAAGGGTCTTGATCTCAGAGATGTTGCCGCGGATGACCGTGAACTTCACGTCTTTCAGCAGGCGGTAGGCCGTGTCGGTGCGCAGACGGGATGCGCCAGCGCCCACGGGATCCAGCACCACGGGGTGGCCCAGCTGGTTGGCCTTTTTGCCCGCCAGCAGCATACTGGTAATGGTGCGGCTGTTCAGAGTGCCGATGTTGATGTTCAGTCCGCCGCAGATCGTGGTGATATCCTCCACCTCGGCGGCATCATCGGCCATAATGGGAGAAGCACCGCAGGCCAGCACCATGTTGGCGCAGTCGTTCACGGTGACGTAGTTGGTGATGTTGTGAATCAGCGGGCAGGTGCTGCGCACGTTCTCAAAGACAGTTTTAAACATTTTGCGCCACCTCCGTTAAGAAAGACTCTGCTGCATAGAGCGCAGAGCGCCGGAGCGCTGCAGGCTGTACACCAGCACGCCCGCAATGACAGAACCCACGGCGGTGGAGATGAGGAACGGTACGATATAGGCATAGAATGCGATATCGCCTGCACTCTTGCCCATGAGGAAAATGGCCACCGGGTAAGCGCACAGACCGCCCAGAATGCTGGTGCCGAACACTTCGCCCACCATGGTGGCAAAGATGTTTTTGGTCTTATGGTACACAAGGCCGCACAGCAGTGCGCCGAACATGCTGCCAGGAAAAGCCATCAGGCTGCCAAGGCCCAGCAGGTTGCGCAGCAGGGAAGCCACAAAGGCCACGCCCAGACCCCACCAGGGGCCAAGCAGTACAGCGCAGGTCACATTGACCATGTGCTGAATGGGTGCGCACTTGCTGCCGAACATCGGAAAGCTGAATACGCTGCCCACCACACACAGAGCGCACAGCATACCGGCCAGCGCCAGCTTTTTCACAGAGAGTTTCTTCATAAGGGATAGCTCCTTTCCAAACCGCGGAAGCAGCAAAACCAGACAGCGCCTCCGCAAAAAGCCCGCACCCGTATCCGGACACAGGAAACTACAAGAAGCGGTCGAGGCTTACTGGCCTCCTCTCACGCCGGAACACGGCTTCCCATCGCTGACGGTTTTCAAGGCTCAGGGCGCTCCCCCTCAGCCCGCTGCGGCCCTCCCGCAGAAGCCGTACCTTTTATATCCGGTACGGCCGGGTCTTCCTCCTTAAGAAAAAATACAACAAAAAACAGGAGACACCGTTTGCGGTGTCTCCTGCAAAAAATCATACACTATGACTTCCTACGGCGGCATTATCCGCATCAGGTAAAGGGTCGAAGTTCGGGTACTTCCTCTCAGCCCGCTGTCACGAGCTCCCCTGTATTTGATTGTGACTGTATTTTACACCCTTTGCCAGAAAAATGCAAGAGGGCTCATTGAGCGGTTTCCTGCTGTGCGGGGAATGCAGCGCTCCACGCTTCAATGATGCGGATCTTTGGTACCCAGCCTTCCGGGACGAAACGGTCGTTTTTGCGCAGATCCAGGTATTCATTCTCAATACACCACTGTGCTGCTTTTGCAAGGTCTTCATTCTCGTCATTGTCGATATCAGAGAAGGCAGGAGAATTTGCAGGCTCGGGCTTGCCCCGGTTTTCCCAGATCAGCATAGCCAGATCACCGCGGTTGGAGGGGATGAGAGCGCCCTTGGGCAGGATGTGATGCAGGATAGTCCGGGTGGCAAGTTCGTAACCGCCCCACAGAATGGTGCCGCCGACGATTGTGGCAGAAACAAAGCCGCCGATATTGTCAGAAGAAGCGGGCTGTTCGGGAATCGGATCAGGAGTAGGGTCGGGATCAGGAGTAGGGTCGGGATCAGGAGTGGGGTCGGGGTCAGGAACTGGATCGGGAGCGTCCGGGTCGGGATCGGGTTCAAGTTTTGTACTGTCCCGCGTTACATCCAGATGAAAGGTGTGCACTTGTCCGTCGGCACATTCATACTTGTAGGTCAGTTCATTAACGCCATCCGGGATCGTCAGGATATTACCGGAAACAGTCGCACCGCTGCTCCATTCACTGGATTTGCTGGCATCGAAACGTCCGGAAGCGGCAGTAAGAAAATGCGGCGGCAGGCATTTCAGATTATAGCGGCCATGCATGTCTGCCACGATCTCGTAGGTATTGTTCTCGCAGCTCATGGTGGTCAGTGCGGTGTTCTGGCTCACATCCATGGATGTGAGCCGGTTACGGTCACAGTACAACTCCTGAAGGTTGGGGCATTGGCTGACGTCCAGCGTTTCAAGCTGGTTCTGGTAGTTGACCCAGCCCCAGTAACCCCAAGTGTCAATGTCACCGGCGCATACTGTAGAGACGTACAGTTCCTGCAATTTGTTGTTTTGAGTAACGTCCAGCGTTTTAAGGTTGTTGTCCCGACAGTCAAGGCCGAGCAGCTCCGGGTTATGGCTCACGTCAAGCGCCTTAAGGCCACACAAACGGCAGCTCAGAACTTGAAGTGCAGGGTTACAGCTCACATCCAGCGAGGCAAGCTCGTTACCATCGCATAGCAGCTTATCTAGGCTGGGGCAGCCGCTTACCTTCAAAGTAGAAAGGGAGTTATAGCAGCACTGAAGTTCTTTTAAGCCAGTCTGCCTGCTCAGAGAAAGTGCAGAAAGGGAATTAAAATTGCAATTCAGTGTTTCCAGCTTGGGGTTGCCGCTCAGATCCAGTGTGCAAATGTTGTTGTCGCTGCAATCCAGAACTTCCAGGTTGGAAAAGAAACCGATGCCGGTAAGGTCAGAAATATAGAGACTTGGGCAGTTGATGCTGGTTACCTTGAGGAGGCCTTCTGCGCTGAAATAATTGCCAAGAGATAAGCTGTCGTCTCTATAGATATATCCGAAGCCGTCCGTTGCAAGAAAAGCTTTTTTGAGATAGCTTCGGAAAGAGGAATCGGGAAAATTTGGTTCACAAAGTTCAACAGGGCCAGCAGGAGCGCCGGTATCATTTTGATAGTTGATCTGGTCAAGTCCGGTCACATTGTCCAGCACGGCTCTGCCGCTGGAGCCGTCCAGATTTCCGGTACCGATGCAGGCGGCATTACTGCCGCACTGGACGGTGATCGAGTTGCTGCCGGTAATGTAGAGGTTGGAAGCCTCGCCATCGATCCCGCCGCCGATGGCAGCACCGCTGCTGCCGCCTTTGGCATGGACGGTGCCGCCGCTGATCATGATCTGAGTGCCTGCACCTTTTGCACCGCCGCCGATGCCTGCGCCGCCGCTTCCGCCGCCGACTGCGTTGATCGTGCCGCTGGTGATCGTAATGTTGGAACCCGGCTGGCTGTTTCCACCGCCAATACCGGCACCACCAGTGCCGCCCAAATTAGAGATCTGACCGCCACCGGTCGCATTCAGGGTGCCAGTACCCTCAATGGTCAGTGTGCCAGTATCATCTTTTTGCACACCAGCGCAGCCCGCAGAACCCTTCAAAGTACTGGTGCCCTCCAACACCAGAGTGACGTTACCTTTGATCAGAAGGCCGGGTTTGCTTTGACTAAAGCTGTTGTCGATCGTCAGATCATTTAGCGTGACGATGATGCCGGTGGTTCCACCATCAAGGGTCACAAAGATCTTGTTGTTTGTGCCGGTAAGGGTGGCATCCTGTGTGATCGTCAAGTCTTCGGTTACGGTTGTGATATCAAAAGTGCCTCCCCCTGTAGGCACTTCGGCCAGTACCGGTGTACACAGGCTGAACGCTATGCACAGTGCTACGGCGGCAGCAATCAGCCGCCGGGCGAAATGTTGTTTGCTCATCGGTTTTCTCCTTTTCAAATGAAGATTTTCTATTCTATATAGTACAGACATATAGAGGCTTTGTTAAATTATAACATAAATTTCACTTGAATAAAGCACAAAATATATACAATAAAATTGTGCAAGTTAAGAATCTTTGCAGGAATGAGCCAAAAGACCTTCCATAAAAATGGGCGGACACGATCTCTCGTGCCCGCCCATTTTTATGGAAGGAGAAATTATGAAAATGCAGAGAATGTCTTAACCCATAACGACCTTTACATCTACCTCGGAACCGGCAGGAGCCAGCGGCAGCAGATTGCTCTCAATGGCCTTGCCGTCCACGGTGACGCTCTTCACGCCGTACTGCACCCCGGCGGCATTGTCCACTGTGATGTGATAGACAGCGCCACGGTATCGGCGGGTGACGGTGTAACCCGGCAGAGTGTGGGGGATGCAGGGTTCTACTTTCAGGCCGTCCAGCGTGGGCTGGATG
>ERZ808246.2960-NODE-2960-length-10043-cov-4.605727_pt1 | contig 10043 bp, 9 predicted proteins | sample MGYA00521083_ERZ808246 | MGnify/ENA primary metagenome ERZ808246 (study PRJEB31516, sample SAMN03275577) | gut metagenome | biome: mammalia-associated habitat; material: feces | host: Papio cynocephalus | place: Kenya | collected 2012-07-07 ... | reverse complement strand
ATATTTCAACTGTTTATTTCATATGTTTAAAGTCAAGCGGAACATTTTTTCCCTCGGCGCGCATGGCTATACGCGTCGCCGCACAATAAACTTCGCTTTTCTTTTTAGGCATTTTACCCGTAACCGACATGCATATAAGAGCCTTGTCCTCCGGAATAATTCCCAAAAGTCTGACACCCGACGAATCGATAACACCGTCGATATTAAGAAGTCTCGATTTCTTCGCTTCTTTTTTTAAGAATCTGTTTATGACAATACGCTGATTCGCTATATTAACGCCGTATTCGGCGGCTTTTATCGCCGCCTTCGCAGCCCCCTGAACGCTTACCGCGTCGGGCGTCGCAACCATTATTGTCTTATCGCAGTTTTTGACCGCCCCGGAAAATCCGGATTCAAGTCCCGCGGGAGCGTCGAGAATTATATGTTCGTATTTTTCACGAAGACCGGTTATTATGTCCGAAAGAGAGTCGAAATTTTTAACATACGAAGGGGAAGCGAGCAAATCGATATTCTCACCGCAGTGCATAACCGCGTCGTCAAGAGAGCACCTGCCCTCAGAAACGTCGTTCCAGCCGAAAACGGTATTCTCCCGCACTCCGAAAAGGATATCGAGCGCGTTAAGCCCCGCGTCCAAATCGATAAGAAGCGTTTTTCTGCCCATAGAGGCGAACGCTCCGCCGAGCAGCCACGAAAAAGTGGATTTCCCGACCCCTCCCTTGCCGGAAGCGACCGCTATAACGTCTGACATATCTTTCCTCCATTATACAAACCGTAACTTAATTAAGAATTGAATTAATCTGCTGTACTGCGGAAACCTGACTTCTCGAGGAGAAATAATACTCGAATATATCAGCCGCAACCTTTGCCGTAGCGGTACCTGAGTTAACGTTTTCGACAACGACCGCTATTGCTATCTCCGGGTCCTCGTAAGGTCCGAAGCACATTATAAAACCGTTGTTTCCGTTTACAACGCTTCCGTTTACAATCTTTTTAATCTGCGTTGTACCGGTTTTTGCCGCCACCTTGTACTGTAAGGGTGAAAACGCCGAGGCGCACGAACCGTAGTTTGCAACGTCGTACATACCCTCTTTGACAATATTAATCGTATTCTGAGAAACGCCCGTATTCTGAGCCACGGTTATGCCCGTCTCCGACACGGTATCCGAATAATCGTACGTAACGACGCTTTTTACAAAATGCGGAGTATAGCGCGTACCGTTGTTTGCAATCGTCGCACAGTAGTTAACCATCTGCATAAGCGTAAACTGGTTGTCCGACTGACCTATAGCCGCCTGAATCGTATCGCCCGAATACCATTTCTGACCGACGGATTCTCTGTACGCCTTGCCCGCGAGAATACCCGAAGCCTCCGGCAGTTCTACGCCGGTTTTGCTTCCGAGTCCGAAACGGCGGGAATAATCGTTCATAATATCAATACCCATAAGGTCGGCGAGATTATAAAAGAAAATATTGCACGAAACCTCAAGCGCGCTGACAACGTTTATATTTCCGTGAGAGCCTAAACATCCGAATTCCTGTCCGTGATAATCGAATACCTTACCGCAGTAGAATTTTGAATCCTTATTTATAGTTCCGGATTCGAGTCCCGCGACAGCCATAACGGGCTTCATCGTAGATCCGGGCTCGTATGTACTCTGCAAGACCCTGTTCCACAGCGGGGACGCGGGATTTTTCGCGAGTTCGTCGTATTTATCGTAATACTCTGAAAGATTATAAGTCGGGTATGAAGCGCTTGCAAGCACTTCGCCAGTATTGACATTCAGAACAACAACCGCACCGGCCGCCTCGAGTCCGGCGGCGGCGGTAAGCTCGAGAATTCTGTTCTCAAGGGCTGTCTGCGCCACACTCTGCAATGTCGAATCTATCGTAGTAACGACGGTATTTCCCTGCACGGGCGGAATCGTATATTCCTCTGAAACGTTTGAATCCGTGTCTATCGATACGGTTTTTACTCCCTTTTGTCCTCTCAGATACTCCTCCATTACGCTCTCGATGCCGAATTTGCCGATATCGTCGTTTAGAGAGTATGCGTTGACCTCTATTTTCTTTCTCTGAACATCGGTCAAAGTATCGGACGAGAGAAGTTCCTCATTTTTCTTTTTCTCGCTCTCGTACTCCGTGTCGTTAATAACTCCTACAATACCGAGAATATGAGAGGCAAGAGGCGTATTCCCGTACTCTCTGTACGTTACGACCTCTGATTTTACGCCTGTATACAAATCGCTGTTTTCGAGAATAATCGAAACGATTTCATTCGGAACGTCCTCTGCGAAAACGAACGGATTGCTGACAGAATAGCCCGTGCGCCACATTTCATACAAAACGGACGCTATTTTCCGCGCGTCGGCAAGCTGATAATCCGAAAGCGAATACATATCTATAAGCGCGTCCATACAGTTCTGCGCCGTAGCGTATCTGTTGAGATTGAGCATATTTTTATTTTTAAGCGCCTTGATATCGGCATCCCTGTCCTCGGCGAAAACAAGACTGCCGTTATCGTCGAATATTATAGGCAGATTGTCGTCCCATTCAAGAGAATTCGATTCGAATAATTTTATAAGAGAATTAATAATAGTATTGCGCTGTTCTTTTTCAGACGACGAGGGAAATGACGAAGCGTCGAATATTATGCGGTTGCCCTGTCTGTTGGTAACGAGCGGTTTGCCGTTTCTGTCGAGAATTTCGCCCCTCGAAGCCTCGACCGCAACCTCGTACGTTCTGTATTTTTTGCCCGCGGCGTACGAATCCTCGTCAAAAAACTGAACTCTTACGACAGCCGAAACAAAAATTATCGCCGCGCATATAAACAAAACGAACGTTGCTCTCGCCCGTCTTATTATTTTTGTTTTATCCATAAGCGTCACCCGATAACGATGTTTTCCTTATCCTTCAGATACTTCATGCACAGTCCCGTTATAATATAAGTAACGGGCAGAATCAAAACGGTTAATCCCGCCGACGGCAGATACCGGCTTAAAAGCAGGGCGCATCCCCTGTCACCCACAGGTATCATAACGCGTATAAGCCACGCCATAGTCTCGTAAACAACAGACGAAACGGCCGTTATAATAAGCGCGCTTATAAAATTCCTCTTCATAACGTAATGTACAAGCACGCCAGCCGTACATCCGGCAAACGCGAAAAACAGAGCGTTCAGCCCGTCGGGCGCAACAGACGAAACATCTATAAACGCACCGCCGATAATGCCGTAAACGAGTCCGCAAGTCTCTTTTTCGAAAACGCCGAGAGAAACGACAAGCGGAATCATATATATAATTTTAAAAGAAAAGATTCCGCGTGCTCCGGCTCCATTTTCAATAAGCGCAGACAGCGCGACGAAAATCAAAAAAATCACACGGCGCGCGTTTCTTTTCACGTTCTCCCTGTAAAACATAAATAAAATCTCCCGAAAAAATCAGCCGTTCTGTCCCTCGAAATCGGTTATTACGAACACATCGGCGACAGTCTTAATATCGACTCCGGGTTCGATAACGGCATATGAGGAAACGTCGTTGTCCTCGTCTCGTATTTCGTCGACAGTTCCGACGATAAGGTCACGCGGAAAAATACCGCCCAAACCCGACGTGCACACAACTCCGCCCTTTGAAACCGCGGTTGTTCGCGTAAGACCGGACATTCTGCACAGTCCGTCGAAAGAGAGGCGGGAAGTCGTTGAAGAATAACCGCTCTCCCTCGTTTTAATCTCATAAACGCTTATATTGACGCTCGGGTCAAGTATCGTTTTAACGACGCTCGAGGTCGGGGAAACCTCCTTGACTATTCCGACAACGTAATTGCCGTATATTACGGGGTCGTTTACGCTTACGGAATCGGACGAGCCTTTGTCTATCATAAACGTGTTGTAAACATCCGACGCGTCGCGCGAAATAACCGTTGCAGGGCAGAAAACATAATCGGGATTTGAATCCTTTACGCCGAGAAATTCCTCATACGAATTAAGTTTCTGCTTTGTCCGCTCGTAATCAACGAGTTCTTCGTTTTTTTTATTAAGTTCATCGCTGAGTCTCGAAATTTCCTCTTTATATGTCGAGGATGAGACGAAAGAGCCGAACGTGTTTCTCGTTTTTTCTCCGACGGCGGAAGACAGCTTTTGAAGAGGACTGAACACTATACCCGCGGCGGCGGTCAGCGGAGAAACCGAATCCGTAGTAACTGCCGCAAATACAATGCCGGCAAGAAGAGCCGCAAACACGCATATAAAAGCCTTAAATCTCCTGCTTTTAAAGAATCTGTCCATAGTAACTCCGAATTATTATCTGTTAATATTAAGAACGCTGACCTCCAGGCATTTGCCTGCGCCTACAACGGTGCATTCGCGGGGATTGTCCGAAACACGCACATCGATTTTTGTTCTGTCGCTGATAAGCTTGTCAAGTCCGCGAAGCAGAGCTCCGCCTCCGGTGAGAACTATTCCCCTGTCCATAATATCGGACGCAAGCTCGGGCGGAGTTTTTTCGAGCGTTTCGCATACGGTATCGGCAATCTGACCGACAGCGTCGGAAATTGCCGAACGAACCTCGTCGGACGTTATTTCCGTGTTTTTAGGAAGACCGTCGACAAGATTTCTTCCCTTTATGTCCATAGCGCCCTCGCCGTCGTACGGCACGGCAGAACCGATTTTTATTTTAAGTTCCTCGGCGGTTCTCTCGCCTATTAAAAGCTGATGTTTTTTTCTTATGTACGCAATTATTGCCTCGTCCATAGCGTCGCCGCCGACTCTTACGGAGTTTGAAGTGACGATATCACCGAGCGAAATAACCGCAACCTCGCTCGTACCTCCGCCGACGTTTACGACCATGCTTCCGACAGGCTCCGAAACGGGCAGTCCCGCGCCGATAGCCGAAGCCATAGGCTCCTCTATTATGCTGACGTATCTTGCGCCCGCGCTTCTCGCCGCGTTATGAAAAGCTCTGCTCTCAACCTCGGTAAGCCCCGACGGAACAGTGAGAATTACTCTCGCACGGGTGAAAAGCGAACCGCTGACGACCTTTGCAATCAATGCTCTGAGCATGTCCGCGGTCATCTCATAGTCGGCGATAACACCGTCCTTAAGCGGTTTTTTCGCCGCAATGGAACCGGGGGTTCTGCCTATCATAACCTTGGCCTCGCCTCCGACGGCGACAACCTTGGGATTTTCCGATTTTATATCAACTGCGACAACCGACGGCTCGTTCATTATAATTCCCTTGCCCTTGACGTAAACGAGCGTATTGGCGGTGCCGAGATCTATGGCGATATCACGCGCAAATAACATGTATGTGCATCCTTTCACAACATTATTTCATTTTATTATAACTTTTTATCCTCTTAAAAACAATAGAGTTTTGACAAAAACTTATTATAAATTGTTTAAAAATAATTTTTATAAATATTTACTTCACCTTTTTCTTATGCTACAATATATTTTAATTAAATATTTCGGAGAATAATATATGACTGACATAAAAAACGCAAAACGTATTGTATTCAAAGTCGGAACGTCGACTCTTACGTACAACACGGGTAAAATAAATATAAGACGCATGGCAAAGCTTGCAAGCGTGCTGTCCGACCTCGAAAATCAGGGCAAGGAGGTCGTACTCGTATCCTCGGGCGCCATCGCGGTAGGCGTGGGCAAGCTCGGGCTTAAGGAAAAACCCGCCGACACTCCGTCAAGACAGGCGGTCGCGTGCGTAGGTCAGTGCGAACTGATGTTTATGTACGACAAGCTGTTTTCGGAGTACTCGCACACCGTCGGTCAGCTTCTTATAACAAAAAGCGACGTCGACAGTGACGACAGACGGCAGAATCTCATAAACTCGTTCGACAGAATGCTGAACTACGGCGTTATTCCGATTATAAACGAAAACGACTCCGTAGCCGTTGAGGAAATAGTATACGGCGACAACGACAGTCTTTCGGCGATTGTTGCTAAGCTCATAGGCGCGGATCTGCTCGTCATTCTCTCGGATATCGACGGACTGTTCAGCGCAAACCCCATGACAGACGACGACGCCGTTTTAATTCCGGTTGTCAAAGAGATAACGGACGAGACGTTTGCAATTGCGGGCGGAGCGGGAACTAAGCGCGGTACCGGCGGAATGGTTACAAAACTTCACGCCGCTCAGATAGCCGGGGGCGCAGGAATCGAAACCGTTATAATGAACGGCTCGGACCCGACCGATATTTACAAACTTATCGACGGACATCAAATCGGCACAAGATTTACGAAAGGCTGATATTTATGACTCAGACTCAGATAAACGAGTATCTTAATAAAATAGGCTCAAATGCAAAAAAAGCTTCGGTTTCGTCTGCAAAAAAGAAAACCGGAGAAAAAAATCAGGCTCTTAAAAAGATATCGGAAAAACTTATTGAAAATACGGATATGATTCTGAAAGCCAACGCTTCGGATTTGCAAAAGGCAAAAGAAAACGGAATGAGCGAGGCTATGCTCGACCGTCTGGTGCTTACGAAAGAGCGTATTGATTCAATTGCCTCCGCCGTTCTCGAGGTAGTAAGTCTGCCCGACCCCGTCGGCAGGGTTTTATCGGGATATACGAGCGAGAACGGAATGAAAATAGAGCAGATAAGCGTGCCTCTCGGCGTTATCGCAATGATATATGAAGCCCGCCCCAACGTCACAGCCGACGCCGCCGTTCTCTGTCTCAAGTCGGGCAACGCGGTTATATTAAAGGGCGGTAAAGAGGCTTTTAATTCAAATAAAGCAATCGCCGACTCCATGCGCGAAGCTCTTGACGAAGCGGGATTTGACAAAAACGCGGTTCAGCTCATTGACAACAACGACCACGAGATAACCGCTTCACTTATGAAGTTAAACGAGTTTGTCGACGTACTCATCCCCAGAGGAAGCGCGAGACTTATTAAAGCCGTCGTAGAAAACGCGAGCGTCCCCGTCATAGAAACAGGCGCAGGCAACTGCCATATTTACGTTGATAAAAAGGCTGATATAAATATGGCGGCGGACATTATTTTCAATGCAAAAACATCCCGTCCGTCCGTGTGCAACGCGTGCGAAAGCCTCGTTATTCACAAGGATATAATAAAAGAAGCCCTTCCCGTAATAAAGAAAAGACTTGACGAGAAAAACGTTATAATATACGGCGACAAAACGGCATGCTCCGTAACGGACGGCATTCTCCCCGCGTCCGAGGACGACTGGGGGAAAGAATATCTTGACTATAAAATCAGCGTAAAAACGGTAAACAATACCGACGAGGCAATAGCGCATATTGCGAAGTACTCGACCGGTCACAGCGAGTGCATTGTAACCGAGGATTACTCCGAGGCTGAAAAATTCTTAAATGAAGTAAACTCCGCCGCAGTTTACGTAAATGCAAGCACGCGTTTTACCGACGGAGGACAGTTCGGTCTCGGCGCGGAGATAGGCATTTCGACTCAGAAACTCCACGCGAGAGGCCCCATAGGTCTTGACAAGCTGACAACAAACAAATTCGTTATCAGAGGAAACGGACAAATCAGATGAGGTGCGTATTTTGAGAGAACGTAGACCCAAAAGATTAAAAATAAAAAAAGAGGACATACCCGCCGAGTTAAAAAAAGAAAACGCGGAGGGTGAAGTCCGTACCGAAATTCGGTCATTAAAGTCGGAAAACGATTCGCCGAAATCAAAACGAATAAGCAAGGGCTCGTTTGCCGCGGGAATTATAATTATAATATTCGCGCTCGCGGGACTTGCATTTTCCGTTTATTACGCAGTCGGATTCATAAACGATAAATTTATAAAAAAGGATTATTCGCAGTATAACGACTTTGTAATTCCCGTCGCGGCAATCGACCCGGAGACATTCGACGATATTTCCGGCGCCGATATGAACGACCTGCTAAACATCGCGCTGTGGTCGCTCGTCGACAGCGATACAGCGCCCGACACGTATAAATACGATGACGGATATATGCTCATTCCCGACTCCGACGTTGAATCGGCTTTTACAAAGTTTTTCTCAAACGAGATAAAACCCGAGCATAAAACGGTCGAGGGCTACGGATACGAATTCACGTACGACAAGACGAATAAAGTCTATAAAATTCCGCTGACGGCTATTACGCCGATATATACACCGAGCATAACGGAAGTAAAACAGGAGAGAAGTTCGGTTGTTATAACGGTCGGAATGATAAGCTACGACAGCTGGGAAACGGACGAAAACGGCAACATGATAACGCCCGGAGCGGACAAGTATTTAAAAATAACACTGCTCGAAAGAAGCGGAAATTATTATATATCGGCAATCCAGTCCGCATCGTCCACGCCCGATACGGTCAACGCACCATTGAACGAGGCATTTACAAAATAAAATTCAATACAAACAAAAAGGAAGTCCGGCTTTTGCACAGACTTCCTTATTTATTTTATTGATTCAATTTACTTAACGATTTCGCCCATCGTTCCGGGTACAGCCATAGCCGCGTTCGACTCGTCGGTATCAATGTGCATTGCGAGCGCGAATTTATCGCTTACTCTTACTACAACATCACCGAAAATAAGGCTTCTGTCGACAGTATCGAGTTTTACGCTTACGATATCCTTATCCTTAACGCCGTATTTCTCAGCGTCGGCGGGAGTCATGTGAATATGTCTCTTTGCTACGATAACGCCCTTGTCAATCTCAATCTCACCGCAGGGACCTACAATTTTGCATGCTCCTGAACCCTCGATATCGCCGGACTCTCTGATAGGAGCCGAAACGCCGATTGAACGCGCGTCCGAAGCGGAAATCTCAACCTGAGTTGCGGAACGTACGGGTCCGAGAATCGAAACAGCGGGGAAACTGCTCTTGGGACCTACAACGGCTACTCTCTCGGTGCAGGCAAACTGACCGGGCTGGGAAAGATTCTTTTTAGGGGTAAGCTCATATCCCTTGCCGAAAAGGGTTTCAAGGTCTTCCTTTGAAACGTGTACGTGTCTTGCGGATGTTTCAACTATAAATTTTTCCATAATTCTTAACACACTTTCTTTTTGTTATTCGCTCAATTAATTTTACACTCAATTACCGTAAAAAGCAAGGGTTTTGTTTGTTTATTTTTTAACGACAATCTCGCCCTCTTCGGCGGTTATCGTTCCGAGCGAATATTTCACCCTGAGCGCTTCGGTATTTTCAAGTTTTGCGCATATTCTAAGCGCAAGCCTTGCGTCGGACGCTGTAACCTTTCCGTCGTTATTTATGTCGCATACGAGTTTCTGAGTATCGGAAAACTGCTCGAGTCTTGCAGAATATCTTAATATAAGCCTTGCGTCGGAGGAGGTCAGTCCGTTGGAAAGAGACGCGTCGCCCCAAACGGGGATATACGTAATTATCTCAACCCATTTTGCATACAGAGTTATATTTCCCGCCTGCCCCGCCTCAATTCTTTCAACCTTTTTCGTATAACCGGGGTCGGAATACCATCCGCGGAACATATAAAGCGCGTTCGCAAGAATCGGGTCTTTCAGCTCGACGGATTCCGATGTCGTACGGACGTTGGGATTGTTCGGCATAACGTCGGTTTCCTTAATGCTGTACTTATCGTTTGCAACAACATAATTTATAGAATACGTCTTTTCCGTATATGAAGCATAAAAAGTCTTGTCGCCCGTCATGTCGACGGTCACCGCTGTTACCGGCGTTTTAAATTCGGAATCAAGGAACCAGCCGTTGAAAACATAGCCGTCCTTTTCGACGCTTTTCAATTCATAGCTCGTATTGGCTTTATATGAAGTAATATTATCGTTTTTTAATGTACTTTTATATTCGGTTAAAATACCGTAATCATAATTAATTTTAAATACAGCTTCGCTCCATTTCGCATAAAGCGTGACATCCGAGCACTCGCCGGCGGGAATCGATTCGGTTTTTTTCGTCATCGCCTTGTCGGTAAACCATCCCTCGAAAACGAATACTCCCCTGTCGTACCCGGCGGGACTCAGCGTTATATCGCCCGTTGCGGTACGAGTAACGGGATTCGGATTCTGCACATACTTTTCATTAAAATTCTTATTT
>ERZ808246.2957-NODE-2957-length-10048-cov-3.672471_pt1 | contig 10048 bp, 8 predicted proteins | sample MGYA00521083_ERZ808246 | MGnify/ENA primary metagenome ERZ808246 (study PRJEB31516, sample SAMN03275577) | gut metagenome | biome: mammalia-associated habitat; material: feces | host: Papio cynocephalus | place: Kenya | collected 2012-07-07 ... | reverse complement strand
AGTCCTCGCTTCCGCCGGTGACCGGTGTCGGCGGCTGAACGCGCAGATGGAGCTTCTCTTCGCTGACACGCAGGCAGCGTTCAATCATCGCTGCATCATTCACAACGGATTCTGCAGCGCCTGTACGGGTGATCTCACAGCTGCATGCGTGCATGTCAGCAGCGGCCTTCACAATGCGGATCGCATACTGCTCCATATACTCGTTTGCCTCTGTCGTAGCTCCGCGGACCTCGAACTCAAGCTTTGCGCGGTCGCAGATAACGTTTCGTCCGGAGCCTGCATGCAGCGTGCCGACATTGATGCGCGTGGCGCCGTCACTGTGGCGCGGGATCGCGTGCAGGTTCAAAACGGCTGTTGCCGCTGCGAGCATTGCGTTTTTGCCGGCTTCAGGTGCGCCTGCATGGCAGGCTTTCCCAGTGAACACAACATCCAGTTTCGTTGTTGCAAGTGTCGTTCCTGTCGTAACGCCGATCTGCTCGCCCTTTTCTGCATAAGGCCAGATGTGGTTACCGAGCATATAGTCCACGTCGTCCAGGATCCCGCTGGCTGCGATTGAGCGCGCACCTCGTACGCCTTCTTCCGCGGGCTGGAATACAAGCTTGACCTTCCCGTGCAGATGATGCTTCTGCGCTGCCAGAACTGCTGCGACGCCGAGACCGATGGCCGCATGGCCGTCATGTCCGCAGGCATGCATCATACCTTCATTGACCGAGCGGAAGCCTTCTCTGCAAGGCAGGTGCGACGGATCCTGCGATTCAAAAACGCCAAGCGCATCAATGTCGAACCGCATGCCGATGACAGGGCCTTCCCCGCAGTCCAGAATGCCGATCACGCCGGTGAAGCCATCCTTGGCACGCGCAGCCCACGGCTGCACAGCCCCCTGCTCCAGTGCCCGTTCATACTGCTGCTGCAAATACCCGGCAGGGGGAAGTCCCATCCGTTCATCCGCTTTGCAGACGTCCGGCCCGGTAAGTACCTGATACCCAAGCTGCGTCAGCCGTTCGGCGATCAGCGAGCTGGTTCGGATCTCCAGCCATCCGCTTTCCGCATAGTGATGAAAATCCCGGCGGATCCGTGACAGTTCCGGAGCCAATGCATCCGCGCTGGTCGAAATTTGTTGATAAATCGATTCCATGGATCATGTCCTTTCAGCTTTTTTACAGTGGAAACCCGGCTTGACAGAGAAGAAAGAAATGTGGATAATGACATTGTAGTCTGAAAAATCTGTTTTGCCAATCATCAAAATCATATGCCCGCATCTTTCTTTTCGATAACAGGAGGCCAGCTATGACCATTCAGCAGATCGAATATATTCTTGAAGTCAGCCGTACCGGCTCCATTTCACAGGCCGCCGAACGCCTTTTTGTAGCGCAGTCCAATCTATCCAGCTCGATCCGCGCGCTGGAACAGGAGCTGAATGTTCAGATCTTCACACGAAGCAATCATGGCGTCAGACCGACAGCCCAGGGGCTGCATGTGCTGGAAGCGGCGAATCAGATCCTGGTGAACTATGAAAGAATGCGGCTGGCGTCTGATGCACAAAGTCCGCTTTGTGTCCGTCTCGGCGGCGTTGCCTATGAACCGGTCAATCTGGCCTATGTCCGCCTGTGCGGCGAATATGCATCGAGTCCGCTTGTTGATTTCTCCTATTACTCGCTTTCTTTGGAGGAAAGCGTGAGCAGGATCTACCTTTCCATGCTGGATATCGCCGTGCATACCGCGATGCCGGACAATGGCCCCAATAGTCTGGAGCGGCTGCAGCGGGAGCTGCGTCGGAAGAATATCCATGTCAGCGTTCTTGCGGAAATTCCATTTGTGCTGCGCATTGGGCCGCATCATCCGCTTTATGATCAGGAAACGATCACGCCTGAGGATATCAATGAATACCCTGTCGTTGATTACTGCGGAAATCTGAACTACGGCAATAACTATACAAGAACAGCCTACAGCGGAAACCCGCACCGGGTCTTCCGCGTGATGGACCGCACGGACAAACACAGGCTGGTCGAGACTACCGATGCCGTCAGTTTTGGGCTGAAGCTTCCGGCTTCGATCTGTCAGCAGTACCGCTTCCGGGAGTATCCGATCGGCGGAACGAACTGCCTGCTTCTGGCACTGTATTCTGAGGCAAAAGTGCTGGATGACGTTTTGCTGCGCTATCTTGAACTGCTGCGGGAAGAGGTTGCGGATATCCGTCTGAATGCACAATAATTGCTGCTGACTTTATGACATTTTATGAATAATCCCGTATGGCTATATGGATCACCATATGGCCATACATTTTTTTCGTTCTTCCAACAGGATTCACCGTCTGCTACACTGGCTGCGTGGAAGCGCAATAAACAGAAAAAGAAAGAGAGCAAAAGAGAATAAAAGGAGGAACTGTTATCTATGAGCCCTATTGTCATAACACTTGCGATTCTGATCATTATGATCGCCGGATTTATCAGCGGAAAATTCCCCCTTGGCATGTGCGGTATGTTTGCGGCGCTGGCGCTGATGGTGACTGGCGTTCTGACGCCTGCTGAGACGTTTGCGGGATTTGCAAACACGAACGTCGTTATTATGTTCAGCATGATGGTCGTCGCAGGCGGACTGATGCGGACGCATCTGATCGAAAATATCATGAAGCTGATCAACCGCATTGGCGGCGGAACGGAGACCAGCATCGTGGTAGGCTTCGGCCTTGTCATGATCCTGATGTCGCAGTTCATGAATGCTTTCGTTGCACTGGCCTGTCTTCTCCCGTTCGTGACCGGTATGTGCGAGGATATGAAGGTCAGCCCGACCAGGGTCGTGTTCCCGCTTTGCATCATCGGCAACGTCTGGGTCGTGCTGCTTCCGATCGGTCTCGGTGCGAGTGCATTTGCACAGCAGAACGCTTTTTTGGAAGCATTCGGCGCAGAGCCGGTTTTCGGCGTATGGACGCTTGCGCTGACCAGACTGGTTCCGGCCATCCTCACGACGCTGTACAGTATCTTCATTCTTCCGAAGTACTGCCCCGCGGCGCCGTCGCTTCCGATCCAGAGCGGCGTCGGCAAAAAGGCAGGCACAGGCACGCTGAGCAAGGGGAAGGAGACCTGTGCCTACATCATCACGATCCTCACCGTTCTTATGATGATGACGAGCACCCTGCATGGGATCCAGCCGGTCGTCTGCGCTTCTGTCGGCGCGTTCCTGACCGTACTGCTCGGGATCCTGAATCACAAGGAAGCGATCGCCTCCGTCGGCTGGGATGTTTTATTCATGTTTGCTGGTATTATGTCTCTGGCTTCTGCGCTGACAAATACCGGCGCAAGCGACGTCGTTGCGAATGCGATCCAGACATTGCTCGGCGGCACGACAAATCCGTGGATCATCAATATTGCGTTCAGCGTTGTGATCTGCATTATGACGCAGTTCCTGTCCAATAATGCCATGATCAACGTGTTCACGCCGCTTGCATTGATGATCACGACGAAGCTTGGCATGAATCCTGTCGGCATCATGGGACTTATGTGGATCGCAGGATGCGCCTCCTTTATTACCCCGATGGCCACGCCGGGTATTCCGCTTTCCATGCAGGCGGCAGGCTACAATTTCAAGGATATCGTTAAAATGGGTGTGATCCCCAGTCTGGTCGCACTGGTCAGCGGTATTATCTGGTGCACGCTGATGTTCCCGGCTTATTGATCAACTGTAGTGTAGCTCAGTCAGAAGAATAGCAAACGCCCAGTTCAGTGCAAAACTGAACTGGGCGTCTTCGTATACAGTTACTTCTTTGTAAGCGTCAGGCGGTAATCGTCGCCGTCCTCGGCGGCTGCGGCCTGATAGCCGCTGTGGGCGGCAAAGCGCTTGATGTTTTCAACGGCGGTCTCATTGTCGACCAGAACCTCAAGCGTGGCCGGATGCTCCGCTTCGAGTGCCTTCTGCACCATGACGACGGGCATCGGGCAGAGATACCCTCTTGCATCAATCATATTATTTCGCCTCCTGTTTCTTCATGCTGTTTACATAAGAAATGACAAGCACGAGTACAATGCCGAGGATGACTGCGACCTTGCCGTTCGTGGAGATGCCGCCGACAACATATTCACCGGCCTCATTGACGGAGTCGGCATTGCCGGCCAGACCGAAGTTGTGTGCAAACGCAGCGCCGGTGATCATGCCGAACACGGTAACAGCGGAATCCGCATTGCCGCTGCCGGCAAGGATCAGCTGACGCAGCGGGCAGCCGCCGAGCAGAACGGAGCCCCAGCCGGCCAGCAGCATACCGAGGAAGTTCCAGAAATGGCTGGAGTGCGCGATGGGCTGCGACGTGAAGCCGAGTTTGAAGCTGCCGCCGATCAGGTTGCCGATCAGGACGGTGACGAAGATGGCGATAAAGCCCCACAGCAGGTGCAGATCCTTGAACATCATCGTGTCACGCAGACCGCCGACCATGCACATACGGGATCTCTGAGCCAGAGCGCCGACGATAAGGGCAATGACGAGCGCGATCAGGAACGGCGCGTGCTTGGAGCCGGGACCTTCTTCCGAAAGCCTGAACAGTGCGGGCACAGCAAGGAAGAGGATGAGCAGACCAGTCATCACAACAGGCAGAACTGTACCATCGAGCGTCTTGGTTGCGTAGTTCCGCTGGAGCGTGAAGCCTTTGCGGATGAAGATGGTGCCGAGGAAGATACCGGCTGCAAAGCCGGCCAGACCGACGACGGCGTTCAGATCACCGCCGGCCAGACGCAGAACCATGCGAAGCGGGCAGCCAAGGAAGGCCAGCGCGCCGATCATGACGAATGCGCCGAGGATGAACCGCAGAGCAGGCGAGGAGCCTGCGCGCGCTTTCCATTCCTTCGTGGCCAGCGCCATCAGGAAGCTGCCCAGAACAAGACCGATGATCTCAGGCCGGACATACTGAACCTTGGCTGCGGAATGCAGACCGACGGAACCTGCAATATCGCGCTCAAAGCACGCGATGCAGAAGCCCATGTTGGCCGGGTTGCCGAGCGCCGTCAGCACAAGAGCTGCGATGCCGATGACAACGCCGGTCAGGATCACAAACAGATTCTCTTTCTTCATGTGTCTCTCCTCCGAAATTGTCGAACTGGATTTCCCACTATTCGATATTCTAAAACAAGAATAGCGAATAACGAGAGAAATGCGGGTTTTTACCCGCATTTTTGATTACATAGGAAGAATATCACAGGAAATGTGTCCTGTCAATCGGTTTTGCGTTCGACAATAACAAAAGATTTTCGACGCTGTGAGTTCTAACCGATAAAATCGGAGCCCTGTTCCAGATCGTCGGACAAAAATCGCCTGTTGATCTCGTTCAGGACACGCTTCTTATCAGCGCTCCACAGCGGTGCCAGCAGCTCCCGTTTTGCACCGTCTCCGGTCATGCGGTGGATGACCATGCTGCGGGGCAGGACGCGAAGACAGGGTTCCAGCGCGGTGATATACGCATCCAGTGAAAGCGTTTCAAACCGCCCCGCGGCGTAGTCTGCTGCAAGGTCGGTACCGGCCAGCACGTGCAGAAGATGCAGTTTGATGCCGTCCGCGCCGCTTCTGCCGATATACCGGGCGGTTTCGACCATCATCTCCTGCGTTTCGCCTGGCAGGCCGAGGATCTGGTGCGTGACGACCTCGATATGCCGGGCCTTGAGCTTCCGAACGGCATCGTCATAGACTGAGAGGGGATAGCCGCGCCGTATAGTGCGGGCCGTTTCTTCGTGGATGGTCTGCAGACCAAGCTCGACCCATACGGGTTTCTTTTCACGAAGCTTGGACAGCAGCTCCAGGATCTCCGGCGGAAGGCAGTCCGGACGCGTGGCAATGGAAAGCGCACAGACATCCGGCTGCGCGATCGCGGATTCAAAGCGCGGCCGCAGATAAGCTGCCGGGGCGTAGGTGTTGCTGTAGTCCTGAAAATAGGCGATATAAGCTGCGTCAGCGCCTGCTTTTGCGGCGACGAGGCGCCTGGCCTGCGCGATCTGCTCCGGAATGGGAAGCGCGGCGGAAGCGGCAAATTCTCCGCTTCCGCTGCAGAAGCTGCAGCCGCGCGTGCCGAGCGTTCCGTCCCGGTTCGGGCAGGTGCATCCGGCAGAGAGGGCGAGTTTATAGACCTTCCGCCCGAAGGTCTCGCGCAGATAGGAATTGAGAGAGCGGTAATACATGGGGCCTCCGGTTTTTATAAAGTTTGCGCGCTGCAGACCGCAGCGCGCAAAAAATCAATCCTGCTTGTCGAGCGTTTCATCCTGCATGACCGCTTCAAACTGGGTGCGGTTCATGTTCTCGTTTTCCATCAGGAACCCGGCGATCTTGTCGAGCCGCTCCGCATGCGCCTTGAGGATCTCCTCACAGCGGCGGTAGGCTTCGCACATGATGCCGTGCACCTGTACGTCGATCTCTCCGGCAGTCTCTTCGGAATAGGGCTTTGTCTTTTCATAGTCCCGGCCGATGAAGACCTCCTGACTGGAGGAGTAGGAGACAGGGCCAATGGCGTCGGACATGCCGTATTTTGCGACCATATCGCGCGCAATGGCGGTGGCCCGCTGCAGATCGTTGGACGCGCCGGTGGAAATGTCACAGAGCTTCAGCGCCTCTGCCACACGGCCGCCGAGGAACGAGACGATCGTCTCAAACATCTCGTTGCGGGATGCATACGATTTATCGTCCTGCGGCAGGCTGATCGTCATGCCGCCGGCCTGTGCGCGCGGGATGATCGTGATCAGGTGAACGGGATCCTGCGAGTCAAGGCAGTACATGCAGATCGCGTGTCCGGCCTCGTGGACGGCGGTGAGCATTTTCTCTGCGTGGCTGACGACACGGCTCTTCTTTTCAGGCCCGGCAATGACCTTGATCATGGCCGTTTCGAGATCCGGCTGGGTGATCGCCGCTTTTCCGCGGCGGGCGGCAAGCAGTGCACCCTCGTTCAGGAGGTTCGCAAGATCCGCGCCTGTGAAGCCTGCGGTCGCCTTGGCGACGGCAGGCAGATCGACGTTGTCGGCCAGCGGCTTTTTGCGCGCGTGCACCTGCAGGATCTCCAACCGCCCGCGCCAGTCCGGCGTGCCGACGTAGATCTGCCGGTCAAAGCGGCCCGGACGCAGGAGCGCGGGGTCGAGAATGTCCTTGCGGTTCGTTGCGGCGATAACAATAACGCCCTCGTTGGCGGAAAAACCGTCCATTTCGACGAGCAGCTGGTTGAGGGTCTGCTCACGCTCGTCATGCCCGCCGCCGAGACCTGCGCCGCGCTGACGGCCGACGGCATCGATCTCGTCGATAAAGATGATCGCAGGGGAGACGCGCTTGGCCTGATCGAACAGGTCACGGACGCGGCTCGCGCCGACGCCGACATACAGCTCCACGAAATCAGAGCCGGAGATGGACAAAAATGCGACGTTCGCTTCGCCTGCGACTGCTCGGGCCAGCAGTGTTTTGCCGGTGCCCGGAGGGCCGACGAGCAGAACGCCCTTGGGAATCTTTGCACCGAGCTGCTTGAAGCGTTCCGGGTCGCGCAGGAACTCCACGATCTCAGAAAGCTCTTCCTTTTCCTCATCCGCGCCTGCCACGTCCTTGAAGGTGACAGCCTCGCCGTTCGGAACGCCGAAGCGCGCGTTGGCACGGGTGAACTGCGACATGGCGGAAGGGCCTCCGTTGCTGCGGTTCATCATGAAGAACCATACGAACAGCAGCGCCACGCCGACGATCAGATACGGAAGGACAGAGCGCCAGACGGAGTTGGACGCGGGCAGATAATTATAGGATTTCAGTACGCCGGAGGCATTCTGCGCAGCGATGGTATCGTCAAGATCCTTGTGGAAGGTCTCAATGTCGCCGATCTTCGCTGTTGCGGTGCCGGCCTGCTCTGTGCTGCTGCCATAGAGCGTCAGCGTCAGCGTATCGCCCTGCAGAACAAACGACTCGACCCGTTCGGATTCAAACAGGTCGAGCACGTCGGAATAGGCAAGCCTGCTGCCGTTTTGCGTAAGCAGGGACGAAGAGACCACCACGAGCACCAGCGCCAGGATCGCGATCAGCAGAATGGTCTGCATGGCTTTGGGCTGTTGATTCACGGGATTCTCCTTTTTATTCTATTATGAATTTATTTCTCCAGATAAACAGAGGGCTTCAGAACACCGACAAACGGCAGATTCCGGTAATAGTCCTCATAGTCGAGACCGAAGCCGACAACAAACGCGGGCGGTACCGTGAAGCAGGTGTAATCCGGCTTCAGCTCGACCTTGCGGCCGGTAGGCTTGTCGAGCAGCGTGCAGATCTTGACAGAGGCGGGCTTGCGCTCGCGGAACATTTCGCAGATCATCTTGAGCGTGCTGCCAGAGTCGATGATATCCTCAAGGATCAGAACGTGCCGACCTTCGATATCGTGGTCGATATCCTTGCGGAAGGTCAGCTTGCCGGTGGATTCCGTGCCGCCCTCAAACGACGTGATGCACATGAAATCCTCCTGTACGGGGATATCGATGGCATTGGCCATCTCCGCAAAGAACGGAACGACGCCCTTCAGAACGCCGACCAGGATCGGGCACTTGCCACGGTAATCCTCCGCGATCTGTGCGCCGACTTCCTTGATGCGGGCGTGGATCTCTTCCTCAGAGACCAATACGCGCTCGATGTCCTGCAGCATGTCAGTCTTGTTAATCATACCTCTGATCCTCTTTCTCTATTTCTTCGATTGTGATAATGACGGCGCGTTCTCCTGCGGCGGCCGCGCGGTCAAGATTGACGCCGATCCCATACACACCGAGTACACCGCATGCATCGCACACGACCGGCACAGATGAACGGATGGCTGCGGGGATCTTGCGGTCGATCATCAGACGCTTGAGCGTCTTTCTGCCGCCGCTGACGCGCATGCTGTCCTGTGGCTGCCGGGGACGGATGGTGATCCCGGAATGATTACCTATCGTATCATACTTTACGGCAAATGTGGAGAGGGTATTTTGGATTTCGGGAAAATTTTCTTCGGTCCTGCAGCTGACGCGGAAACCTGCGCCCTGCAGGACGCACGATTGGCCGGGCAGCAGCTGAACGGACGGAAAGCCGGAGGCGGGAGCGCCGGCACTTACATACAGGCGGTCATAGTCCCGCCGCGCCGTATACCCGCCCGGCAGACAAACCGACGCAGACGGTTTTTCCGTGAACAAAAGCCGGTCAACTGCTTCGATATGTGTTTGCGACAGCTTCAGCGCGCGGATGTCTGACAGAAACAGACGGATCGCGCGGGTGCGTACGGCGTCCGGATATGCGCGCAGCGCGCTGCATCGCAGTCCGTCCGGCAGTCGCGCGCTGTGCAGCGCCTGTGAGGCCTGCTGATGCAGTATTTTGTTATCTTCGGCAAGGATCCTGCACATGCGGAAGGCCGTTTCACCTAGAGACGGGTTTTCCTCCTTCAGAAGCGGGATCACACGCTGCCGCAGCCGGTTGCGCCGGACGTCGGGCAGGAGATTGCTGCTGTCGGTCACATGGGAGAGTGCGTGCTCCTTGAGATACGCCTCGATCTCCGCGCGGCTGCACGGCAGCATCGGGCGGATAAGTGTCCCGCGCTTCGGCGGAATGCCGCACAGGCCGGTCAGGCCGGTGCCGCGGGTGAGATTCAGAAGCACAGTCTCCAGATTGTCGTCCTGCGTATGCGCGGTCGCAACAAGGCCGGGCAGGGAAGAGAAGAACGCATAGCGGAGCTTGCGCGCGGCCTCCTCGATGGATTCATGCGCAAGTGCAGCGCGGCTCTGTACATCCCCGCCGTCCACATATAAATGCACATCGAGCGTTTTGCACAGCTGCCGGACGAACGCTTCGTCCCGGTCGGATTCTGCGCCGCGCAGATGGTGGTTAAAATGTGCGGCTTCGACGATGATGCCGAGCGTGTCCCGAAGGGAAAGCAGCACATGCAGCATGCAGACGGAATCCGCACCGCCGGAGACCGCACAGACGACGGTATCACCGGGCTTCGTCATAGTCTGCGCACGCATCCAGGCAAGAACCTTATCCCTCATGCTTCCATTCCAGATCCGAGAACGTGAAGAACTGCGGCCGCCACTGCAGCTTGACC
>ERZ808246.2956-NODE-2956-length-10048-cov-10.235065_pt1 | contig 10048 bp, 6 predicted proteins | sample MGYA00521083_ERZ808246 | MGnify/ENA primary metagenome ERZ808246 (study PRJEB31516, sample SAMN03275577) | gut metagenome | biome: mammalia-associated habitat; material: feces | host: Papio cynocephalus | place: Kenya | collected 2012-07-07 ... | reverse complement strand
CGGTGAAGAAGTACTGCAACAAGGCCATCCTCATCAAGGACGGCGAGATCGTGGCAAGTGGCGACAAAGATGATGTGGCAGATCGTTACACATTGGAAAACCTTCGTCGCGAAAAAAAGAATGATGCCAAAGAGGAAGTAGAAAGGCACGAATATCCCTTGGGACTAAGCGATATCGTACCTGTCTTAAATGTAAAACCATCTGGTGAACCTGTGTGCACTGCCGACAACGGCTTCGATTTCGAAGTAGAGTACGACTATCGCGGTGACAAAACTTTCTATGTCGCATTAGCCATGAATGATTTGCAACGAGGAGGACGTCCCTACGGCGACAGTTTTGATCTCGTTCAAAAGGGCCATCATACTGTGCATTTTCATGTACCGATGAATTTATTCAATAACAGCGATTTCCGCTTGGTGGCGTCTTTACACACGTGGGACGGCATGCATCCCGATACCGCTGAAATGATTGCCTTCACCAATGAGTCAAATTCGTGTGACTTCTCATTGCGCTATTTCAAGGGTAAAGATAACTTTGCCTTAATCAATAAAAGAGCGATGGCATATCAAAGTCTTGACCCCAATATGGCAATTCGTCAAAAAATGAGCACGGATTAGTTTTTATTGGAAACCATCTCGCAAAGTATTAATTTGGCCTGTTAGTTTAGCGGCTAACAGGCCAAATTTTCCCATCATCTCACGCGCATAGTTCTCAATAATTAAGCAATCCTATAATGCCCGTCATCATACGGATTCAGATTACGGTTAATATAGCAATCTTGGCTTAACATTTTGCACCAGCGTGCGCGGAAATAGTCGCGCTCCTTCCATGCGCATTCGTCATATCCACTATGCATAATCTGTTTGCATTCAACAGCTTTATACCATAAGCACACCTGGGGATCGAATACAGTCAGATACTGTCTTTCCCTAATCTTCAAACACAAATCCGCACTGTCTAATGGTTCGGACAACTTTTCATCAAATCCACATACATCATGAAATAGAGCACGCCGAATCATGAGACACGCACTAGACACAGCGGAGCAATCAACCGGATAACGCATGGTTTCCATATACCCTCCCTCACTTTTAGGAAGAAGTCCATTCAAGAATCCAGCGTTATCAGAAGAGACCCACATACCACCATGCTTCACAAGACCATCAGCGGAAAGCAATTTCGCTCCAACTACACCAACATCAGGACGCAGAAAAAGATTGACCATGGAGTCAAGCCATTTACAGTCGTCGACACACATACCGCCGTCAAGAAATAACAGAAAATCACCATCACAATGCGCAGCTCCATAATTGCGCAAAGATGCTCGGCTGGGTTCCATCCCATGATAGATTATCGTTCTAACTCGAGAATCGTGTGCCCAGACTTCACTATTATGCGTAGCATGATTCTGAGGAATATCGCGCGCCACCACACATATCTCGTAATTCTTGTATTCCGTCTTGGCAAGAATCGAAGTCAAACATTCGGTTAATGTATCAAGAGCTGCCCAGCAAGGGATAACGATATCAATCTTCGGCTGTGGAGCATTTTTGATGTATCGAGGTCGATAGCTAAAGGGAAGTTCTGCATCACGAATTTCCGCCTGCAGTCCAATACGTTTAAAATGCCGTTCCAATGCCAATTTTCCTGCAATCTGAGCATACGGCTTGCTATCAGGATTCACACTGGTCGAATTGTGATGTACTCGCCAGTGATATAGCATATATGGCACATTAACGATTGCACGCGCTTTTTCACAACACTTTAATGTCAAATCATAATCTTGAGCACCACTCACATCTGACGGTGAAAGTTCCACCTGTTCGAGTACTCTTCGACTAATCATCAGCATATGAGTCACATAATTATGTGCATTCAGCAAATCAGGATTGTATGCCGGCTTAAATGTCGGCCATTTATATTGACCATCCTCTAGCAAATCCTCATCACAATACAGAACATCAGCAGTCGGATTATTACGTAACGAGCTCACGTAACGGTACAATGCATCTGGTTCAATTACATCATCATGATCGACAAACGCTATGTATTCCCCACACGTTTTATTAATACCTGCATTGGTGTTATCTGCAATACTTTTATTTTCTCTAGCGATAACGTGAAAACGAGAATCTTTAAGGTTCTCAAGCAATGCATTTACTGCCCGCGCCTCACTATCATTTCCGCTGACATTCACAAAAATAACTTCAAAATTATCATACGACTGCGCGATAAGACTGTTGATCAGCGACTGGAGGTATTCAACAGGCGGTCGAAAAACTACAGTGACGATACTGATAAGCGGCTTCTGCCCATCTGACCATGATTGGCATATCTGACGCTGATTACGAATATCAGCATGCGTCGCTCGATGTTGTTCAAGCCACTGCCGATATGATTCATCGCATGAGGCATGTTGCGTATATCGATACGCAGATTGCACAAACTGATCAAACATGGGAGGCAAAACACAAGCGAAGCACGAGTCTTGATGTTCAGGTTTCGCCACAATGCATAAAGTCTTATTTGCGTCAGAGATAATGACGGAGTACACAGCCTCATGAATCTGACACGCATCATCATGCGGATTCAGAGCTAACGTTTCCTCAAGCATTATTGGCTTGGCGTCAATTTTATGTGCCGTTTCATCATATATGCCAACCGTGCAGGGCCCATTTACCCCAAAATATGGGTAGCGAACGCGGAATCGACAAGAAAAGCGTCCGTTCCCGGTTGGGAAAATGCCGATTACCTGCACCTGCGGCATTCCAGAAGAACGTCGCTGCTCAATGTCACGAATTTGGGCGGCAAATTCAGACCGCCTCCAATATGTTAGCCGGGATTGGATTTTTGACGCCAGCGGACGGAAAGAAAAGTCTCCGATTCTTTCATGCGTTTCATTGTCTTCAATACGTACAACGTATTTCATACTGTCGAGTAATGGTACAACGACCACGAATTCACGCTCTCCGATACGTGAGTCATCTCCCCAGTTCTTCTGCGCACATTCATCCTCACCGGGGAATCCAACAGGTAATACAGGACAATCAAGCGATACTTTATCCATTAAATTTATTGATGCGCGTACATTGTTATGAATGTCTGCCACGCTAATTTTTACGTATCCCTTGCCGTTTCCTCGGCACAGCCCCAATATTTGCAACGTCATCTTTATCTCTTTCATCAAGCCTATGTGCCACGTTGGAACGATATTCCCCGTCTGTAACACTTTTCCATAACGTTTTCGGTCTTTAGCATTTTACAGCTCGCTAGCACAGTCAGTACACCGAAATCCCTCAATACCAGTAGAAGGCTTCGGGAGTGGCACGCGGTAAGGTTAGTATCATGTCTGAAAAAGCGTTTACTCCCCATAACATCATCGTGACCGGTGGCTGTGGTTTCATCGGGTCGAATTTCGTGCATTACGTGGTAAACAACCATCCGGACGTGCACGTGACCGTGCTGGACAAGCTCACGTACGCGGGCAATCCGGAGAACATCGCGGGCCTGCCCGAGGACCGTGTGGAGCTGGTGGTGGGCGACATCTGCGACGCGGACCTGCTGGACCGGGTCGTGCCGGGCCACGACGCGATCGTGCATTACGCGGCCGAGAGCCACAACGACAATTCCATCGCGGATCCGGAACCGTTCCTGAGAACGAACGTGGAGGGCACGTTCCGCCTGCTCGAGGCGGTCAGGAAGTACGGGATCCGCTACCACCACGTGAGCACGGACGAGGTGTACGGCGACCTCGCGCTGGACGATCCGGCCAGGTTCACCGAATCCACCCCGTACCATCCGTCCAGCCCGTACTCGTCGACGAAGGCTGCCTCCGACATGCTGGTGCGCGCGTGGACGCGCACGTACGGGATCCGCGCGACGATCTCGAACTGCTCGAACAACTACGGCCCGTACCAGCACGTGGAGAAGTTCATCCCCCGTCAGATCACGAACATCCTGGAGGGGCGACGTCCGAAGCTGTACGGCAAGGGACTGAACGTGCGCGACTGGATCCACACCGAGGACCACAGCTCGGGCGTGTGGACGATCCTGACGAAGGGGCGGATCGGCGAGACGTACCTGATCGGCGCGGACGGCGAGAAGAACAACATCGACGTGCTGCGCATGATCCTCAAAATGATGGGCCAGCCGGAGGACGCGTTCGACTGGGTCAGGGATCGTCCGGGCCACGACCGCCGGTACGCGATCGACTCGACCAAGCTGCGCACCGAGCTGGGCTGGACTCCGAAGCACACGGATTTCGAGTCGGGTCTGAGGAAGACAATCGAATGGTACACCGCCAATCGCGCGTGGTGGGAGCCCGCGAAGGCCGCGACCGAGGAGCGCTACAAACGTCAGGGCCAGTGAGCCCCGGCGTGGGCGGAACCGGCCTTGAGGGGTTCCGCCCACGCTCTTTTCATTTGAATTTGCGATGATGATGGAGTGAGGGATATGGATTTCGAGAAGGAACTGAGGGCCGAGGAGACGAACATCCCGGGCCTGGTCGTGTTCGACCTGCCGGTGCACGGCGACAACCGCGGCTGGTTCAAAGAGAACTGGCAGAGGGCGAAGCAGACCGCGTTGGGCCTGCCGGACTTCGGACCGGTGCAGAACAACATCAGCTTCAACGCGAAGAAGGGCGTGACGCGCGGCATCCACGCCGAACCATGGGACAAGTACATCTCGATTGCCGCGGGCAGCGTGTTCGGCGCGTGGGTGGACCTGCGTCCCGGCGAGAGCTTCGGCCAGGTGTACACGACCGTGCTGGACCCGTCGAAGGCGATCTACGTGCCGCGCGGCGTGGGCAACAGCTTCCAGGCCTTGGAGGACGGCACCGTGTACACGTACCTCGTGAACGCGCACTGGAGTCTGGAGCAGAAGAAGACCTATACGTTCGTGAACCTCGCCGACCCGGAACTGGACATACAATGGCCGATCCCGCTGGAGGAGTCCGAGCGGAGCGAGGCGGACCTGCACCATCCGATGCTCAAGGACGCCAGGCCCATGGCGCCGAGGCGCACGATGGTGACCGGCTGCAACGGCCAGCTCGGCCACGCGATCCGCGATTATGTGGAGACGCACCATCTGGAGGGCTTCGAGTTCAACGACATCGACACGTTCGACTTCTCCGATCCCGAACAGTACGGCCGGTTCGATTGGAGCCTGTACGGCACGATCATCAACGCGGGCGCGTACACCGCGGTGGACAAGGCGGAGACCCCGGAGGGCCGCGCCCTGGCGTGGAAGGCCAACGCGCAGGGCCCGGCCCTGCTGGCGCGTGTGGCGCGGGAGCACAACATCACGCTCGTGCACGTGTCGAGCGACTACGTGTTCGACGGATCGCGGGAAATGCACGACGAGACGGAGGGGTTCGCGCCGCTTGGCGTGTACGGGCAGTCGAAGGCCGCGGGCGACATCGCGGTGGCGAACGCGCCCCGGCATTACATCGTGCGTTCGAGCTGGGTGATCGGCGAGGGGCATAACTTCGTGAAGACCATGATGATGCTGAGCAACAAGGTCGCTGATCCGGACGACGCGTTGAATCAGATCACCGTTGTGGACGACCAGTACGGGCGCCTCACGTTCACCAAGGACATGGCCGACGCGGTCTTCCACCTGCTCGACGGCGGCGCGGCGTACGGCACGTATGATCTGACGGGCTCGGGCGCGGTGAAGTCCTGGGCGGACATCGCGCGCGAGGTGTTCGAGCTGACGAACGGGAACGGCGACAAGGTGAAGCCGATCGGCACCGACGAGTATTTTGCGAACGCGAAGAACCCGGTGAGTCCGCGTCCGACGCATTCCGCGCTGGACCTGGCGAGGATCGAGGCGACCGGACTACAGGTGCCTGACTGGGAGGAATCCCTGAAGACGTACGTCGCCAAGGAACTGAACAGATTCTAATCAGGCAGGAAACACATTGAAACAAGATCTCGCCACGTCAAGAGACAGCCGTTTTGAGCTTCTTCGCATCCTGGCAATGCTATCAATCCTTACCTGCCATTTTGTCGCCTTCATACCTTGGGGATTGGAACAGGAACCAGGATGGCGTGGCTCTTTTTTCGTAACTATTGATCAATTTTTCGGGCAAATTGGCGTTTGCTACTTCTTTGTATTATCGGGTTTTTTCTTAACCAAAAGAAAATTCCGCTGGCAAAGAATTGCCAGAACAATCATTCAGACTTTCCTGTATAGTGCGTTTTTGCTCTTGTTGAGTTTCGCATTGCACACCATCAAACCGGGTTTTATGGGAGAAACTTTGCAATGGACTCGAATGGAAATTGCTCAACGTATTTATAAAGGCCTTATGCCAGTATTCAATAACCAATACTGGTTTATCACTGCCTATATAATCATGCTACTTTTCTCACCTTTTGTAAATCTTCTTTTCGAGTATTGCAACCGTTGTCAGATTATATCTCTCATGGTTCTTCTCGCGTCTTTCAGTCTCCTTCCGTTCATCTCATTTTGCGGCCTAAAATATAATGGTCTCTTTTGGAGCCCAGCCACATATGCAGTCCTTTGTTATATGGTTGGAGGTTATTTGGCATTCTATCAAAAACAAAAACCTTTAGGCGGAGGCCATGCCTTACTTCTTGTCGCAGCATCCGGAGGTATCAGTTTTACTGTTCTTTTCTTGTTTATTTTCATAGCGCAACAACAATTTAAAATTTCCCGGTTTTTCGCGTGGACGCCACGTTCCATTTTCGGAACGATTCCATTAGTTCCTATCAGTTTCGTTGCAGTACTTCTTGCGTCGATGCTTAATAGCAAAATCAAGCAACATGACAAAAGGTATACCATCATCATTAATGGTCTTGCAAGCACTGTTTTTGGAATTTACTTGATTCATCAAAACCAATCCATTGGGCAACTTACTTGGATTCTCGCCTCAAAAATTTCTCCAGTGCGCCCCAACGGAGTATTGTCTTTGGGAGGCTTCTCCTGCGTTATCATCATCATCGTTTTCATAATCCTAGCATTGATGGCATGGACATTTGACCATATCATCGTGTATCCCATTCAGAACGCGCTCATACACCTAATAGAAAATTATTATTTTAATAATACACATAAAATATATGCATTTAAGCATGTTTTAAACAACAACAAATAAAGCTATTAATAATCCGACAAAAAGTTATTCAAAATGATTAAAAAACCTTTTCTATCTTTTTTAATGCCTGTTTACAATGCAGAGAAAGATCTTCCTGCTGCCCTTGACAGCATTGTTTCTCAGAATGACGGCACAATTGAAATCATCTGCGTCAATGACGGCTCCAAAGACTCCAGTGGAGAGATTCTGCAGGAATATGCACATCGTTATCCTTTTATCAAGGTGATAAATCAAGAAAATCAGGGAATTACTAGCGCGCGCGACAATGCGCTGTCGCGCGCTCAAGGAAAGTGGATCTGTTTCGTTGACAACGATGACATCATCGCACATGATGCAGTGGACATCGTGCATAAACAAGCTGATGATACTTGCGACATCGTATACTTCCAATATTCCAAATTCACCACTAACTTACCCGATGAAAGCAGTAATGCCATAGGCGATGTAAGGTATTTCGAAGGCAACGATATTTCCAAATTGCAATCTGACTGCATCAATCGTTTCCGAGGCAACACTCCACTGATTCCACATACAGTATTGCCGACGCCTTGGGCAAAAATCTACAGTCGGGAATTCTTGACCAAATACAATCTAGAGTTTCGCCGAGAAGTTACTCACGAGGAAGATGTGATATTCAACTTTGAGGTTCTTTCCCATGTGACTCGAGCGAAAGCTGTTGACTATGTGCTTTATTACTACCGATGGTCCGTCCAATCGGAAAGCCACCGTTATCGCCCGCATATTTTCGAAAGCGCCAAGAAGACTCTTGCCGCATATCGTGACATCATTCAGCGCTGCTATCCCAATCGGAACGATATTGCCGAACTATACAAATATCGCGTGATGTGGGAACTGCAATATTGTGTTTATCTTGGGCCAATGCATCGATTGAATCCCGCTTCCTACAGCAAACGCCATCGGCAATTCAATACGCTTCTGAAGTCAGAACCGTTTAGAGGAATACTTGATCAGGTCAAGACAACTCGTTTCGAACCGAAACAAGCACTTTTATCGACTCTAATCAAGTATCGTCAATTCTGGCTGCTTAACCTTATCGGCAAAATCGTCGATAAGGCCCGCTGAACTAGGAGACCATATTGCGTAAAGGCCTTGTACTGAATCTTGTCAGCAACATCTTGTTTTTTGCGTGCGGATATGTCATCCACTTTTTCCTAGGAAACACGCTTCCCGCAGCAGAGTACGGCATCATCGGCACAATTACAACAGTACTTGATTTCGAATACATGTTTTTGTCAAACGGCGCGAGGCAATCACTTGCCAAGGAAATCTCATTGCATCGGTTTGAAACGCGCGATGTGGTTCTCAAGGCATTAGGTTTTCAGTTTCTTGTCATCGCTTTCTTCTTCGTGCTGAACTTCTTTGGGGCGCCATTGTTCGGTACTGTCTTCAAGGATCAAAGTATTGTCTTTTATTTCAGAGTAGCGGCATTCCTGATACCTGCAAATGGATTATTCGTCGTACTTCTCGGTATTAACGATGGCCTGCATCGCTTCAGTACTGGCGCAATCATTAACACCATTTATCCGATTTCCAAACTACTGGTCATCCCACTAATTCTTTTCGCATTTCCAACCCGTCCGGTTTTGGGTATGGAAGTAGGATATCTGGCGGCTTTGATTATTTCAATTCTGGTAGGACTGGTTCTGCTAATCCCAGCGCATAGACAATTAGCAGCAACACATCTGCCTTCCATCCAGTTTTCTGAAATAGCGCGGAATACACTAAGCTTCTCATTTTTTTATATCATGGTGTCTCTGGTACTCAGCTTGGACACCTTAATTGTCAAGTCAACAGTAAGTCCAGCGAAAATGACTGGATACTATACTGGCGCGGTGAATCTTGGCAAAATCCCGTATTATCTGGTTTCCGCATTTTGCACGATTATTCTACCTGTAGTAGCAAAGAAAACGGGACAGCATGACTTAGACGGAGCTGTTAAGCAGGTAAAAGATTTTATCCAAATTATTGTTATTGCAGTACTCCCGATTCCCGTGATCATATCCGCCTCCAGCACTGTGGTTCTTTCGGTGTTCTACAAACCCGAATATGGACAAGCCGGCAACACACTCTCATGCCTTGCATTCTCAAATTTCTTTATGGGAATGACGGTGCTGTTCAACATGGTGCTTACCGCATTCGCCTCCAATAAATTTTCAGATGCGCTATCCATTGGCTCGCTGATAATTGTCGTCCCCGTATTTATCATGTCAGCAAAATACGGAGGCATCGTTTGGATCGCAATCGCCAGTGCGACATGCACTTTCCTGACCATGTTGATCTCATACCTAGCGCTATATCGGAAAACGGGAAATCTGCTATATCGGAGTACCCTCATCTCCATGGTGTTAAACGGATTGCTGTGGGTAATAACACGCGCACTGTTCTCAACATTAGAAGTCACCAACTTATTTATGCTCGCCGCTGCATATGTCTTGCTGTACGTCTGCTTTATATGCGCACTTTTGATATTAAAGATATTTAAAATTCCAAAAAATAATTGCACTAAGAATTGATGCCAATTCATTAAATAACAATTCTTATTCGCCATTGATCCACTGAGCGAGGTTGCGCGTGATCACGTCACTGGTGAACCGTTGGGCCACGATTCGGGCGTCATGCTGCTTACGCGTCAGGTATTTCGCGTCAGAAAACAGTGATTCAATCGCATCAGCAAGCGCTCGCGGGTCCCCCGGTTGCACAAACACCACGCCATCGCCCAGTACCCGGCGTTGCGGAGCGGTATCGCTGGTAATAACGGCGCAGCCGGCGGCCATAGATTGGTACACCTTGTTAGGCACGACGTGAAGGCCTTTAGGTGTAGTGGAGAAAATACCCAATGAAATTGCGTGGGAGGCGACTACGGATGGCAGTTCCTCGGGCTCCACCCATTCGCGGAATGTGATGTTGTTC
>ERZ808246.2952-NODE-2952-length-10054-cov-3.650165_pt1 | contig 10054 bp, 10 predicted proteins | sample MGYA00521083_ERZ808246 | MGnify/ENA primary metagenome ERZ808246 (study PRJEB31516, sample SAMN03275577) | gut metagenome | biome: mammalia-associated habitat; material: feces | host: Papio cynocephalus | place: Kenya | collected 2012-07-07 ... | reverse complement strand
TGTTCCGTTTTGAAATTTTCGGGCAGTGTGACGGAAGGGCTGACATTCTTGGCGTCATACACCAAATGCGCCGTGACTTCCTCGCCGTTTTTTTCTGCCAGAAAAGCCCCGTATTCGTTGAGATTGTAATAGTACAGCTCATGCGCATACGGATAGCGCAAAAGCACTTCTCCTACGGCATCCGTCACCACGGTTTCGCGGTCGAACACCAAACAGAGATTTCCGTTGTCCAGATAGGTCATGGCAATCAGAGAACTGTCTGGGAACTCCCGATCCGCCACTACCGGATTTTCTTCGTTTTTCAGATCCAGAATCCGCACGGTGGTTTTCGGAAGCCCGTTGTCGGAATACAGAGCCGACGCCGCCAGGTACTGTCCGTCCGGCGAAAATGCCGCGGCGTGAATGTAATTTCCGGTACTTTTCCAGGTGGCGACGGTTTCGCCTTTCCGATTGACTGCTTTCAATTCCGTCAGAAATTTTGTGGACGCCGTAATCAGTGCATAGTTTCCGTTTTTCCCGACCGCCGCTCCGATAATCTGATTTTCGCAGTCACCGCTTTTGATCAGCGTGTCACCGCCGATCACGGTATACGCGTAATACCCCACATCGTACACCACGGCACAGTCTCCCTGTGTTTTCATCCGCGGGTTGGTGCAGTTATGCACCTGACGGAGCGACAATGTGCCGTATTCATCATACACCATCACTTCCGTGTCCGTCAGAAGAGACATACGGGTTCCCATGGTGTGAATCACCTTCGGCGTTCCGCCGGTGATCTCCACGGGATATCCCTTCGGGGGTTCCACCAAACCGATGCTTTCCGCAAGGCTGACGCCGAAAATCGGCTCGTACAGCAGCAAAAACGCCCCAATCAGCACTGCTGCCGCCGCACAGATGCCCAAACGGAGAAAGAACACCTTACGTTCTTTTTTCTTCTGTTTTTCCCGAAATTCCCGAATATCGTTAATCTCCGCCAAGCCATCACATCCTTTCGTAGGTGATGCGGTTCAGATACAGTCCGCAGGCGGGCGCGGTGATGCCCGCTCTCGTCCGATCGCGGCTCTCAAGAATCGCAGGAATCCCGTCCGGGTCGATTTTTCCCTGTGCCACCCGCAGCAAGGTCCCGGTCATGATCCGCACCATATTGTACAGAAAGCCGTTGCCGCTGACGGTATAGGTCACAAGATCCCCCTCGCGCCGCACTTCGCTTTTATAAATTGTCCGCACAGCGGGGCGGACTTTGAAATCCTTGGTGCAAAACGCTTTGAAGTCGTGTTCTCCGAGAAAATACCCCGCAGCACGGTTGAGCTTTTCCACATCCAGCGGATAGGGATACTGAAACAAAAGATCATGGGAAAACGGGTCTTTGATCGGAGAATTGAGGATTTTATAGACATATTCTTTTTCTTTGGTATGATACCGCGCGTGAAACTCCGGTGACACCTGACGACAGGAAAGCGCGGCAATATCGTGGGGAAAATGGTAGTTCAGCGCCGCGAGAAAGCGTTCGCAGGCAATGGGGTTGTCCGTGTGAAGATTAAAAAAATACTGATTGGCATGAACGCCCGTATCGGTGCGCGAACAGCCGATGATATCTTCTCTTTTCCCGAGGATGCGTTCTATGGCGTCCTGCACCGTTTCCTGCACGGTCACAGCATTTTCCTGCACCTGAAAGCCATGATAGCGGCTGCCGTTATAGGCAATTTCCACCAACAAATTCCGTTCTTCCATATCTGCACCTCACACAAACGAGGGAACAAAGCAATTGATCAGAATGACGCCCGCAATGCACACGCAGCAAATGAACAGTGCGACAAAATCGTTTGCCGTCCACCGAAGCTGACGCATACGGGTGCGCCCCTCGCCGCCGTGATAGCAGCGGCACTCCATCGCCAGCGCCAATTCATCCGCGCGGCGGAACGCCGACACGAAAAGCGGGATCAGAATGGGAATGAACGAGCGGATTTTGTCCAGAAATTTTCCGGAACCGAGATCGGCTCCGCGCGCTTTCTGCGCGTTCATGATTTTGTCCGTTTCTTCGATCAGCGTCGGGATAAAGCGCAGGGCAATCGTCATCATCATGGCGATTTCATGCGCCGGGAATTTGATTTTCTCCAACGGCTTCATCAGCCGCTCAATACCGTCAGTCAGGGTGATCGGCGACGTGGTATAGGTGAGCAGTGCCGTGCCCGAAATCAGGCACACAATCCGCACCGACAAAACGCCCGCCATGATCAGTCCTTTATCCGTGACCGAAAAAATCCACCACGAAAAAAGCGGTGTCCCGTCTTTGAGAAAAAACACATTCAGCACGGCAGTGAACAAAATGATCGGCAGCACAGGCTTGATCGTTTTAAACAGCATTTTGATCGGGATTCTCGCCAACGCATAGGAGAAAAACACGAACGCAATGCCCACCAGAAGTCCTACGGGGTTTGCGGCGGCAAAAAGCATGACGATATACAGCACCGTCAAAATGATTTTCATGCGCGGATCCAGCCGATGCACCGGAGAGGTTCCGGGATAGTACTGTCCGATGGTGATATCCTTGAGCAATTCTTTTTCCTCCGCTCAGATAAACTTCTTTAATTCTTCTTTTGCCTGCTCCACGGTATAGATGTCCGTATTGACCGGATACCCCCGCCGTTTCAGTTCCAGAAATACGCGGGTGATCTGCGGAATGTCCAATCCGATTTCGGTCAGGCGCTGCGCCTGCGAAAAAATCGATTTTACCGTATCGTACATCGCCGCTTCTCCGTGATCCATCACCAGCACCTTGGACGCAAATTTTGCGACGTCCTCCATACTGTGCGACACTAAAAGTACGGTGTTTTTCTTTTCCTCATGATACTCCCGGATTTCACCGAGCACCTTGTCCCGTCCGTGAGGATCCAATCCCGCCGTCGGCTCATCCAGAATCAGCACCTGCGGATCCATGGCAATCACGCCCGCAATGGCGGCACGGCGCTTCTGTCCGCCCGAAAGCTCGAACGGAGATTTTTTCAGATGCTCCTCCCGCAATCCGACAAAGCGCGCCGCTTCCTTGACCCGCGCGCGGATTTCGTCCTCCGAAAGTCCCATATTTTTCGGTCCGAACGCGATATCCTTTTCCACGGTTTCCTCAAACAGCTGATACTCCGGATACTGGAACACCAACCCGACCTTGAACCGGATACGGCGCATTTCCTTTTCGTTCGCCCACAAATCTTCGCCGTCGATATACACGCGCCCCGACGTCGGCTTAAGAAGTCCGTTGAAATGCTGAATCAGCGTGGATTTTCCGGAACCGGTATGACCGATCACCCCGACGAATTCTCCGCGGTCGATCTCAATATTCACCTGTTTTACGGCGGCTTTTTCATACGCCGTTCCCTGCCCGTATACAAACGTCAGGTCTTCTGTCTTGATTACCGACACGCTGTTTCTTTCTCCTTTTTCTCCAACAATCGCACAAGCTGCTCCACGCACTCGTCAGTGGTCAGCACATAGTCGTCCACGCGCGCGCCGCCCTCTTTCAGATCGTAAATCAGTTCGGTCGCCTGCGGCACGTCCAGTCCGATTTTTTTCATCAGTCCGACATTCCAAAACACTTTATGCGGCACATCGTCCAGCAGGACATTGCCGTCGTTCATCACGATCACACGGTCGGCTTGCGCCGCTTCGTCCATATAATGAGTAATCAGCAGCACGGTAATCCCATACTTTTGATTCAGTTCCCGCACGGTTTTCAGCACTTCACGTCTGCCCTTCGGGTCCAGCATCGCGGTCGGCTCGTCCAGCACAATGCATGCCGGGCGCATGGCAATTGTTCCCGCAATCGCCACCCGCTGTTTCTGTCCGCCGGAAAGGCGGTATGCCGCGTGTTCGCGGTATTCGTACATTCCCACGGCTTTCAGCGCTTCGTCCACCCGTTGGCGGATTTCCTGCGGCTCGACTCCCAGATTTTCCAAAGCGAACGCCACATCTTCCTCCACCACGGTCGCCACAATCTGATTATCCGGGTTCTGAAACACCATGCCGACGCGGCTGCGGATATCCAAAAGGCGCGACTCGTCCGCGGTATCGATGCCGTCCACCAGCACCTTTCCCGAGGTCGGCACCAAAATGGCATTGCAGAGCTTTGCCAGGGTGGATTTTCCGCACCCGTTATGTCCTAAAATCGCGACGAACTGTCCGCGCCCGATTTCCAGCGACAAGTGCTCCAGCACGGGAGCGCCCGGTTTTTCCTCGCTGTCATACGCAAACGACACATCGCGCAGGGAAATGATCGTATCCTGCAATTCGATTCCTCCGAACTTATTTGAAAGTGGCAATCGCCGTGGACCCGCACGGCAAAGGGAAGCACGCGTTTTCCACCGGCAGTCCGATTTCATCCGCCGTGATCTGCGCTTTGAATTTCTGCCCAACCGTACTTGACAGCAAATACGCCATCACCGACGGAGACAAGCCCGTCGTATAGGAATTGAGCAGAAAGAACAGCGGTCGGTCGCCGAGAACCTGCGTGCAAAGAGAAACAAAATCGTAGATATTGTCCTCTAACCGCCACATTTCTCCCGACGGTCCTCTGCCGTAAGACGGAGGATCCATGATAATTCCGTCATAGGTTTTCCCGCGGCGGATTTCCCGCTCGACAAATTTTTTGCAATCGTCCACAATCCAACGGATCGGGCGATCTTCCAGTCCCGAAAGGCGCGCATTGTCTCTCGCCCACTGCACCATTCCCTTGGACGCGTCCACATGGCACACCTCGGCTCCCGCCGCCGCACAGGCGACGGTTGCTCCTCCGGTATAGGCAAACAGGTTCAGCACGCGGACGGGACGGTCGGCTTCTTTGATCAGCGAACGCATATAGTCCCAATTTACTGCCTGCTCCGGGAAAAGTCCCGTATGCTTGAACCCGGTCGGGCGGATGGAAAATGTGAGGTCTCCGTAGGAGACCGTCCATTCTTTTTTCGTAATCTGTTCGTTGTCCCAGTGTCCGCCGCCGGACGAAGAGCGCAGGTAATGTGCCGCAGGGTGCTTCCAGTTCGGATCGGTTTTCGGCGTTTTCCAGATCACCTGCGGATCAGGGCGCACCAAGGTTACCCCGTTCCAGCTTTCCAGTTTTTCGCCGTCGGAGGTGTCCAGAATCCGATAGTCCTGCCATTTGTCTGCTATTCTCATACTCTTTCCTTAATCATGGCGGCAATCTCCTCCGCCATCTCACGAATTTCTTCGATATTCTGTCCTTCCAGCATCACGCGGATCAGGGGTTCGGTTCCCGAAGCACGCACCATGACGCGTCCGGAATCGCCGAGCGTTTCCCCGCACTGTTCAATTTTCTTCCGAATGTCTGCATCGGAATCGATCACGGATTTTTTCTCGTTTTCCACCCGCACATTGACCATCACCTGCGGGAACACTTCCATTACCGAGGCGGCTTCTTTTGCCGTCATGCCCGTTTTCGCCAGAATATTCAGCAGCCACAGTGCCGTCAGTTCGCCGTCGCCCGTGGACGCATAATCCAGGAAAATGACATGACCGGACTGTTCGCCGCCGATATTGTAACCTTCCTTGAGCATTTCTTCCAGCACGTACCGGTCGCCAACCTTTGTGGAAGCGACATGGACGCCGTTTTCCGCCGCAAATTTCTTAAAGCCGATGTTGCTCATTACCGTAACCACGGCAGTATCCTTTTTCAGTTTTCCGACCGATTTCAGATATTTCGCAAAAATCGCAATGATTTTGTCGCCGTCAATCAATTCACCCTCGGCATCCACCGCCAGGCAGCGATCGGCATCGCCGTCAAACGCAAAACCGATGTCAAAGCCGCCGCAGCGCACCATATTGGCGAGATTTTTGATATGCGTCGATCCGCAGTCGCGGTTGATATTCACGCCGTCCGGCGTGTCGCAGATAAACTCGCACTGTGCGCCGAAACGCGAAAACAGCGTTCTTGCCGTCGCGGACGCACTGCCGTTGGCACAGTCAAACAATACCTTTTTCCCGCGAAGATCCAGATCTCCCACGGTTTTTGCCACATGATCCGCATAGTCCTTTACTGCCGTTTGGCAAGTCTCTACCCGTCCCAGGTCGCCGCCGATTTTCACCGGAATCGCGCTTGAATCGTCGAGAATCAGCGACTCGATTTCCGCCTCCAAGGCATCCGGCAGCTTGTAGCCGTGTCCGTCAAACAACTTGATCCCGTTATATTCCGCCGGATTGTGCGATGCGGAAATCATGATGCCCGCATCGGCACCGTACGCACCGACCAGATACGCCACGGCAGGTGTCGGCACCGTGCCGAGAATCAGCACATCGGCACCCACGGACAAAAGCCCCGCCGTCAGCGCATTGCACAGCATATCCGACGAGATACGCGTATCCTGTCCGATAACCACCTTCGGGCGATGCTTTGCCTCTTTTGCCAGTACGCACGCGGACGCACGTCCGATGCTCATTGCCAGTTCACAGGTCAGTTCCGAATTGGCAACTCCGCGAGCGCCGTCCGTTCCGAAAATTCTTCCCATACGTAAAACTCTCCTCAAATTCATTTACAGTTGAAGCTGGGTGTTCCCGCCGTTTGCAGGCGTAATCCCCAGATGCTCATATGCCAACGACGTCACGCACCTGCCGCGCGGCGTGCGGTTGAGAAAGCCGATCTGCATCAAATACGGTTCACAGACATCCTCCAATGTGACCGCTTCTTCGCCGATTGCCGCCGCCAGCGTTTCCAGTCCGACCGGACCGCCGCCGTAATTTCTGATGATTGTCATTAGCATCCGCCGATCCACCGAATCCAGCCCCAATTCGTCAATTTCCAACCGATCCAGCGCCGTCGCGGCAATTTCCTTTGTAATGGTTCCGTCGCCAATCACCTGCGCAAAATCGCGGGCGCGTTTCAGCAGACGGTTGGCAATACGCGGTGTTCCCCGCGAGCGCTTTGCCAGTTCTCTCGCGCCACCCGCATCGCAGGCAATGCCCAGAAGCGACGCACTGCGCACAATGATGGAGCAAAGCTGTTCCTGCGTATACAGTTCCAACCGCGAAATCACGCCGAATCGATCCCGAAGCGGTGCCGAAAGCTGTCCCGCCCTCGTGGTGGCACCGACCAGGGTAAACCGTTGAAGATCAATACGAATCGAGCGTGCCGACGGTCCTTTCCCGATGATGATATCCAGGGCGTAGTCTTCCATCGCCGGATACAGCACTTCCTCCACGCTGCGGGGCAAGCGGTGAATCTCGTCGATAAACAGCACATCGTTCGGGCTGAGATTGGTCAGCAGCGCCGCCAGATCTCCGGGCTTTTCGATGGCAGGTCCGGAGGTGATGCGGATATTGACATTCAATTCATTGGCAATAATGCACGCAAGCGTGGTTTTTCCGAGTCCGGGAGGTCCGTACAGAAGCACGTGATCCAACGCCTCTCCGCGCTGTTTTGCCGCTTCGATATACACCTTCAGGTTTTCTTTTGCCTTCTCCTGTCCGATATATTCGTCCATTGTTTTCGGGCGCAGAGACACTTCGGCATCTGAGTCCTCCGGCGTATACTCCGCGGCAACGATACGGTTTTCAAAGTCCATTTCCTGCCTGTCGCTCATGCCGTTCCTCCTACTTTATGCGTGCCAGATTTTTCAGTCCGATTTTGATCAGCTCTTCCACCGATGCGTCGGGATCACTGCCTGACAGTGCGCCGACCGCTTCGCCGTGCGAATATCCCAGCACCACCAGAGCACTGACCGCTTCGCCCACATTGCCGCCGACTGCCACGGCGGTCGGCGCTTTTTTGAAGCCCTCCGCCACGTCGCTGTCCTTGACCTTGTCTTTCAGTTCCAGAATCACGCGCTGGGCTGTTTTGCTGCCGATTCCCGGCACCCGCGTCAACGCCTTGACATCGTTTGCCGCCACGCACAAAGCAAACGCCTCGGGCGTCATCGCGGACAGAATCGACAACGCGGCTTTCGGTCCGATTCCCGACACGGAAATCAACTGGCGAAAGCAGTTGACCTCTCCGATCTCGTAAAATCCGAACAAATCCACCGCGTCTTCCCGCACATTCAGGTGCGTATACACAAACACTTCCACACCGCTTACGGGAAGCCGCGACAAAGTGTTCATTGTCGCCAAGCACTTATATCCCACGCCCCCGCATTCCACCGCAAACCAGCCGGCATCCTTCTGCAGGAGCTTTCCGCGCAAACTATACAGCATATGCTCACCCTCTTCTCATCAGTTTACTGTACAGCGATCCCGCACAGTGTCCGTGACAGATCGCCATTGCCAACGCATCCGCCGTATCGTCCGGTTTCGGAACCGACGGCAAAGACAACAGCACCTTTGTCATTTCCATGACCTGCTTTTTTTCCGCTTTTCCGTATCCGACCACTGCCTGCTTCACCTGCATCGGCGTATACTCGCTGACCGGAACTCCCGCTTTACGGCAGGCAAGCAGAATTACGCCTCTCGCCTGACCGACGCCGATTCCCGTAGTTTTATTGTTGGTGAAAAATAGTTCCTCTACCGACGCTTCCTGCGGCTTATACTTTGCGAGAATCAGCGACATTTCGTCGTATATCCGCTCCAGCCGTGCAGAAAACTCCATATCCGCCGGTGTTGTGATCGCGCCGTACGCCAACGGTCTGAATCGGGTATTCTGATAGTCAACCACACCCCATCCGACAATGGCATAGCCGGGATCGATTCCCAAAACAATCATACTGCACCTTTTTCCTGTTAGTTACAGTACAGTATACCATATTTTTTTGTATTTCTCAACCTTTGCGGCAAAAAATATTCCCCATCTCCGCAAACCTTTCCCGACGACAGCACAAAAAACACACCGCAGTTGCGGTGTGTTTTTTGCTCTTTGTATAAAGTTATTTCTTCTTTTTGGTTGTCAGGACGATCACGACCACTGCCGCCACAGCGACCACCGCGATCACGATCCACAGCCAAGGCGTGCCGTTCTTCGGTTCATTGTCCGTGGTCGCCACAGAGGAAGCTGCCTCGGAAGAAGCCGCTGCAGAGGACGTTGCCTGAGAGGAAACCGCTTCGGAAGAAGTTGCCGCAGAAGAGGTTTCTGCCACAGAAGCCGTTTCGGAAGAAGTCTCCGTCGTGGAAGCCGTCTCAGAAGAGGTGGTTACGACAGCGGTGCCCGGAACGACAATTTCATCCACCGTCTTGGGATCGACAACCTCAAAGGTGATGAGGTCAATTTTCAATCCGTCATAATAGGTGGTCCATCCGCCGTCGCGACCCTGCTCCAGCACCAGGCTGTATGTACCGGCTTTCGCCATGGTCGCACCGTCTTCCTTCCAGCCGTTCGCGCTGTCGCAGATCTTCTCGTTGAGCTCAAAAGAGTCCGACCAGATGCTGGCAACGGGGGACTTGTCTCTGTAGACCTTATAGCTGTTTGCAAAAATCACAGCGTCCTTCTCGGTTTCGCCGGTGTTTTTGTTGACAAAATCGCCGACATAGGACATTTCTTTTCTCGGAACCACAATCGTGTCTCCGATGTACACCACGTAGCCGTCCGGCAAAGAGCAGGTACCGTCCGCATTGGCAACGAGATACACGGTTTTCGGGGTGTAGTTGTCCACGGCAGCCGCCGGGATTGCCGCTGCTGTCATCAGCATCAGCAAGGACAACACAAGAGCAAGTGCTTTTTTCATAATAAAATCCCTCCAAAGATTTTTTACTTCTACATGATACAAAAATTCACGTCCGTGTTCAAGGTTTTCACTGCGCACTTTCGCGCAGGATACCCATCTTTTCGCGCAAGTTTTCGCAAAACACACACATCCGGAAAAACGCACGGTTTTGCGAATCTGTGAAGCTTTTTAATCATAGCATATTTTGTCCCCGCCGTCAACCCATCTCATTTCCCGATTTTATCAGGTTTTATGAGCAATATCGTGTGTGACCTCCTACCGAAAAACGGAGGTTTCGCGAAGCCGTCCGACAGACGCTTTTCAGGTTTCACCGACAGAAAAATGCGCGCCGCGAATATTCGCGGCGCGCATTTCAGCTTGTCAAAAAACTTTAAAAATGCTCCCGTTTCTGGTATAATAAGAGA
>ERZ808246.2951-NODE-2951-length-10059-cov-2.070472_pt1 | contig 10059 bp, 8 predicted proteins | sample MGYA00521083_ERZ808246 | MGnify/ENA primary metagenome ERZ808246 (study PRJEB31516, sample SAMN03275577) | gut metagenome | biome: mammalia-associated habitat; material: feces | host: Papio cynocephalus | place: Kenya | collected 2012-07-07 ... | reverse complement strand
TCTTGTCGAGAGACCAAGAGTTGTAAATCTCAACATTGGCAAACGGTGAGACCTTGCTTTTTGGAATGTCGTAGGAGACCTGAAAACGCGATCTGAGCACGTTTTTGCTCTTGCTGCGCACAGAAACCTCTTCCCAGGAATCTGAGCCGTAGAGATAGCGTTCTGTGGTCTTTTCGGGGCGGTAGGTATATTGCCAGCGCTCACGAATGGAGAATTTCACGCGGTCCACCTTTATGCTCGCCGTGAGCGACGCATAGGTGCGGTGACGCGGCCCCCAGAACGACGGACGCCACTTCGTGACATCACCGGTGGAGTTGTATTTGAATTTCTCCTCGTTGTTGTCGTAGATGAACTGGTAGCCTGCATCGGCTTTGAGCCAATGTGTGATTTTGTAGCCTGCTCCTACCGATACGTCCCACTGGTCGCCAGTTTTTGCATTGCGGCATGTGCGGAAGCCCACACCGCCATCAACACTCCAGTGTTTGTTGATTTTTTTAGATGCTTCGGCAGAATATTTAATGCCAAAATCATTGTTATCGTCAGCAAAGGCTGTTGCTGCCGTCAAAGTGAAAACAGCAAATAAAAGTGCGATTAATCGTCGTTGAAATTTTTCCATTCTTCTTTAGATAACTTTAATTTGTTGTTAATTGTGGAATTATCGTTGTTGTCGTAAGAGTTGTAGAAAATGCGAATCATTGCCATGTCGCGCAAAAAGTCGATGGCTCCGACTTCAACGTTAGTTATGCAGAGTCCTGTGCGGCGCTCGAGGTCTTTGATGAGGTCGTCGTGCCGCTCTGGTGTGATGAGTTCTATGCGGTCGTATTGCACAAGCTTGGACTTCTCCTTGTTGCTTAGCAGCAGCTTCTCGCAGAGCAGTATTGCCAGAGTGAGGGCTATGTTGGGTAGCAGCACCACGAGCGTGAACTGTGTGGAGCCGGCTGCCAGAGCATTGACCACAGAGAGGCAGATTATTGAAAAGAGATATGTCATTTCGCGCACCGGCATGGCGTCGGTGCGGTAGCGCATGATGCTGAATATGCCGAACAGCCCGATTCCTATGCCAATGCTCGTTTTGCCCTTGAGGTTGTCGAGCATGAAAATCATGTAGAACATCAGAAAGAAGATGGCAATGCTTATGAGAATGAATGTGAAATAGAAGTCGCGCCGGTGACTCTTGCGGAAATAAAGAAAGTGTATGATGGCCCACACAACTGTGGTGTTGAGTGCAAAGAGTGCCAGCATGTTAGTGAAACTCACGTCGGAATTGGCCGCACCCATCAATATTTCGTTTAGATTTTCCATTTTGCTAAGATAGTTTATTTTTGAAATTTGTATTTCTTAATAATATTTAATTAACTGTTTTTGTTCGATTTTTTCGATTGCGTGGAGCCGGGGTTTGAAGCGGTTGTAGCGCACATGCGGATTGGTGAGAATTGTGCCTATGCAATATTTGCTGAAGCCCATGGGCTTGATGCGCAGCTGGCGCAGCATGGCGAGAATGGGCGAGGGGACATTGCCATCGCGTTTCAGCTCGATTATGGCGGTGTTGGCAAACGCGAAGTCGCGCCCGGTGGCTATGTTGTGAAAACGCAGGTCGGTGTCGATTGTGAGCCGCTCGGTCATGCCACGGTTGACGAGCGTTATGCGGTTGAAGCGATTTTCTATCTGCTCTATAAGTTCGCCGGGGGCGTAATACAGGTTTTGGTTAAGAAAATCGTCGCAAGTGCCGAAACGCTGCTCGTGGCCGGAGTGAAACGTGATGTCGTGCGGAGGATTTGTGGAGTCGAAACCTGTGATTGTGACACGCTGCTTGCGTGTGCGCTTATGGTTGTCTTTTGTCTTTATTTCAAGAAAATTGAGCTGCGATGAAACGTAGGAGCGTATGCGCAGCTTTTGACGGTCGGCGTGTCCGGCCTGATGGCGGCGAAACATGTCGAGGTCGTCGGTGTCGAAATACACTGTGTAGTAGGGGCTGATGCGTTTGCCGTCGGCCACGAGAATGCGGTAGTCGTTGTGTGCGAGCATAAGCAGCTGCTTCAACTTTTCGGTTGAAGTGACAAATTTAGTGTCGGTGCGGTTGAGCAGCTTCACTGCATTCATCTCACTGAGCGTGATGGGGCTGAATTTCGAAACCAAGTCGTCCATTGTGCTTTAGTGGCTGTGTGGGTATTTGCTAATCAGTTAAAAAAACATGCACATTGTTACAAAGCTAACAGCTAATAGTGTGGAGATTATATAGCAAAGATAACAATTTATTCTCACAGGTCAAGGGCAATGGGGGCTGCCAGTGGCGATATAGCGGCATTTTGTGGCTTCTGGCATAGCAAGGCTTTATGGTGCGGGCATGAAAAAAGTGAGAGAACTCACCGTGCTTGGTGGGTTCTCTCAACTTGTTATGGGGAGTCGGCAAAAGCCGAAAACTTCATTATTTGACTATGAAAAGCTTTTTGGCAACACTGCGTGTTCCGTCGCTGAACGTGGTTATAACCACATTTACGCCGTCAACTGGAGTTGGCGATGTGAGTCCGCTTGGAGTGACGTAAGTCTGCTTAATCACGGTCTTACCGGCATTGATGTCATTGACGGCTGTGGCAGCGATTTCAGTAGAGGCTACAACCGACGGGGAGAAATTGTGCTTGGCTGCTATTACCTTGACGGTGATAGAGCCCTTGGGTGGGAACACCGGCTCTGTGGTGCTTGTGCTGCCTGTAGTCGGCTCAGAACCATCGAATGTGTAGTAGTAGGTCACACCGTCCATTTCATCGGAGAATGTGAGCGCATTGGTGGTCACGTCATAGGCGATGGAGGGTTGAGGCACGGTGTCGGGCACGGCAGCCACAGGAATGCGCTTAACGAAGCCGGCATAGGTGGCCACAAGTGTGTCGGTGAGCACAGGTGCTGCGTCCATCGACAGCGTGTTGCCGTCTTTGACAGCAAAGGCGTCGGTGCCGCTGACCACTGACCACACAAGACCCTCTGCCGTGTTGAGACTGATGTCGGTCTTGATGGAGTCGGCGCGTGAGTTGGTGTTGAAGAAAGCCACGCTAAGTGCGCCGGCTTTTGCTCCAGGTTCGTCGGCAAACGTCTTGAGGGTGGGGTACTTGCCTTTCTCAAATGACCAGTATGCTGTGTCGAGACCTTCGAGCGGCTTGCCGCTTGTGAGCTCGGCTGTGGTCAATCCAAATCCGCCTGCATATTCGGCTCCATGTGCTGTGCTGAATGTGCTGAGCTGTCGGTCGTAGTAGGAAGTTTCAAGAATGCCTTTTTTGTATAGCTTGCCGATGATGTTGCCAATGGTGTTGGCATCGTCGGTGTTGGCAGTCCAGAGCATACCCACATTGACAGCCGCCGACTGCATGACTTGTGTTACGTTGCCATTGAACCAGGCTTGAATGCCGCCCACATATTTTGGCGCATGTACATAGCCGGTGTTGAGCACATTTTTAAGCGTGCCGAAGTTGGTCTCCACGATACCGCCGGCAGCATTGAGCTTGCTCCAGGCATAAGTGCTGTTGATTTGCTCAACGCCCACTTCACCGTCGTTCTGGCAGTTCTCAATGGTGCCTCGGTTGCAAGCTGCAATGCCGCCTGCATTGAAGTATCCGGCAGTGATTTTGCCTGCGTTGTAGCAGTCGCGAATTAGGCCTTTCTCGTTGTAGCCGGCAATGCCGCCAATGTTGCCTGAGTGGGCTGTTATGCTGGCGTAGTTGCGGCAGTTTTCGATAGTTATAGCCGGCAAAGCCACCCACGTTGGAGTAGCCGGTGATGTCGCCATAGAGCTTGAGGTCTTTAATCACACCGCCTTCTTTGAGGATACCGACGAGGGCAATGTATTTTGTGCGCTGGTCGTTGGGTATGGTGCCGTTGGCGGCAAGTTTGCACTTGTTGAGGTAGATGTTTGTAATCTTGTGGCCATCACCCTCAAGAATTCCTGCAAAACCATAGGTGCGAGACTCGTTTACTCCGATTCCTATGAAGTTGGTGTCTTTCTCAAGGTCGATGTCGTTGGTGATTTTGAAATAAGTGTTTTCAAACGACAGGAGGTTGTTTGTTGTGGCAGAAGCAAGCGTGATGAGGTCGGCTTTGTTCTTGATGAGATAAGGCTCAGCCTCGGTGCCTTTGCCTTCAAACAGCGTGGCTGGTGCGAGCTTTATGGCGATTTGCTTCTTGAAAGTGCCGATAGATGCAACCAGTGTGTCGGTTGACACAGAGCCGGTAAGGTGAATGTTGCCCTTGGTGTCGATGTTCACACCCACGCCTTCGGTGCTTGCCACACCGTTGCGGAGCACTTGCCACTTGACAGAATTAAGCACGCTGCCGGTGAAGTCTTTGCTCACTTGGTCAACGTTTTGGTTGTCGTCGGAGAGTTGGATTGGAGCGGCTGCCACATAGGCGGCAGAGTTTGCTTCCAGACCCTTGATGCGCGGATAACGTCCGGCCTCAAGCACCCAAACAGAGTCGGCGAAGCCTTGGAGTGTGGCTGCCGTGAGCTGTGATGTGGGCACAGCGCCGTTAAGCTCCTTGAAGCGAGGATTAATCTGCTTGTCGAAGTAGGCGTTGGTAATGGCCGGAGCCTTGCCAAGGGTGGTTGCGTCGAATTTGCCGATGAAAGGCATGTAGGCCTCGGTGGAAGTGGATTTGAACACACCAGAGGCAAACACGTTGGTCAGCTCATTTTGGTTGCGGTGACCTGCCACATCGTAGGTGTTGAGTGCCACACCCACTATGGCACCGGTGCGAGTGCCGCCGGTTTCGAGATTTCCTGCGAAGTAGCAGTCTTTCACGATAGAGCCCTGAATGCCGCCTACCACGCCACCCAGGCCAGAGGCAGAAATGCCGTTAGACGGGGCGTGGATTGTGCCGATGCCGAAGCAGCGCTCAATTATGCCCTCGCTGCTGACGCCAGCCACAAGACCGGCATACTCGCCGTTCATGGTGGGCACAACGTCGCCGCTGAAATAACTGTTGGTTAGCTTTCCGCCGCGCTCATAGCCGAGGAATCCCACTATGCCACCCACGGAGGCGGTTTCTTGAGTGGAGGTCGCAGTGACGGTAGTGTTGGTTGCCACGAGGTTTTTGCCTGGCCATCTGAGCACGCCAAACACGCCACCCACCTGCGATGCGCCTTTCACCTTGCCGGTGAAAGAAATGTTGTTGGCTGGGCCTGACGAACCCGACACGCCACCGGCGCAGTAAACACCGCTGACGTCGCCGTTTGTGACGGTGATGTTGTCGAGCGAACCCTGGCAATAGGCTGCCACAGTGCCGGCATACATGTATTGGTCGATGATTTTAGGATTTGACAGGCGCAGGTTCTTGATTGAGCCTACAGTGTCAACAGCTCCGAAAAGAGCTGCGTCGCCAGCGTTGCCGCTGCTCACATAGAGGTTGGAAATAGTCTTGTTGTCGCCATCGTAGTGACCGGCAAAACGATAGACTTCGTCGAAACCACCGATTGGTGGGAAATTAATGCCGTTGAGGTTGATTGCTTTTGTTTGCTTGAAATATTTGCCCTCAAACGCTTTGTAGCAACGAGTGGAGGCTTGAATGCCCGACACGTAGTTAACGCTGTCGGAGAGAGCGAGGAGGTCGGCAGGAGTCTCAATGAGCCAAGGGTCGTCTGCCGTGCCGCTTCCTTTCCAGCCGGTTTGTGTTTGTGCGGCAGGATACTTTATGTCGAAAGGCAGCTGTATCTCTGTGGAATTGGCGCGGAAAGCCCATGTTCCGGCAGCATTGCAAATGGTCCAGTTGCCCCAGCTGAGCTTGTTGCCCTCGGTGGTTCCTGTGATTTGGTCATGCGTGTAAACCAACCCCTTAGTGAAGTCGGCCTTGTAGTTGTAGAAATATTTGTTGTTGTAGGTAAACAGCACTTGTGGACGCATGGCAAGCGACTTGTCGCCTTTGACTTGCACGCGGAGCAGGCAGCTGTAACCAGCAGCATTGTAGATGGTTATCTCGTTGCCGGCCGTTTGCTCGGCATACACGCTGCTTGTGACATTGGTCACCACATTGGCAGTGTCGAGCGAAGCACTCTTCATCTGAGCGTTCGCGCTGACGAATTTTGCGCTCTCAACCATGCCGAAGGTGTAGTTTTTGTAGTCGCCAGTGGTGATGAGCACGCACCACGGTTGCAAGGTGAGCACGCCATTGGTGATGACACCATTAACGGTGGTAGTGGTGTCGAAATACTTGAGGTCGTTGGTCACGCGCGCCAGCACGCAGCGGCCGTAGTTAGCCGAATTGTAAGCCGTTTGCACAGGGAAAGCCACTTCGCCGGTAGCGCGGTTGAGGCTACCCTTGATGGTTTCGCCCATGGCATTGAAATTCTTGATTTCAATGGTGTTTTCTCCCAAAACGATTTGCGTTTCGTGAGATGCACTGAACACACCACCAGAGGAGTAGTTGATTTGAATAACTGGGTTGGAGAAAGCTGTGATTTCTCCAGCCTTTTTTGCCGCGGCGCGGTTAATTGCAGACTGATGGACCACTTTGCCGGCATCAACTTTCTGCAATTCGGGAGCAATTTGCCCCAAATTAGCACGTTGCCCCATCTTTTGGACTACGGAGCGCGGCACGCGGCCTTGCTCTGCGTCGAAGAATGGTGAAACGGCGGCTCTCACGCTTAATCCAATGCAAGCGATGACTGTCGCCAAAGCAACCAATTTGTAAAATTTTTTCATACTTGTGACTTGAAATTTGATAAAACGTTACAAATATACGGCTTTTGGTTAATTTCTTTATCTGAAAGTTTTGCTTTTATAACATTTTGGCGTGTTTTTCGCGGAACAAACGAAAGATTGCCTAAAAAATAAAAAACACATGCCAGCTTTGTGGGCTGGCATGTGTGTGCGTTGTGAGAGTGTGTGTTTTTAATAGCTATTTCTTGCGGTTAAGGGTTATAAAGCTATAAGCAAATGCGTTTTTCTCATCGGGCTGGAAGTCGGTTTGCTCGGTAACTTCCCATTCGTCGGGGTTGATTGCCGGGAAAAAAGTGTCGGCACCATCAAAGTGGGCGTTGATGCGCGTGAGGTGCAGGGTGTCGATAGCGTTGATGATGGAGCGGTAGATGTGTGCACCGCCTATGAAGAAAATTTCATCGGTTTCATCGGATTTTTCGACAGCTTCGTCAATGCTGTGCGCCACGGTCACACCGTCGTGATGATAGTCGGCGTTGCGTGTCACGACAATGTTTTGCCGGCCGGGAAGCGGCCCTTTTGGGAAAGACTCAAACGTCTTGCGCCCCATGATGATGGGGTGCCCCATGGTTATTGACTTGAAATGCTTCAGGTCGGCAGGCAGGTGGCACAGCAAATCGCCATTTTTGCCTATGGCCCAATCGTGGTCAACGGCAACGATTGCAGATAGTTTTTTGTTTGTTGTCATACTGGAAAAAATGCGATTAAACCGACACTTCACCTTTTATTGCCGGCCAGGGGTCGTAGCCTTCGAGCGAGAAGTCGCTGTATTGAAAATCGAAGATGCTCTTAACGTCGGGGTTGATGATCATTTTGGGCAATGGACGTGGTGTGCGCGACAGCTGCTCCTTGACTTGGGCGAAATGGTTGCGATAGATGTGCGCATCGCCAAAAGTGTGGACGAAATCGCCTGGTTTCAGCCCTGTGACTTGCGCCACCATCATGAGCAAGAGGGCATAGGAGGCGATGTTGAAAGGGACACCGAGGAAAAGGTCGGCACTGCGCTGGTAGAGCTGCAAGCTCAAGCGTCCGTTGGCCACATAGAACTGAAACAGCGTGTGGCAAGGCGGAAGTGCCATGCTGTTGACCTCTGCCACATTCCATGCGCTAACTATGAGCCGCCGGGAATTGGGATTGGTCTTTATCTCGTTGACCACGCCAGCTATCTGGTCGATAGTGCCGCCCTGATAGTCGGGCCAGCTGCGCCACTGGTGGCCGTAGATGGGGCCAAGCTCTCCGTTCTCATCGGCCCACTCGTCCCAAATTCTCACCTTATGCTCCTGAAGCCAATGCACGTTGGTGTTGCCTTGCAAGAACCAAAGCAGCTCGTAGATTATGCCTTTGAGAAACACTTTTTTTGTGGTCAGCAGAGGAAAGCCGTCGTTGAGGTTAAACCGCATCTGGTAGCCAAACACGCTTTTGGTGCCGGTGCCGGTGCGGTCGCCCTTGTCGGTGCCGTCGGTCATCACATGCTGCAAGAGGTCGAGATATTGTTTCATTGCTTGTTTTTTGACGTTTCGGATTGTTTGTTTTGACTGACAAATTTAGTTGAAAAAAGTTGAAACCGAAAATTGAAAAGTGGTGGCAGCAAAGCCTCAGCATTGGTGTCACGACGGTGGCAGTGTGGCAATTTATTTACAAGTGCAAATGAAAAACTGGCTGTTAGGCTTGTGTGCAGGTGCGGTAAAATCGTTGATTTTCATTGGTTGTTAATAACTTTTTTGCCGGCTTGTGAAAAAAGTTAAATTCAAATTTGTAAACTCACTGCGAGATTAGCTAACTTTACACCAATTTATCGCGCACGTGTGTGAGCGAACACAAGAAAAGCAGAAAGAAAAAGCAAAAATGTCGATTGACTATGGCATCTGAAATATATCACATACCGGCACTTTTGAACGAGTGCATGGACGGCTTGAACATAAAACCTGACGGGACATACGTGGATGTGACGTTTGGTGGTGGTGGCCACAGCCGTGCCATAATGTCGAGGCTTGGCGAGCATGGGCGTCTGCTCAGCTTTGACCAAGACATAGATGCCTATCGCAACAGAATAGATGACAGCCGATTTACATTTGTACACGGCAATTTTGCCTTTTTGAGCAACTTCTTGAGGTTTTATGAAGCCAGCAAGGTTGACGGAATATTGGCCGACCTTGGTGTGTCGTTTCACCATTTTGACGACAAAGACCGTGGGTTCTCGTTCAGATATGACGACGGGGTGCTTGACATGCGCATGAACCGTGAGGGCGGCATTGATGCGCGTGGTGTGCTGGCAACCTATAGCGAGCAGCAGATAGCTGATGTGCTCTACCTGTATGGCGAATTGAAGCAGTCGCGCCGCATGGCGGCTGCGATAGTTAAAGCGCGCGCCTCGCAGCCCATAGAGACCACAAAGCAACTTGTGGATTTGGTGAGACCAATGATAAGACCAGCCCAGGAGAAGAAAGAACTGGCGCAAGTGTTTCAGGCGTTGCGGATTGAGGTGAACCACGAAATCGACGTGCTTAAGCGTTTCTTGACACAGGCTCTTGACGCTCTGACGCCAGGCGGCAGGCTGGTGGTGATAACTTACCACTCGCTTGAGGACAGGCTGGTGAAAAACATGATGCGCAGCGGCAATGTGGAAGGCCGAGTTGACAAGGACTTCTTTGGCAGGGTGAACACGCCATTCCGGCTTGTGAACAACAAAGTGATAGTGCCCACGCCCGATGAGGTGGAACGCAATCCGCGCTCGCGCAGCGCAAAACTGCGCATTGCCGAAAAGAAGGACGAAGAAGAAAATAAGTAACGGAAGACGGTGATATGGCAAAGAAGAAAGAAAAGATGTTCGGTTTGAACCCGCTGACGTTTTTGCAGCGGTTTCTGCAAGGACGGTCGTTTTTGACGCTGGGCTTTTTCCGTAAGTTTGGGGTGACGATAGTTTGTGTGACGCTCATGATGCTCATGTATATAGCCCAAAAATATGAGGCGCAAAACAAGTTGCAGGAAATGATGGACATGACCACCCAGCTCGACAATGCCAAGACCGATTGCGTGAACGCCAGCGCACAATATAACTCGATGATAAGGGAGAGCCAAATGAAAGCGTTTATCGACACGATGCACATAGACCTCTCCTCGCCGGAGAAACCGCCATATATCCTAAGTGACAAATGAAGAAGTCGAACAAGCAACATATTCTTACACGCTCGTGGTGGGTGATAGGCGCGATACTGCTGTTTTCGGGCAGCATAGTGCACGGGCTTTTTGAAACCACTGTGGTGCAGGCATCGAAGTGGAACATGAAGGCCGACAGCGTGCTCACGTTTGAGACGCCAATAGAGCCGGAGCGCGGCAAGATTTTGTCGGACAGCGGCACTGTGCT
>ERZ808246.2948-NODE-2948-length-10061-cov-10.045773_pt1 | contig 10061 bp, 6 predicted proteins | sample MGYA00521083_ERZ808246 | MGnify/ENA primary metagenome ERZ808246 (study PRJEB31516, sample SAMN03275577) | gut metagenome | biome: mammalia-associated habitat; material: feces | host: Papio cynocephalus | place: Kenya | collected 2012-07-07 ... | reverse complement strand
AGCCGTCCTTGGTGAAGATCACGCCGAAGGTCTGCGGCAGCTGGGCGAAGGTGTCTGCGATGGACACGGAGTTGGCCATGGTGGTCTGGCCCATCGGAATGCCGATGATGGCGGTGATGATGATGGACAGTAGCATGCCGCCACGCACCTTGAGCACGGTGAAGACGATGGCGAGGATCAGGCCGATGATGAACAGCCAGATGGTCGGATTGTTCATGACGGCCAGGCCCGGGGTCGCGGCCGTGGCGAGACCCTTGCCGGCAGCCTTGGCGTCCTTGGTGGTGAAGGTGAAGAAGCCGACGTTCAGGAAACCGACATAGGCCACGAACAGACCGATGCCGCCGCCGATGGCGTTCTGCAGCAGCTCAGGAATGGCCTTGATGATCATCTTACGGATCTTGGTGACGGTGATGATGATGTTGATCAGACCGCACAGGAACACCATGCACAGGGTCTGCTGCCAGGAGAAGCCGAGACCGAAGCAGACGGTGTAGGTGAAGAACGCGTTGAGGCCCATGCCGGCGGCCTGGGCGTACGGCACGTTGGCGAACAGGCCCATCACGAGGGTGCCGATGATGGCCGCGATGATGGTGGCCAGGAACACGCCGCCCCACGGCATACCCGTCTGAGACAGGATCTGCGGGTTGACGATGATGATGTAGGACATGGCGAAGAACGTGGTCAGGCCGGCCATGACTTCAGTGGACGCGGTGGTGCCGTTCTCCTTCAGATGGAAAAACTTTTCCATTATCTCTTCTCTGTCTTGTTGTCTTGGGTTGATAGGAACGCGCACGTTCCGCACGCGCTCCGGCGAGAATCGCGACTCGCCGTGGAACGTAAGTTCCGAACGCGCTTACCCTAGCACCGGTATGGGTCATCGGGATTGCGGAGGCATGGCGAGCCTTCGACAGCGAATCCGGAAGCGTTGATTCCCGCGGGCCGAGTGACGACAGATGCGACAACAGATGCGACAACAGATGCGGGCTCCGCAACGACTTCCGCGATGAAAATGACAGAATACGTCACTTCCATCGCGGAGATTGTCACGAAGCCCGAAGAAAACGCGGGATCACAGACGGCCAAGCCGATCCGTATCGGCCCGGACCGGCTCATACCGACTCATGTCTATCCACGTCGGCTCACGCCTGTCCGCGCCGGCTCATGCCGACTCGCCACGCACCAGATGGAACCCGGCGGTCTGACGGCGCGGAGGCATGCCGTCCGCGTCGCCTTTGATGCGTTCGACCAGCATGGAAACCGCCATGCGCGCCATCCCCTCGTAATCCACCGCAATAGTGGAAAGCAAAGGCAACGAGTACGCCGCCGGACTCACCCCGTCGAAACCGAAGACCGCCTTATCCTGCGGCACCCGGACCCCCATGTCGTGGAATCCGCGAATCAGGCCGAAGGCAATGAGATCGTTCATGCAGAAGAACGCGTCGTACCCCAGATCGGCCTGCATGATATCCACCGCGGCCTTGGAACCGCCATCGGCGGTCCACTCGCAGGGTATGGTGTCCGACCGCTGCCCCAACCCCGACTCGACCAACGCCTGCGTCGCCAGATACGAGCCGACATTGCGGCCCGTCGCACTGAATTCGTCGGCTTCGAAGGCTCGACCGCCGACAATGCCGACATGCTCGTACCCCCGCTGCTTGAGATACTGGAACGCCGTGCGGAACGCCGATTCCAACGGCAACGACACCGTGTCGTACCGGGGATGTTCCGCATAGTCCTCGAACAGCACGGCGGGATGCTCGCCGATCAGCGCGCGCAGTTCGTCTTCCTCCACGTTATGAAGATTGACGATGAGCCCGTCGCACATCGGCGTGCTGGCGCGTTTGAGCACGTCACGCTCGGATGACGCCAAGGCGTTGGTCTGCTGCACCAAAGTCTGATAACCCTGCCGGTGCGCCTCGCGCGATATGGCCCACGACAGGTCGGTGAAATACGGATTGGACAGTTCGGGAACGACGAAGGCGACCATGCCGGAGCTTCCCTGCTTGAGGAAACGCGCGGAGACGTTCGCCGTGTAATGCACCTTCTCCGCGGCGGCGAGAATACGGTTGCGGGTCTCTTCCTTAAAACCGGGTTCGCCTCGAAGCACTACCGAGGCAGTGGCGACGGAGACTCCAGCCTCCTTGGCGACATCACGCAGCGTTGCCATGTCATTCCTTTCTGATGGATACGTGTCAAGCTTATTCGAGTGCCGGCATAGAGGCGTGCGCATGCGCATAATCCGGCCTGCCACGCGCGCATCCGTCACTTCCCGCGCACATGACGAGGCAGGTTCCGCACCCTGCCATGCGGAACCCGCCATGAACGAGCAGCCCGGCTCCGGAAGCGACTGAGAAAAACTCCGGAAGCCGGGCGGCCGGTCAGACAGGCGTTCGCCGTGCGAACCCCGCCTCATCTTCGAATGATCATCCACCTCCTTAGGAAATCACGGAACAATCGCGGAACACTATCAATCACGCCTGGTGCGGCAACAGCACCTGCACCTGCGGTTTTGCGGATTCGTCATGGATGGTCGAACCGTTGGCCAGCACGACCGTCAGACCCGGACCATGGCCGTAGCGATCGCCTTCGGCATCGTAGTAGACATCGGCCGTGGTGCCGCCCACAGGCAGGCCGAGCAGACGCCAGTACGGCATCGCAGAGCCGTAGGCGAGAGGCGCGACCGTAAGCTCGGAGGCACCGTCGTCGGTCGATTCCACGCGGACTCCGGCGAGACCGGAGATGACGAGATCGCAGAAGGCGGAATGGTTGTAGTCCTTGCCGCGCTCGTAGCCTCCCTTGTCTTCGCGCCACCCCCATGCTTCGAGCTGGTCGCGGGAGATCCAGTTGCCGGTATCGGCATCAAGGTTCTCGTCCAGCCAATCGACGAGGCTTCCGTCATCGGCCTGACGGGTGTGCACGGCGGCGTACCTGCGCAGTTCGCGCATGAAGTCGCCGGGTGTCAGCGCACCGCGCCCGGAACGGATTTCCTCGATCATGGCGTCCAGCGTCTGCGTGGTGGCGAACGGCCAGCATGGGCCGTTCCACTGGCATTCGTGGGCCGAATCGTGGTTCATGTACCGCGGATGACTCGCCTCCGCGGTGCGGATGCCGGCGGCTCCGGCGAAATGCGCGGGATCGTCGAGGAACGACCATGCTCCCTCGTTGGTTTCGTCGGCGATGCCGAACATCCAGGGGATGTAGCCGATCTCCTCACGCACGTTGCGATTCGGGTCGATGCCGTCGAACGACAACGAGGAAAGCTCGTCGTCCTTGTCATCCAGCGGAATGACCTTGAAGAACTTCCCTTTCGGGTCCCAGAGCCTTTCGCGGATGTGCCGTGTCAGCGTCCGGGCCTTCGTGTCGAATTCGACGGCGAGCTCTTCCCGCCCGACCCAACGCGCCGTCTTGGCGATCGCCCTGGCATTGGCCGCCATGTAGCTGTTGAGCGTCGGCCTCAGACCGGAACCGGAGATCGAATCCTCCATCGCATCACGATCGTCGAACGACCAGAACAAGCCGTATCGCGTCATGTTGCGCTCTTCCACCGCCTGGTAGAAGCGGACGAAATCGTCAAGAAGTCCGACCGCGAATTCCCGGTCGTCGCGGCTTTCCGCATACCGCACCACCGCATCGACCAGCCAGGACGAATACGACAGCTCGTTGCCGGAACCCCGGAACCAGAACGTCGCGTAGTTGCGCATCAGGTCCTTGCCACGCAACCAGCGCCCTTCGGCGATATGATGCCCGGCGGCGTCGTTGATGGAGTTATAGGCGCCGGCCCAGTACACGTCCGGCAGGAACTCGGAGACGATGGGGCCTTCGGGCGTTTCGGTGATGTGCTTGCGGTAGGTCCACCAGCGGAACCAGTACACCCGTTCCAGCAGACGGTCCGCGCATTCGAAGAACGGCACCTCGTGCTTCATCCATGCGGCGGCATCCGCATTGGCGATCATCTGCGGGTACAGTTCCTCGTCGCTACGGTTGAACGCGGTGACGTATCCGTCGATCACGTCGTCGGGGTCCCGCAGCGGCTCGGGGGCCGTGCGCACCTCATTGGGACGATATGGTTCGAACATCGCTCGTATCCTTTCGGCTCGCTCATGCCTCGACGGCGGCGGTCTTAGCACGCTTGGCGAAGAAGGTGGTGTAGACGAACACGCCCACGATGATCAGCACCAGTGCGATGCCGAACGGCAGGAACGACACGGCCAGGTCCTTGCTGCCGGAGACGGCCTCGATGGCGCTCATGGCGAGCGGCGCGAGGAAGATGCCGACATGGAAGCCGATCATCACCGCGGCGGACCAGAAGGCCTGCTTGCTCTTGGGTGCGTACTTGGGCAGCTGGTTGAAGATCCACGGTCCCAGGATCGAGCCGGGCACGTAGAAGCAGATGATCGCGGCGACGAGCATCGGATAGTTGCCGTTGGCGAAGTACAGCAGGAAGCAGCCCGCGGCTTCGATGGCGATGCCGAGATACAGCGTGTTCATGCGGCCGAGGAACTTGTTGATCGGGCCGAAGGCGAAGCCTGCGATGATGCCGGCGCCGACGCCGATGGAAATAATGGAGGAGGTGTTGAAGTCGGAGCCCATGGCCTCCTGCGTCACGGCGGCCCAGCGCACGAAGCCGGACTGCATGGCGATGAGGTATGCGGCGGCGAATGCCACCAGCAGCGGTGCAATCGGGCTGGTCTTTGCGGCGAACTTGTCGTCGGGGTCGTCATCATCGTCGTTCTCGTCGATCATCTTGACGTCCGGCACGGCGAGCCAGAACCAAACCAGGGAGGCGATGGCCAGCAGGTAGACCACGAAGGAACCCTGCCAACCGACGAAGCTGATGAGCAGGCCGACGAGGGAGGTCATAATCATCTGGCCGATGTTCTCGAAGGCGCCGCGGATGCCGAGCAGGGAGGAGCGGACGTTGCCCTTCCACATGATCTGGATGATGGTGACGGCCAGCGAGTTGTAGCAGCCGAGGCCCAGGCCGAGCACGACGCGGGACGCCATGATGAGCGGGTAGCTGCTGACAAACATGGGCACGATGCCCGAGATGCCGACCAGCAGCACGCCAAAGCCGATGACGCGCTTCAGGCCGAAGAAACGGGCCAATGCCGGGCTGGCGATCAGGGTGATCAGAGCCGTCAGCGACGGGGTGGTGACCAGCAGCTCGGCGGCGGCGTTGGATACGCCCAGCCCCTTGCCGACCTGCGGCAGAATTCCGTTGATGACGTTCGCGCTTGTCAGCAGCAGCGAAACGGACAACACGGCCAGCATCGTTGGCAAGCCGTACTTCTCCTTGACTTCCTTTGTCATGATATTTCCTTTTGACATTCTTTTGACATTTCCAACGTTCCTTGTTGAACGTTTGTAGCTAGTGTAACACAAATTTACAAGAACGTTTAACCTTTATGGAAAAAGCGAGTAGATTCGCTTTTTATTGCTGATATATGGCTGTTTATACGGCAACACACCTCTGACGTGAGTGAGTATACTGAAACGTTCTTGTAATGCTTGCAGCATTAACGTTCTTATACTTGAGAAAAGATTCCCGGCTTTTGCTTATCGGTTTAAGCGCCGCCCCGCGCAGCGTGTCCCCGCGGCGGAAACCGCAGGGCACGCGGGGCGCCCTCGACATCTGGCATCAGACCGCCAGACCCACTACCCAAATCCGAACCCGAATCCGAACCCGAATCCGAACCCGAATCCCGACACCAACGACACCCATCGAGACTCCGGAATCGCAAAGAGCCGACTAATCCAATGCAAGATCGGCCAGATCGGTGCAGACATACTCATATGCCTTATCCACGACCCGGAATCCCAACCTGGCGTATATGTTCTTCGTGGCACCTTCGGCAGCGACATGGAGATACGGAACGGCCCTGCTTCCTCTCGCGTTCTCGACGGCGTGCTTCAGCAACGTCGTGGCGACATGACGACGCCGAAAATCCTCATCCACCATAAGACTGTCCACGCAGGCATATCCATCCGTCACGTACATGTAGCACGATCCGACCAGTCTCCCGCCCAGATAGGCACCGAGATAAGGGATCTTCTCCCGCAGACACGATTGTTGCGAACAACGAAATCATTTCCGCACACGGCGCCAAAGCATTGCAACTCAAGCCGTTCCAATTGGCAGGGATCCGGACTCTTGACGGAGACCTTCGGATCGAGCGTCCATCCACGCACATCGACGTCCTTAGGAAGAGCCATCGTCAGCGTCGTCTCTTCCTCTAGCCCGTACTTGTTGACCAGCGGCTCGTATCCCAACATCTTGAGGAACGAATCGCCTCGCTGCCGCTGATAGGCCAGCGCCAGCCGAATCTCCTGCAACGAAGGCTGACCGGAGTAGCGGAAGCAATTGTGGTCGTACTTATCCCGCAGCCGATCGTCCTCCCATTTGATCAGATGCTCCGAAAAGGCGAAGGCGGACGAAAACAGCATGGCAAAGCCCTCATCGGCATCCCTGAAAGACATGGCCCCTCCCCTCCGGCAATTTCAATCCGCGCAGCGAAACCGATTCACCATACCATGGCACCTGGCGCGTATCTGGAAATCCTCCCCCCGGAATCATACGCACGCCCGCAAGCCACGGGCCACGGCACCCAGCCGCCGGAAACAGCCACCTGAACAGCCGCCGGAACAGCCACCGGAAGCCGCTGGAAGAATCCGGACGCCAGCGCCACGTCATCCGACCAAATCCCCCACCGGCTGGATAAAAACGGACGCCATCTAGCCACTCAGTCGCCCAAATCACCCACCGACTGGATAAAAACAACCCCGACAAGTCCCCTCAGACGACCAGATCATCCACTGGCTGGATAAAAACGGACGCCATCTAGCCACTCAGCCAACCAAATCACCCACCGACTGGATAAAAACATCCTCTGGCAAACCTGTCATACACCCAAAACACCCACTGGCTGGATAAAAAAGGACGCCGAGAGGGAACCCAGACACCCAAAACACCCAGCCAATGGGAAAAACGGCCTCTGACAAGCCAGCCACACGCCCAAAACATCCAGCCAATGGAAGAATCCGCCCGCCGAAAGCGATTCGACGGACGGATTCTCAATCACCGGAACATGGCAATACGGCAAGCCCTAAGTTCATCAAGCAATTCAACCAGCCTGGCTTGCCCCGAACTCATCAATGATTCAGACAGCCTCACCGAAGGAATCGACAAGCGCAGACATCCAATCGGTCAGTGAATCATACTGGCTCGGCATCTGCTCGGTGAGCTTGACTTCCGGCACATTCGCGGATTCGGCTGCATCGGTGAGCTTCTTCGTCATATCGCTCTCCTCTTGAGTGTTAACCACCAGAAGCTTGACATCGCCGGATTCCAGCGCCTTGACATATGTGCTGATATCGGCAGCCGTCGGCTCGCTCTCATTCGCACTAGCCTGTGCGTAGCCGGTTGGCGTAACATCCTTCAGACCCATATCTTCGGCAAGGTAATACGCCACAGATTCGGTGGCAGCGTAGTCCAATCCTTCGGCCTTCTTGCGAACCTCGGCGATTTTGGACTCGACCTTGCCCTCATCGTTCTGCCATTGCTTGTTGAGCTTATCGAAATCGGCCTTCTTGGAGGCATCAGCCTTCTCATACGCCTTAGTGATGGCCTCCGCGGCGCTCTTACGCACAGACGCGGAGAACCAGATATGAGGGTTGCCGCCTTCCTTCACGCCACCCACTTCCGCGGCATTGACAACAGTCGCCTTGGTGTTCTTCGCGGCCTTGACGGCCCACGCGTCATAATCGGCACCGTTGACGACAATCACCTGCGCCTTCTGCAGCTTGGAGATATCGGCGGAGGTCGGCTCATAATCATGCGGATCGACGCTGGTAGTGTGCACGATGCTGGTGACTTCCACATTTTTCCCACCAAGTTCTTCGGCGAGGGTGCCCCACTGGTTCACAGAAGCCACCACGTTGATGGTTCCGGCTCCTTCCGTCGAAGCGGACTGGCCGCCGCCACAGGCAGCAGCCGAAGCAATCAAACCCGCGGACGCAAATGCGGCCACCACAATTTTCGCAATACGATTCATGCTGTTTCCTCTCTATCACAAACAACATGGACAGTATAGCTCGAGTTGAGAATGATTATCATTATGGTGTGTTGTGAAAGCCAAAGACAGAAACCCGAACAACCCGCTGACTGGATAAAAACACCCTCTGGCAACCACTTATACGGCCAAATCATCCGCCGAACAAACAAAGCAGACGTCAACAAGCCACCAACGCCCAAAACACCCATGCAATGAATCCCACGACAGTCACCCCGTACGTCCAAGACCACCAATGGATGGATGAAAATATCTCCTGACAATCCATCCAGTCGACCAAATCGTCCATTAGTTGGACAAAAAGGATGCCACTGAGCCGCTCGGCTGCCCGCAACCTCTCATCGATGGAAAAACCAGTCAGCTAGCGCCGCCACGTCATCCCGCATCGCACACAGCAACACGCAGTCAGATTCCCCCCTATAGAACAGATAAGAACAACTCCTGGCGTGGCCTCCTATACGCCAAAAACATCCAGTTGATGGAAGAAACAGATGATGAAAGGACTCCCATACGACAAAAACACCCAGCCAATGGAAGAAACAACCTCTGACAGGGCGGTTACACGCCAAAAACACCCACCGAATGGATAAAAACAGACGCCGAGAGGGAACCCAGACGCCCAAAACACCCAGCCAATGGAAGAAAAGGGCGCCTCACAAATGCTCAACGGTCAAAAACGCCCAAGCACTGGGAAATCTGTACGCTGACACCACGTCATACGACCGAATCCCCCACCGAATGGATAAAAACGGACGCCGAGAGGGAACCCAGACACCCAAAACACCCAGCCAATGGGAAAAACGGCCTCTGACAAGCCAGTCACACGCCCAAAATATCCAGTCAATGGGAGGAAATGGCGTCTTCTGGATATTTCAGCGGGCAAAACATCCAGATACTGGGTGATAACGGTCGATGAGACGATATTCGGCGGGCGAAACATCCAGCCAATGGAAGAATACACCGGCCGAGCATGACCCCCGACAGGTGGATTTTATGGATTGTGAGAATAGATTCTCACAGATTGCAGGAGCAGATTCCATAAATCGAGAGAGCAGCCCATTCGGATTACGAAAGCGAATCCTTCAAATCGCGAGAGCGGATCCTTACATATGCCAAGAGCCCATTCCCACAGACTGCGAAAATGGACTCTGCAAATTGCGAAAGCTGACCATTCAAATCGCGAGAGCGGATCCTTACAGACGACAAGAGCGAATCCTATAAATCGCGAGAGCCCATTCCCACAGATCACAAAAATGGACTCTTCAGATTACGAAAACGGATCCTTCGGATTACGAAAGCAGATCCTTCGAATCGCGAGGGCTGAACCTGCGGATAGCAAGAATAGATTCCCACGGATTGCGAGAGCAGATTCCCACAGGTCACGAGAGCGAATCCCGTAAATCAGAGAGCGAATCCCGTAAATCACGAGAGAGTCCATTCGAATTACGAAAGCGGATCCTTACAAATGACGAGAACGAATCCTACAAATCGCAAGAGAGTCCATTCCCACAGATGGCGAGAATGGACTCTCAAATGGCGAAAGCAGATTCTTCGGATTACGAAAGCGAATCCTCACGAATCACGAAAGCGGACTCTCACGGACACCGAAAAGCAAATCCTCATGGATGCCGAACGAATCGCGCAAGCGAACCGATCAGCCGAAGCGTGCAATTACGGAGCTCCGCTACGCGAAGCACTGATTTCCGGTCGGCTGAAGCCGACTTGCAACAGTCCACTGGACTGTCGCTACGTTTTGGCGGATCGACTGCGTCGATCAGCCAAAACGTCCGGACACGTAGCGCTCGGCCTCTTCGTTCTGAGGATTGTTGAACATGGTGGTGGTGTCGGTGAAGTACTCCAGGTGACCCGGCTGCCCCACGGCCTTCAGGTTGAAGAAGCCCGTGTAGTCGGCGATACGCGCGGCCTGCTGCATGTTATGCGTCACGATCACGATGGTGTAGTCGTTCTTCAGCTCGTTGATCAGATCCTCCA
>ERZ808246.2946-NODE-2946-length-10067-cov-3.037755_pt1 | contig 10067 bp, 11 predicted proteins | sample MGYA00521083_ERZ808246 | MGnify/ENA primary metagenome ERZ808246 (study PRJEB31516, sample SAMN03275577) | gut metagenome | biome: mammalia-associated habitat; material: feces | host: Papio cynocephalus | place: Kenya | collected 2012-07-07 ... | reverse complement strand
CCTATTCTCAAGAGATGTAGATCCTTAGATATGGATCCAGTCGTTCTCGGTGTAAATAAGAAGTCAAGAAGAAAATTGACTAGAGCAAACAGAAAAGTAAGTGAGTACGGTTTACAGCTTCGTGAGAAGCAGAAGGCTAAGTTTATTTATGGTATGCTTGAGAAGCCTTTCCGTAACTTATATGTAAAGGCAGAGCGTATGCCAGGTCTTACAGGACCAAACCTTATGATCCTTCTTGAGTCCAGACTGGATAACGTAGTTTTCCGTATGGGATTTGCAAGAACAAGACGTGAGGCTAGACAGATCGTTGATCACAAGCATGTATTGGTTAATGGCAAGTGCGTAAATATTCCTTCATACAGAATCAGTGCTGGTGATAAGATTGAAATTAAAGAGAAGAGCAAGTCTCTTCAGGGATTTAAGAATATCGTAGAGGCAAACGCAGGCGTTGTTACTCCAGCCTGGATGGAGTCAGACGTTGAGACATTGACAGGAACTGTTAAGGAGCTTCCGCTCAGAGAGCAGATTGACGTACCTGTAAACGATACACTTATCGTCGAGTTGTACTCTAAGTAATTCGCGTAAGTAAAGGGTTTGTAGCTAAGTAACACCAGTTATCCAGAAGGAGGGTCAGTAGTGTTTGAATTTGAAAAACCTAGAATTGAAATCGCAGAGATTTCAGACGATAACAAATATGGTAAGTTTGTAGTAGAGCCATTGGAAAGAGGCTATGGTATTACACTTGGTAATTCACTTCGTAGAATTATGTTATCATCTCTTCCGGGAACTGCAGTTAGTCAGGTTAAGATTAAGGGCGTTCTGCATGAGTTCTCATCTCTTCCAGGTGTAAAGGAAGATGTGACAGAGATCGTGATGAATATCAAGGATCTCTGCATCAAGAACAATTCTACAACAAATGAGCCTAAGGTTGCATATATTGATGCTTCAGGTGATAAGGTTGTGACGGCTGGTGATATTCAGGTAGATGCAGATCTTGAGATTTTGAATCCGGATTTGGTAATCGCAAATTTGAGCGGTCCGGAAGCAAAGTTGGAGATGGAGCTTCTGATCACAAACGGCAGAGGTTACGTTGGATCTGACAAGAACAAAGGTCTTGATTCATCTATTGATGCAATCGCTGTTGATTCTATCTATACACCTGTAGAGCGTGTAAATCTGACAGTTCAGAACACACGTGTCGGACAGGTTACAGATTATGACAAGCTTACACTTGATGTATTTACAAATGGTACATTGGCACCAGACGAGGCTGTCAGCCTTGCTGCAAAGGTGCTCAGTGAGCATTTGAATCTCTTCATCGATCTTTCAGAGAATGCTAAGTCTGTTGACGTTATGGTAGAGAAGGAAGACGATCAGAAGGAAAAGGTACTTGAGATGAGTATCGACGAACTGGAGCTTTCCGTTCGTTCTTATAACTGCTTGAAGAGAGCAGGTATTAATACAGTTGAAGAATTGACAAATAAGACTCCGGACGATATGATGAAGGTTCGTAACCTTGGTCGTAAGTCTCTCGATGAAGTTTATGCTAAATTAAAAGAACTTGGTTTGTCACTTCGTACTGGTGATGAGTAAAAAATAAGCACATAGGTGGTCTTAGGGAATCCTCCCGCAAGCGGGTTCCTCCCTAAGACATGTCCACCAAAGCTGAAGGATTAGTAAGCATGGTGAAGACCCGAAAGGGTAAGGAGGAAAATTAAAATGGCAATGTATAGAAAACTTGGTAAAAAGTCTGATCAGAGAATCGCATTACTTCGTAATCAGGTAACACAGCTTCTCTATCATGGAAAGATTGAGACAACAGAGGCTAGAGCGAAGGAAGTTCGTAAGATCGCTGAGCACCTTATCACACTTGCTGTTAAGGAAAAGGATAACTTTGATGAGATCAAGGTAACGGCTAAGGTTGCTAAGAAGGACAAAGATGGCAAGCGTATCAAGGAAGTTGTAGATGGTAAGAAGGTTACACAGTACGACGAAGTTGAGAAGACAGTTAAGAAGGATCAGCCTTCCAGACTGCACGCTAGACGTCAGATGCTTAAGGTTCTCTACCCAGTAGTTGAGGTTCCTACAGATGCTGCAGGAAAGAAAGCTGCTACAAAGAAGGTAGACCTTACAGCTAAGCTCTTCGACGAGTATGCTGCAAAGTATGCTAGCCGTAAGGGTGGTTACACACGTATCGTTAAGATTGGCGAGCGTCGTGGTGACGGTGCTATGAAGGTTATTCTTGAGTTAGTTTAATCTATATAAAACCAGACGGGTTGTCGAAAGGCAGCCCGTTTATTTTTTGTTTTATTCCCAAGATATAATTATACTGGATATGGGATTCCTCTAATTTGAACAATAAATAAGCATACAGATCGTGCATTGATATTCATGCATATACGATGTATTGGAATTAAGTAGTTCTAAATGTTCTGATATTTATGTAAAAAAGAATTATTTTTTATAAATTTGGCTTACTTTTAAAAACCGATATTTCAATATTTAATAAATATCATGTGGTAAGAAGATAATAAGTGTAGCTTTCGTGGGAAAGTTGCTGAACAGTATCGGAATGTATTTAAGTGCGATATTAAAAAAGAGATAATAAGTGGATTTTTTGTATGGAAGTTGCTATAATAAATATAGATAAAATTATGTGGGGTGATAAAATGGCTAAGCGTGTTTTATATAAAAATGGAATTAAAATCACTATCGTTCAAGACGAAGATCCATCAGTTTATTTAACAGATGGCGATAAAGAAATGGATCGACGTGCCAAAGAAGCTGCTAGGGCAGCTATTGAAAAAGCAAAATTTTTAGGAAATCCTGTCGCTTATTATGATGACGAGAAAAAGAAAGCATACTTAGAGTACGCCAATGGAGAGAGAAAATATGCTCAATAAGAAACCAATGGTGCTAGTATTTGCTGGACCTAATGGTTCTGGTAAAAGTACAATAACAAAATATATACCTATTATTGGGAAATACTCAAATGCTGATGATGTTGTTGCATCTACTCAGATGGATAATTTAACAGCTGCTGAATACGTTGATAAACTCCGTTATGAAATGATTGAATTAAAGCAAGATTTTACTTTTGAAACTGTTTTGTCTTCTGAGAGAAAAATTAAAATTATAGAAGAAGCGAAAAAGTCTGGTTATTTTGTTAAATGTATTTTTGTTTTGACCTCTGATCCTATGATTAATGTTATGCGAGTATCTATGCGTGTAGGGAATGGTGGACACAGTGTACCAGAGGAGAAAATAATTTCAAGATATTATAAATCTTTAGATAATCTAAAAAAACTTTTTACTCTTTGTGATATTTTGCATGTATATGATAATTCTGCTGGGTATGAAAGAGTTATACGAAAACATAAAGACGACCTACAGATTTTCAGTAATAAATATTGGTCCGATGTTGCTTTAATGTCCTTACTGGGTTTATCTGATGTTTCGCAAGATGAATGTCTTACGGATAATATGAACCTTTTTGAGAAAACTGATAATAATTAAATAATCAACCAGAACCTAGGAGAGTAAAATCTTCTAGGTTTTTTCGTTCACTTAATAACTGGGATAGCAAAAGCTATCCCTTTTTGTATTTAAGTGGAATTACCAATCTCATTTCTATCAAAAGCATTAGTCCCTTGGGCTGAGGAATTAGGTGAAGTTACAACGGAAGCAGGGGCAGATTAAAAACCTTGAAAGAAAATTGGATTCCTTATTTATAAATAACGGAAAAGAAATGAAGGTTGCAATCAGAAGAAAATCTGATACAATCGGAAGAGGAGGAAATCATTATGAGAAAGATTATGATTTCAATTGCGCTTGTAGCATTGATGTTGACAGGTTGCAGTAAGAATGAAGGAAAGACAACTGCTGTTGAGAGCATTGCGACAGACACAGTTGCTACTATAGGTGATGCTACAACTGAGGAAGTAGTAGAAGAACCTGCACCTGAAAAGGAAATTGTAGAAGCAGACGCGACCACTGAAGCTCCAGCCATAACAGAAATTGGTGGCGGAAAGAAAGCTGAAGAGACTACCGAAGAGCAGAAGCAAAACAATAACTCTCCGAGCAATGGTGGCTCTAGTCATAGCAATGCAAGCAGTAATAGTGGAATCAATAACAGTAACAGTGCCAACAATTCTGCTAATAGCGGTAACTCTGGCAACGCTGGTAATTCTGGAAGTAGTAATTCTAATAATGGTGGTAATAGTAATTCAAACAATGGTACTGCTGCTAACAATGGTAACGCTACAAATAACACACCGCAGCATCAGCACAATTATAATGTTTGGGTAAAAACCAAAGATGCTTACGATGAGAAGGTCATTGATCAGGCAGCTTACGATGAGACAATTGAGCATCCAGCTGAGTACAAGACTGTGTCGGCTTTAGAGTGTCACGGATGTGGGCAGATTTTTACAAGTGCGGATTCATACTTTGCACATCCCTGTGGTGGAGAGTATGGGTCTACTGAAACTACAGCAAAGCAGATGACTCACGATGCCTGGACTGAAACAAAACATCACGATGAGAAGTCTCATGTAGTGCATCATGATGAAGAAGGTTACTGGAAGTGCGAATGCGGTGCTAGAAAGTAACAGGTTAAAAAATAGTAGAACAGATAAAAGTAGAACCCAGAAGTGTAACAGCTTCTGGGTTTTTGGACAATGTGCCTATTTAATTACATATGCTAAATGATTATGTTTAGCGCGGCGACAAAAGCATTCTCTTAATTTCTTGATTTCCTTGCATAATGCAATGATATGGTTACATTTTCTTGAGTTTATAGAGTACTCTCCTTCAACATTTGAATAATAAATTTGTAGTTTTGTAAAGAGCAAGATGGTTTTATTGAGCTTTATGGTGTAGTTCGAAGTTGGGTGAGAATTATGTAATTCGAACGTATCCTTTAAAATCTTTTTTAAATCAGAGTAGCAAGTAAATGGATATTCAGGTTTTTGTAGACGCTTAAAGGGACGTAAATAATATTCTATAACTGCCGCCCATTGTTCATAGAAATCATAATGCTTTGCTTCAAAATAGGGTTTATAATAAGTCATTTTTATTAGAGATTGTAAATTGAGATCGTCAATTAACTTAGAAATAAAATAGTTAATAGGGATTATTGTAGTTTCTTTTCGATTCATACGTTCTCCTTTCTCCTGAGGATAGTGTATAATTATTTTGTAAAAAGCCCTCTCTGTATGGTTGATATTTTATCATGATAAATAACACAGATCAAGAATTTTACAAATAACTGATAATTGATCAGAAGCTAAGAGGTTAAATTTCAGGTCTTTCATTTTCTAATAAAAAGGAAAAAATGTATTTCCTGCCTGTAACACCGCATTCCTGCGTGCTTTTTCTAAATGTTCCAATAATACACTTTACAAGTCTTCTGGGTGTGTGTTATGGTTTTTGTGTCGACAAAATTCTGATATATCAACACAAAGTATTGTTCAGATTATTGTAAATGCGTTTTGGGCGTTGTTTATGAAGATGAAGGTATCCATAGGTGAAGCGATGGATTGTTTGATAAAGATGATGGGAATTGGTAAGGGAGGCAGTGTTATAAAGACACCTGTGAAAATCGGAATCGTATGTTGTTCGGATGGAATCCGGCAGGCATATGAAAATGAGATTGAGGAATTACAGTGGACACTGGCAGGGATGGGGATTGAGAGTGTACTCAGTCCGTATCTGTATGCGCGTGATGGCGTGGAGAGCGGAACCGCAGAAGAACGTGCGAAGGCAATGATGGATTTTTATAAGGATGATACGATTGATGCAATCTGTGACATATCCGGTGGGGATATCGCGAATGGAATCCTGCCGTATCTGGATTATAGCGTGATTGCGAAGACGAACAAACAGTTCTGGGGATATAGTGACCTGACGACGGTATTAAATGCAATCTACGCGAAGACAGGACGAACCGGTGTGTTGTATCAGATACGAAATGTGATCTACAAGGAGCGGGAGCAACAGATGGCGGATGTGCGAGATGTCCTGTGTGATGGTGGTGATGCGTTGTACCGGATCGAATATCATTATGTACAGGGAACGGAGATGCATGGAATCGTTGTCGGAGGAAATATCCGTTGTTTCTTAAAACTGTCTGGGACGGCATATATGCCAGATCTGAATGGAAAGATTCTGCTTCTGGAGAGCCGTTCCGGGACGGTAGCGCGCATGGAAACCTATCTGAGTCAGTTGCAGCAGATCGGTGCATTTGAACAGATTGCGGGCATCCTGCTTGGGACATTTACGGAGATGGAGGCTAAGCAGTGTACGCCGGATATCGTGCAGCTTGTGAAGAAATATGTGAGAAAAACGATGCCGATTGCGGTCACGAAGCAGATCGGACATGGGACAGACGCCAAAGGAATTGTAATAGGTGGAGAATTGTAATTTTTCGTCACGTATTTTACGGAAATACGTTTGCCTTGCCGTGCATATGATGGTATGATGACTTTAGTTGTGAAAAGTTCAATTATATGTGGGGTAGGGGTATGAAAAAACGGAGAAATAGTTCGGACAATGCAGGTTTTACACTGGTAGAGTTGATTATTGCAATCGCGATTATGGCGGTACTTGCCGGGGCGATAGGATTGACGGTCATTCATTATATTAAAAAAGCCAGAGCGTCAAATGCGACGGAGGAGCTTCGAACGATTGTATCGGCAGTTGAGACGGGAATGATTTCCACTTATGCAGAGGATCATGAGATGAATCTGGATAAGACCTATACGGATAATGCGGGAAATGCGCAGCGATGCGGCGTGCTTACAAATTACATGATCAGCCGGGCACAGAATAAAAGCGCAAATGGCGTTACCGATGCAAATGCGTTGGAGTATTATTTTGCACAGAAGGTGCTGGAAGAACTGAATGCGGAGAATGGAAGTGACTATCGTTTCCTGAATTTTACGGGTGACGAGGATGAGCCGCTTGGAATGAATTGTGATTCGTTCTATGGACAATTTGGTTGTCCGGGCGTGATTGTCGTATATGGTGGAGAAGGAAAGGTGCTGTTTGCACAGTATTATAATTCTGGCTGCCTGATTCAATACGTTGCTGGCGATGGATATACATACCTGCAGGATGTGAAAACATTTGCTGGTGCGCCGAAGATCCAGTAGAGAAACATCTGGCAATAGAAGTGCTAACAGTATAGAAGTATAAAAGCAAAAAGAGATTGACTGTGTACCAATCAGTCAATCTCTTTTTCTGTCATTTTATAGCTTGGAATACAGTATTATTTCTGGCTGCAAACTATGATTATGGCTCCATAGATTTCGCGTCGACCATCTGAACAGCTCCTGCAAAATTTCCATGAAAATAATTACTGATTTCGTCGGTGTAGCCATAGACGATACCCTTTCGATATGGGAATAACAGATTCTGTAACTGTCCAATCGCTTCATCGAGCGGTGCCTTTTTGGAAAAACCGCCGGTCGTGGCTTGACCGAGTGAATAAGTTCCGCCATCTCGGGCAAGCAGATATAAAGTGTGCGTCTTACTTACCGGAATGAAATACGAAGTCTGCTTCAGGATATTTCCATAGATCCACATGATATCGCGGATTGGAATCACGCGTACCGTCTTTGCCTCATAGACAAGAATGGCGGTTGGTGTAGCAACGAAAGAGAACGCATCCACGCCATAAGGAATCTGCTGATCGAGCATTGCGATTTCCTGTGGAGAAAGCAGGTTCCATGATGCTTCTGCAGCCGCGTATTTCTTCTTGTTAAATGCAGTCTGTTTTATACCGCCCCAGGCAGTGATCCGTGCGTTGATGTTTGGAAAATTTGTAAAATCCATATGTACCCTCCCAATGTGTGTAAATAATTGTCTGTAAATGCAGACAAATAGTTTGAACAAGCCATGTGAAACACTTCGGGTTTCATAATAGCGAATTCATATAAATTATAGCATATTGTGAAAATTTTTCTATTCTTTTGAGAAAAAATTGCGGGACACATAGAAAAAATGGTATAGTAAAGAATATGTGAAGAGACAGACCGTCTGAATAAAAGCGTGAATCAGGAATATGGAGTAGCATGATAAAAATCAGAGATCTTACATTTGAATATTTTGACCGGGATGATGATGGGAATCTGACTGAGATGGTAAATGCGATCCGTGGAATCAATTTTGATGCGGAAGAAGGCGAGTTTATCGTTGTGGCAGGTGTGAATGGCAGCGGGAAGAGCACATTTGCCAAGATCTTAAACCGGTTGTTGCTGCCAATCGAGGGCACGGTTCTGATTGGCGGACTTGATGCAATGCAGGAGGAGAATATCATTCCAATCCGGAAAATGGTCGGCATGGTGTTCCAGAATCCCGACGACCAGCTGATTGGCAGTGTCGTGGAAGAGGATGTTGCCTTTGGTGCGGAGAATATCGGTGTGCCACACAAGGAACTGGTGAAGCGGGTGGAGGATGCACTTGCACAGGTAGGGCTTGCCGCATCCATGCGGATTGAAGAATTGTCCGGCGGTGGAAAACAGAAGGTGGCGATTGCGGGTGTGCTTGCGATGAAGCCGCGTTGTATCGTGCTCGATGAGGCAACCAGCATGCTGGACCCGAGATCCAGACGGGATGTGCTGCGGCTAATGAAAGAGCTGCAGAAGCAGGGAACTACGATTATTCTGATCACGCATCTGATGGAAGAACTTCTGCTGGCAGACCGGATTTATGTGATGCATCAGGGCAGGCTTGGTATGAAGGGCAGCCGGGAAGCAATTTTCACACAACCGGAGAAGCTGCGCGAGTTTGGATTGGAATTGCCAACGACCATGCAGCTTGCACATGCTCTGGCGGAGCGGGGGTGTGTGCGGACGAAGGATTTATTCTCGGTGGAAGCGATTGCGGAACGCATATACAAGGAACATCCATATGCATTTCTAAAGGAAAAGACAATGGAGCCTGCATCTGTGGATAAGAAAGCGAAAGTGTTGTCGCAGGCGATTGTATTTCAACATGTGAACTTATTATATGGAAAGAAAATGATTCTGAATGATGTATGTTGCTCTATCGAGAAGGGCAGCTATACAGCAATCATCGGACCGTCCGGTGCTGGAAAATCGACGCTTTTGCAGATGATTCCGGCGCTCATTTCCCCAACGGATGGAAGCATTTATGTGGATGGAATGGAAGTGACAGATGCTTCTGCGGATATTGCAGCATTGCGTAAGAAAATCGGGTTCATCTTCCAATATCCAGAGCAGCAGTTGTTTGCGAAAAATGTTTATGAGGATGTAGTGTTTGGGCCGCGGAATGTCGGTATAAGCGAGGTCGAAGCGGAGAAACGGGCGTATGAGGCGATTCAGTTTGTCGGGCTGCCGCAGGATGTCTATGATCTGCCGATGGATAAGCTGTCGGGTGGACAGAAGCGGCGTGTTGCATTAGCGGGCGTGATCGCAATGCAACCGGATTACCTGATTTTAGATGAACCGTTGGCAGGGCTTGATCCGGTTGGAAAGAAAAAGATGCTGGAGATCCTGCGTGCGTTACATCGGGATGCGGGAATTACAGTGGTTGTAGTCAGTCACGATGCAGACGCAGTCGTGGAAGATGCGGAGCAGGTATTGTATCTGAGGGATGGAAAAATCGTGGAGCAGGGGCCCCCTTCAGATGTATTTTACCGGTTGTGGCTGAATGAAATGGAACATGTGATGCGCGACATGGGTTTAGAGATGAACAGGAAACAGACGGGCGATACAGATTCTGGACGACCAACCGGAGAAATGCTCTCAGAAGCGGTCTGCGAGCTTCCGGTCTGCATGCAGCTTTTGATCCGCCTGCGGATCATGGGACTTCCGGTATCGTGCAAGCATACACAGCCTGCGGAGACGGTGCAGGCGATCGTGGATGCGGTTGGAAGATGAGGACAGAAAGCACGATAATGTTGTGCTTGCGATGCTGCAAATGTGTCATGACAGGCATAGGTTGATGAGGAAAGTAATATGATGAAGGATATCACATGGGGGCAGTACCATAGCGTGGATTCGATGATTCACCGGTTAGATCCCCGGGTCAAAATTCGATTT
>ERZ808246.2944-NODE-2944-length-10069-cov-4.022069_pt1 | contig 10069 bp, 8 predicted proteins | sample MGYA00521083_ERZ808246 | MGnify/ENA primary metagenome ERZ808246 (study PRJEB31516, sample SAMN03275577) | gut metagenome | biome: mammalia-associated habitat; material: feces | host: Papio cynocephalus | place: Kenya | collected 2012-07-07 ... | reverse complement strand
TGGTCTGCCGCCCCATATATTCCTTATAATAGTTATGTTATTGGGAATAAGAATTTAAATATATCTGATTTAAGTGTTGGAGATTTCATAACATTTAGAAGATCTCCAACTTCAAATGTATTTGTTACTCATATCGTTGTAGCGTTAAAAAAAGAAGGATATTTTAAATCCGGGGAACCTGTTACCATTTATAATAATAACGTATCCAAAACATTTAAACTCACTTATGGAAAAGATTGTAATGTAATTACTCAGCAAACTACGAAAGAAGGAATAGATGCACAATGCGACTTTTTAAATTTTGAACGAAATTTTTATTCAAAAGTAATTAAAGTAGAAACAGTAAAAGAGAATAGTGAGATAGAATTAAAAGAAAATGGACTTACTTTTAAAGTGGAAAATGATAAATGTTCTTTAATACAGGTGGATAATTCGTCTTTAGAGGAGATTACAGTGCCAATATTTGTTGGTGAATATGTCGTACAATCAATAGATGGAAGTGCATTTAAGAACAATAAAAGGATAAAAAATATAAAAATGTTTGATACAATACAAAGCGTTTCACTTATAAACTGTGATGGATTAGGAAGTATTGTAATTCCAGGAAGTGTAACTAATATATATATTGAAGGATGTAATAATCTAAATGTTGTTACTTTAGGAAATGATGTTGAATGTATCAAATCATATGTCTTTAAAGATTGTCCTAAATTGCAGTGTTTAACAATCCCAAACAGTGTGACAACCATAGGAGATAGTGCATTTTATGGTTGTAGTAGTTTAACCTCAATAACAATACCAGAGAGTGTAACAAGTGTTGGAGAATATGCATTTGAAGGTTGTAGCAATTTAATAATTTATTGTGAACAGACTTCTCAACCAAGCAATTGGAGTTCTGGTTGGAACATTTCAGGTTGTCCAGTTTATTGGTATAGTGAAAACAAACCAACCGAATCTGGTAATTATTGGCATTATGTTGATGGTGTTGCTACAAAATGGGAGGGAATAAAGTGAATAAGAAAAATAATAAATCTATAAATTTAGAAAGAATTAGGGTTTTATATCATAATGCGTGTGGGTATAAAAGGATATTTTTTGAAATTTTGAAAAATTATTTCAATTTTAAATCGGAAGAGTTTCAAACTTCCGCCGCAGTTGTTAACGGTATGTTTTCAATAGAATTATTTTTAAAATTTCTTTATGCATATAAAAATATTGATTCGACTTCAAAAGAAACAAACTTTATTAAAGGCCACCAAATATGGTGTTTATATAATGAATTGGATGGAAAAACAAAAGATGAAATTAGAAAGCAAATAGGTAATAAATCATATTATTTTATGAAAAAATTTAAAGGCGGAGGCAAAGGCTCTTATAATGTAATAGACTGGAGATATTTAGTTGGAGATAAAGAAGAACAACACCAAAATAAAGAACAATACAAAATAGATTTTAACTGTATGATAAAAATAGTTTATGTCTTATATGAAATGTCCAGTAAAATTTGCCGAAAGCCAGATAAAAGCGAAATAAACCTTCCAGAATTTTTAAGCCCTGAATTAACAGAAGAATCGAATAATATAATAAATGATAGAATATATGAAAAAGAAGGAATAGAATAAAATACAAACAAAGGAGGAAATAATGTCAAAACAATTATTAACAAATAACTTTAGTTCTGCCATTTTGGAAAATTGGGAGGATTTTAAGGTGGTTGATATAAAGTTTAATGAATATTCAAACGAACCATCCTATCATTTTCATTGGACATTTAAAAAATATAAAGGTAGTGGTGAAATATTTTTTAAAAACGATAAAGTCCGTAATAAAACGGGTGATAACTATTCATCATTGACAATTATCAACCCTAGAAATGCTTCTACAAAATCAACTTGTTCTTTATATAATGATTGTGGATTGGAAGATGTCTTTAATAGAATTTTAATCAAATATCATAATGTTATTTAAAAAAGGAGATATAAAATTGGATACAATGCATAAAGTTCCATATAATTACAATAAGCCAAATCAATATAGGTATTATCATATATGCATTTTGGATGACGATAAGGAGATAGACAAACGATATGATTTATCTATTGATGAGGTAAAATCTAAAATCGCTGAAACGAAAAATAAATATATTGTATTGGGGACTATTGAAAAAGTGAATGATTGCGTAGAATATGTAAACCGTGAGAATATTTTGAATGGCATACCGGGGTTTAATATTACAGAGGAAGATATATTTAAATCAAAGGAGTCAATTTTTGTAAATTGCACCAAATATTTTAGTGAGTTTAAGTAAAACGATAAAAATCAACAATTTAGAAATATCTAATTTGTTGATTTTTTTATCCTTTGCAATAAGGTTATAAGAAGGCAATTTTAATTAAGAGGTATTGATATTTGACATCTGCATTTTTGCTGTTGTTTTTTTACCTTATTCGATTTATATTTCTTACAGTTGTCTTGCTTATCAGAGGTGGGGCTATAATTATAAAACAAAAAACAGCCCTAATGGACTGTTCTTTTGGTAGAGTTGATACCAAATATGATACCAATTTTGATACCAAAATTTTGGAAATTAACTAAAAATAACAAAAAACAAAAAGTTGCCAAATCGCTAGTAAAATGTAGTAGTTTAGCAACTTACTATTAAAACAAAAAAGGGGTAAAAGCCCCTAAAATTTGGTAGAGATGAATGGACTCGAACCATCGACCCCCACCTTATCAGGGTGGTGCTCTAACCAGCTGAGCTACATCTCTATATGTTTGTTTTAATGACTATCAACTGTCAACCACTAAATTTATGTTTAACAAAAGTTTGTGGTGGTGTAAACTTTTGTTTGATAAGTTGCTACACAATTTGCAGGACATATCATATAAACGGCTGGTATTGCCAAGTATTATTAAATAAAGGTGAACTGAATCACCATTGGTGGAGATAATCGGATTCGAACCGATGCCCCCGCCAGTAGTGAATAATACGAACGAGAAGGATATCTTTGAGTTCGTATTTTTTCATTTAGAATTCTTTTCAATAATTTATCCATTATCTTTTACAGACTAAAACAAAGCACTTTGCATCTAGCAAGGTGTTTTTTATTGTATAACTCCCATTTATCTTTTCCGTTCGTCCGCCCTATCGTAGCAGAATTTGGTTGCAGATGTAAATGGAAAAAATTATTGCTTAAACAATTAAACATAAATATTTTATATCTCACAAGACTGGGTTTAGATACCCGGTCTTTTTTATTTTTACAAAGATTTCAAAGACAATATTTTTTTCTTTTTCATTGACATCTGCTTTGCCACTAAATAACAAGATTAAACAAACTCTGCTTTCGTTTGGTCTGCCGAAAGGCAAATCTAAATAGCAGGTTTAAAGTATTAAAACAGAAGAAAAAGAAATCAAGAACTACTACTTAAAAGAGTTTTCTCTATTTGATGGTGAGTATGATGTTACACTTAACATTTTAGATGTAAACACAGACAAAATGACTATCACTGTTGCAATTACAAAAGCTGGAAAAATATCTGTAATTGAATACGACTTAAAAAGAGATAGAGAGCAAGATTTGTATTTTCAATATGGCGCCAGCAATACACAAGTTAATGTAAACGATTTTGAAACAATAAACGATTATCAGTAAATTATAAAAATATTTATCCTTTTTAATGGAATAGTAAATCGCATTAAAAAGTTAAACGGCGAAATTAAGTCCAACCTACATTGCTAAATTTTATGCCATTTTTTTAGTGTCTAAATTCTTTTTGCCACATACAAAATACCAAAATATTTTAATATCTATATGGTCAACTTATCATGTGTGAAATATAAAAATACTTTAATATCAGCAAATCACTTTATTATTGACAAAATAATTTATTATTGACAATATGTTATATTAAACTATAATATTTAGTATTAGAGGTATTTATGGATATTAAAATTGATAGCAAAGAGGGCAAATTTAAATTTAGAGTGTGTGGAATTTTGGAACATAATGGGAAGTATCTTACGGTAAAAATAAACCACAACAAGTTTTATTGTTTGCCTGGCGGACATGTTGAACTGGGCGAAGATACCGACACAGCCGTTTTGCGTGAAATGCAAGAAGAATTAGGCTATCCCGTTAAAATTAAAAGGCTTATAGCAATAAACCAAAACTTCTTTTATACCGAAGATAGCAAAACTTTTCACGAAATAGGCTTTTACTATATAGTTAATGCAATTGATAAGAACAACATAAACCCAAATGATTATGCAAGAGAAGAATTAGATAAAGGCAAAATTCAACATTTACAATTTAAATGGTTTACACAAAAAGAATTAAAACAAGCAGATTTTAGGCCATGTTTTATTGCCGACTGCTTTGAATTAACCAATACTAAAATTATCACAACAACAGATTTAAAAAAGTAAGCAGAAAACCACAAGACTATTCTTGTGATTTTTTAATTTTAAAGATATATAAACTCTAGCAAACCAAAATTTTTATCCGTTCCCTATTATTTATTGCCATTTTTTGCCAATACTTTGGTTATACACAAAAAGCCTGCAAACAGCCTCAATTTTGTGGCATACTTGTGCTTGCCAAATATATAAAAAATCTGGCATAATAATTACCTTAATTGGGGGGGGTTGACATAAAAAACTTTTAGTAGTAAACTTACTGCCTATACAAATATGTTTTAGCACACAACTAAAATATATATTTTTTTTACAAATGGAGGAATATATGAACTGGTTTAACAACTTATTAAGTCAAACGCCCGAGGTTACCCAAGTTATTGTATCCCTAGCAATTATGATGGTTTGTGGGTTTTTAATGACTAGATTAACAAGTCTTATTAAATTGCCAAATGTTACCGGATACATAATTGCCGGAATTTTAATTGGACCATATTGCTTTAACTTAATACCATCTACCATTTTAGGCCGAATGGATTTTATATCCGATATTGCACTTGCATTTATTGCTTTTAGTGTTGGCGAATTTTTTAAGTTAGATACACTTAAAAAAAGTGGGACTAAAATAATTGTTCTTACAATTTTTGAGGCTCTGATGGCCAGTATTGTTGTGTTTATTGTAATGTATTTTGCTTTGCATTTAAGCCTTGGATTTTCTATTGTGCTTGCAGCGCTAGCTTCTGCAACAGCACCAGCGTCAACCATTATGACAATCAGACAAACAAAATCTAAAGGCGATTTTGTTGATACCCTTTTGCAGGTAGTCGCCCTTGATGATGTTGTAAGTTTAATTGCTTATAGTGTAGCCATTTCGGTTGCAATTGCAACAACTGGAAATGGAACTTTAAGTTTTAGTGTTATCGGTTTACCTATTTTAAAAAACTTGGCATGTTTGGCAATTGGTGCAATTTTGGGCTACATTTTAGCCTTGCTTATGAAAACCAAAAGAGATAGTGATAACAGGCTAATTATAGTTATTTGTGTTCTATTTTTATTTTGTGCAATAGGTTCGCTATTAGATGTTTCTCCATTGCTGGGGTGTATGATAATTGGAATGGTTTACATCAATGTATCAAAAGACGAAAAACTATTCTTGCAGGTCAATTATTTTAGTCCGCCAATTTTGTTGTTGTTTTTTGTAAGTTCAGGATTATCATTTAATCTTTCTTCTCTATTTGCAGGCGCAACCGCCATCTTTACCACTCCACTATGGGCGATAGGCCTAATATACTTCTTTACCCGAATAGTTGGTAAATATCTAGGCTCTTACTTAGGTTGTTTAACAATCAAAAAGAAAAAGGAAGTTCGAAATTATCTTGGCCTTGCACTTATCCCTCAGGCAGGTGTCGCAATAGGTCTTGCCGCCTTGGGGGCAAGAACCTTGGGCGGAGAACTTGGTAGTGCTTTGCAAACAATAATTTTGGCATCAAGCGTTTTATATGAATTGGTTGGCCCCGCTTGTGCAAAACTTTCACTATATCTATCAAAATCTTATTCAAACAAACTAGAGGATTTAACAGTTGTCAACAATGTATCCCCCGAAAGCAAGCCTAAATCGGAAGCTGAAATTTTGATAGATAGAATTCAACAAATTTCTAAAAAAAATGCTCAGGATGTTCCGCAAGAAGTTAAAGAAGAAAATGCCTTTACCGAGGCTAGCGAGGAACAACTTGAAGAGCTTGGTCAATTATACAATAATTTTAAATATCGAAACACTAGAAAAAGATTTTAAGGAGATTTTATTATGATAAATATTATAGACCCACTTGCAAAAATTATGGGCATGTGGTCAGCAAAAATTACAATTGGTTCAATATTTTTAAGACTATCTTTATCAGTTATATTAGCCGCAATACTTGGGTGTGAGCGTGCAAGCAAAAGGCACTCTGCTGGGCTTAGAACATTTTTGGTTATAAGTTTAGCATCTACAATAGCCAGTATGATAGATATGTTTTTGATTGAAAGTTACGAACTTAAGTTTGCTTTTGTTTCTGTTGCTTGTGTTATAGCGCTTGCCTCTATTAGCATAAATTCTATTGTCTTTTCGGCAAAAAGCCAAATAAAAGGGCTTACAACTTCGGCTAGTTTATGGGCATGCGGAATTATTGGCATTGCTATTGGCATTGGATTTTATACTATTGCCCTAATAGGATTTCTAATTTTATTGTGTAGTTTATCACTTTTACCAGGCATGGAAAGATATCTAAAAAATCGGTCTAATCATTTTGAAATTCATCTAGAATTGAAGTCAAAAAATGATTTGCCAAATTTTATGGCAACAATTAGAGAACTTGGGTTAAGAATAGACGAAATAGAAATAAATTCAGCATACTTAAATTCTGGCCTTAGTGTATATTCTGTTAGTCTAACAATAATAAGTCCAGAACTGAAAAAATACAAAACACACACAGAGATTATATCTGCAATACAATCTTTAGACTATGTTAACTATATTGAAGAAATGAAATAACAAAAAAGGCGTTACAATTTGTAATGCCTTTTTTTAACGACCAAAATATATTTTACAACGCTAACAATCAACTTTTAGTCTTTATATAATTTTTTGTTTTATTAACCGTTATAATATATTAAGGTGTAATTTTTTTAGCCTTTAACCAACACCGAGTCAACACATAGTTTGCCACTTAAAACTTTTATGTATACTTTGTGATTGCCATTTTTAAGCCCACTTAAAACATAAGCGAATTGCCTTTCGCTACTTTGTGTTAAGGTTAGCTCTGTTTGTTTGTTATCAACCATCACCATAATTTTGCACGGGTCATCTTGCAATGTAAGTAGCATAAGTCCAGTACCAGTAAAATTAAATTTTACAATGCCGTTACCTTTTATCACCGCACCATACGAACCTTCTGCTGTTTGCCTTTTAAACGTTTGGTTTGATGATTTTTCTTTGTAATATCCCAAATCATATGGCGAAATTTCGGCACCACTAAATGTATCAGTAAAATCTATGCTTGCAATTGTAACATATTTGTTTGGAGATGATTGAGACTTTGTATCAGTTACATACAATTTGTAATATTGAAACTCCGTCTCATTAAAGCTTGCCGAAACACTGTTGCCAGTCATATTTAAGTTAACAAAATCGCCAAGCAAACTCCAGTTTTGGCAATCTAAACTGCCATATAGCTTAAATGTTACAGGCAAGTTATATTGCCCACTTGTGCGTGATGTTATTTTAATGCTATTATATCTTGATGCTTTTTGCATATCGGCAATTAAAATAAATGGGTTGCTTTCGCTTACAAAATTATTTTTTTTGCTGTGATAAAAATTTGTTGTATCTTTATCAAATATATTTTCTGCACTTGATGTGTTATCCCACGAATCTATGTTAACGCTTACAAGTTTGTGCTCGCTACTAGATGTGCTATCTATCAAATATTGCTCGCTATAAACATGTTTAAAAATTTCTTTTGCAGTAAAATCTTTGCTTGGCATAAGCATATCATTTGTACACAAAATGTTTGTTGGTACGGTAACCATTTTTGGCGATTCATCATCTAGGCAAGCCATTCCAAGCTCAGTAAAAGCATCAGCGTAATGCTTTGATAAAGTTATCTCTTTAAAATACAAATAATCTCCAGCATTTAAGTCCCAATTAACAACATTTTCGCCCTCAATCACAAAGCCACCATGGTCGCTGTTTAGCGATAAAACCTGTGCAAGTTTGCTTTTGTTATTAACTGCCAAATACAACGTGTTGTTGCCTCTTCCACTTCTCAAACAAATTGCATATTTGCCTGTTTTTTGAATATATATCTTTCCCTCGGCTATTCCAATTTGTTTGTTGGCAAGCCCATTAACAAATGTTGATGTGCTTTTGTATTTATCCACTTTTGTATAGCCCTGAAAATTGTTTTTAACGGCCTCATCAACGCTAGAATACGATGTAGAACCTGCATACGAATATTTGATTTTTGTCATATTGGCTAAATTCTAGTGTTAAAGTAACATCTTTTGTCGCGTATGCATCACTTTTAAGTGCAACAGTTACCCTAATTGGCCCAGAACTTTGGTCTGCACCCGGAATATATTTATATACATTTGTTGCAGTTTTTACAATTTGTCCACTTGTTGGGTTTGTGATTTTTTTGATTAAAAATGTAAAGTCATCAGGCAAAATTAGTCTTTCGTTAAAATTTATTTCTTGCGAAACGCCCCTTTCAATTTTGTATGGCCTAACAGTTGTAATAAAAACTTGTTTGCCGTTTAAGTAATAATCTCGGCCGGTTTGAAAAACTGTTGCAACCGGCACAAACACTATCCTGTTGCTTGTGTTGTATAAAGCCTTTTTTTCGTCAGAAATTGTTAGCCCCAAAATCTTTTCAAAGTAATATGTAAAATTGTAGTCTGTTGCTTTGGATAAAGCCTCATACCAGTTATCCACCCCAAAGCCGTTTTGAAGCCTTGTTGCTTTGGCGAAAGTTTCCACACCAAAGGTGTGTATCAAATCAGCATAAGCGTTAAGCGACTTTTGCACCTCGCCATTTTTTGTTTTTGACAAAGTTTCCCTTAAACTTCGTGATGGGTCTGTAAATCTTTCCCACCCACCCAAAGTAGAATCGTTTGTTGAGCGCTTATCCGAAATTTTGGTGTAAGAAACATAGCTTAACAGCGATGTTGCATTGTTGGTTACCTCGTTGGTTTTAGAGCTTTCCATTCCATAGCTTTGATACAAGTGATTAAATTCGTGAATATTCCCCCAAAAGCCATCGGTTACCATAGAGTTGTAGTTAAGCGAAGAAGACATCCAATAGCAAGGTGCACAAATCCAAGAGTGTCCACCTTGAAACGCACATGCTTCGCCTGCCGTAACAAAGCAATCATACACATATCCTGTGCTGATTGTTGAGTTTGCCGAGCAAGGCACTAGCCTGCTTGTCCTGATAATTTTTTCCCACAAATCACCAACTTTAACTAGGTTATCGTAATCAAAATTTGCATATTTTGTTGGGCCAGAAAATCTTACACCCAAATCCCAAATTTCGTAATCATAGTATGGTGCTGAGTAATTTTTCATAGCATCTACCGCTTGCTTTGTTGTTTGACCGTGTATGTAGTGAAAATATGGCACAGCACCCGAAATTGTTACAGTAAACTTGCTGTTAAATTTGCTTGGATAAATAAATATGGGGCCACCCAAAGGGCTACCAACATAAGTAATCTCACTGTTTGCCGTCATTTTTTGGCTTATCACTGGCATACGAGAAAAATCATTGCGTGCCTTCCAAATGTTGTTTACATTGTTGCGGTGGCTAACTTGACCGATATAAATTGTTAGTCCACCAGTTTTTTCCAAATCGGCCTTTGACATTTCAATTTTAACAACCTCGCCCGCTGGGGCATATAGGCCGGTCACATAATTTCTCACTTCTCGTGGGCTTATGGTTATTTTTCTTACAACAGCTTTTTCATCATCACTAACATTGCCATAATACATGCCAACACTTGATGTGTGCTTGTATAATTTTTTGCCAGTGGCCTCGCCGTTTAAATAGAGGTTTCCAGCACTATCCATAGAGTTATAGGTAGAATCTGACGCCAATATTTTTGAGTTTTCGTTTAAAA
>ERZ808246.2943-NODE-2943-length-10069-cov-4.767725_pt1 | contig 10069 bp, 7 predicted proteins | sample MGYA00521083_ERZ808246 | MGnify/ENA primary metagenome ERZ808246 (study PRJEB31516, sample SAMN03275577) | gut metagenome | biome: mammalia-associated habitat; material: feces | host: Papio cynocephalus | place: Kenya | collected 2012-07-07 ... | reverse complement strand
CCTCTTTTTTGGGGTATATGACATTTAGGGTTTAAATGCGTAAAATTCAATATTAAAGGAAATTATTCAATAACTGACATTTTTGGTTGTAATGAATGATTTCCTTTTTATTTTGAGTTGTTCTATAAATGACATTTTTGGTTGAATAGACCTTGCGAAATGGCTATAATGAAGATAAACACTTATCTAAATTTAGGTTATTTGGGGACAAAAGAAAGGATAAACATAATGGCTGGAACTAAAAACGAGAAATTTGATTATGTAAATGATATTTGGAATATTGCAGATTATGTACGCGATACTATAGCAAGAGCCGAGTACAACAAGTTGATATTACCGCTTGTTCTTCTCAGAAGGATTGAGTGTGTTCTTGAACCTACCAGAGACGCAGTATGTCAAGCAATTAAAAATCATCCGGAATTGAAAAAAATTCCAGAAAATCTTTGCTATTTTTCAAAGCATAGTTTTTTTAACATCACTAATTATCGATTAGGAAATCTTTCAACCGATCATACTGATAAAAGTTTAAAAGCCTATATAGATGGGTTTAGTGAGAATGCACGTAGTATCTTTGAACAGTTTGATTTTCTTAGTATTGCTGATCGTTTACAGAAGAAGAACATGCTGTATTTTGTTTGTCAGAAATTTAAGGAGTTTGATCTTTCCCCCCAAAATGTCCCAGATCGGGAAATGTCTAATATTTATGAACATCTAATTGAACGTTATGGTGATGAAATCAGTGAAGATGCCGAAGATTTTATGACACCTAAGGATATCGTTCGTCTTAGTGTTTCATTACTGTTTACAGGAGACGAGGAATTTTTAAATAGCGATACAGGAATCATTCGAACACTTTGTGACCCTACTTGTGGTACTGGTGGCTTTATTTCTGATGCCTTGGATTTACTGGACGAATGGCATAAAGATAAAAAAATGAAAGCTCCTGCTACAATAATTCCTTATGGTGAAGAATTATCTCAAGTTACTTGGGCTATGGCAAAAGCTAATCTCATGCTTCGAAATATGGATAATCAATCTCAGGATATAATAACAAGCATGAAAGATATGAGTGACCATATTTATCTTGAAAATACCCTTAGCAATGATATGTTTAAAGGGAAAACATTTTCTTATCAGCTTTGTAATCCTCCCTACGGTAAAAAATGGGAAAAAGAACAGGACAAAGTTAAAGAAGAAGCGGCTAAAGGGTTCGATGGTAGATTTGGTGCTGGTACGCCTAAAATTGATGACGGCTCTATGTTATTTCTTCAGCATGTTGCCAAACACTTAGCCCCAATAAGTGAGGGAGGCGGAAAGGCCATTATAGTGCTTTCTGCATCTCCTTTAACTAATGGAGATGCTGGTTCGGGTGAATCAAATATACGTCGATGGCTATTAGAAGAAGATTTAATTGATTGTATTATAAAGCTACCGGAAGCCGAATTTTTCCGTACAACAATTAATACTTACATCTGGGTATTGAATAATCATAAGTCGGAAAATCGTAAAGGATTTGTGCAACTTATAGATGCCTCATCTATGTATAGCTCTCTTTCTAAAAATCAAGGGAAAAAGAGATATTTTATCAATAAAGAGCAGCGTGAATGGATTACTAAAACATATATTGAAGGTCTTGATTATGGAAATAGTAAAATGATCCCTGCAAAAGATTTTATGTATCGAGAAATTACAACCCAAAGACCACTTCGTATGAAAATTTCAATACCAAAAAATATTTCTGAGACACTAATTCCTGAAAGCAATGCTTTTAAAAATCTTACCGTAGAACAATTCAAGCAGATACTCAATATATTACAAGAATATGTTGGTGATAACCAATATGAGATAGCGAATGAACTTTCAGTTAAAGCTCTACAAGCAGTGGGAAAGGTTAAGGGGCTTACAGAAAAAGCACTACATACTTGGATAGTTAAATCTTTTGGCGTAAAATGTCAATCTTTACCTATCATTTACGATAAGCATGGCAATCCTATTGCAGATTCAGAACTAAAAGAATTTGAAAATGTACCAATGTATATGCCTATTCAAGAATACATGGAAAAAGAAGTACTTCCATATGCTCCTGATACTTGGGTAGATACCAGTGTCACAGATGATAAGTATGCTAGAGGCGATAGCGAAATTGGTATAGTAGGGACAAAAATTTTATTCAATAAATACTTCTACAAATATGAAAACCCAGAATCACCAGATAAGATTGCTGCCGAGCTCCTTGAACTTGAAAACGGTTTGGAGCAGTTTATGAAGGAGTTGGTAAAATGAGAAAGATGAAAATGATTAATATCGGCGTACCAGAAAGTATACCGAAAGATTGGACAATCAACAAATTGAAATTTCTTTCAAGTTTCGGTAAAGGTCTTTCAATTACAAAAAAAGATTTAAAAGAATCAGGTGCACCTGTAATTAGCTATGGTCAAGTTCATGCAAAGACTAATACTGGCACTTCAACCACTGACGAATTAATACGTTATGTTGATGGTTCGTTTTATAAAACATCAATGCAGTCAGTTTGTCCTTATCAGGGGTTCATATTTGCGGATACTTCAGAAGACATGATGGGTGTGGGTAATTGTGTTTATCTAACAAAATCAGATTTAATTTTTGCTGGGTATCATACTTTATTTTTGTCTTCCCCTTCTATTCATAATCCGAAATATTTAGCATATCTATTTAAAACTGATTTCTGGCGTTATCAACTTAGGACTACAGTGTCAGGTGTAAAGGTTTATAGTATAACTAAGAAAATGCTAAAAGCATCAAAAGTATTAATACCTACCCCAAAAGAACAAGATCAAATTGTATCTTATCTTGATGCAAAGTGTGCCTTGATTGATGAATCTATTTCACGTCAAAGACAGGTAATTGAAAGACTAGAAAAATATCGAGAATCAATAATAAATACTACAGTTACAAAGGGGCTAAATTCATATATCAATATGAAAGATAGTGGGACTGATTTGATTGGCGAAATACCACAAAATTGGACAATTAACAAATTAAAATTTCTTTCAAGTTTCGGTAAAGGTCTTTCAATTACAAAGAAAGATTTAAAAGAATCAGGTGTACCCGTAATAAGCTACGGTCAAGTCCATGCAAAAACAAATTCAGGTACATCAACTACTGACGATTTGATTAGATATATTGATGAATCTTTTTGTAAAACATCAAAACAATCAATCTGTCCACAATATGGCTTTATCTTTGCTGATACCTCAGAAGATATATTAGGTGTAGGTAACTGTGTTTATCTTACAAATTCTAATATTACTTTCGCTGGTTATCATACTTTATATCTATCACGTCCTTCTATACATAACCCTAAATATTTAGCATATCTATTTAAAACTGATTTTTGGCGTTATCAACTTCGAACTATAGTGTCTGGTGTAAAGGTATATAGCATAACAAAAAGAATATTAAAATCTGCAAAAGTAATTATTCCCACATCAGAAGAGCAAGACCAAATTGTTTCTTATCTTGACCATAAATGTACTTTAATTGATGATGCTATTTCTCGAATTAATGCTATTATTGAAAAATTAGCCGAATATAGAAAATCCATTATTTATCACGCAGTTACTGGTAAAATTGACTGCAGAAAGGAACTGACAAATGTTAGATGATCTGCATTTAGAAAAAAACTTCGAAAGTTATATCTCAGATAAAATTGTAGGTCTTGGTGATAAAGGCTGGAAAGTCAGTATGGCAGATGATGATTTTAATCCTAACACTGCACTTTATTTGCCAGATTTAATAACTTATCTCGAAAATACTGATTCTGAAAAAAAAATAGCCCGTATGAAAAAGCAAAATCAGGGAACTTGGATTAAAGACATTGAATCTATTTTGATAAAACGCCTCGAATATGATGGTACTATTAAGGTGCTTCGTAAAGGAATCAATGTACCTGGATATGGAAACATTGTAATTTCTGGACATTATCCATATGATAGAAGAATACCGAGTATTGTAAAAGAATATGATGAAAATATTCTACGCGTCATGCACCAAGTTCATTATCAGACAGCTGGCAACAAATCAGTAGATTTAGTTTTTTTCATTAATGGTATTCCTGTTGCTACAGCAGAAATAAAAACCGAATTAACACAAACTGTACAAGATGCTGTTGAGGAATATCAAAAATACCGTCGACCAATCGAACCAAAAACTAGAAGAAAAAATCCCCTTCTTATGTATAAACGTGGTGCAGTTGTACATTTTGCAATATCCGAAGATGAAATTATGATGTGTACAGATTTACGACCACAAAAGCCAAAATTTTTACCATTTAACAGAGGAAACGGATGCCATGCGGGGAATCCTAAAATGAACGCTGACGATAATGAATACCCGACTGGCTATTTTTGGAATGCTATTTTACAGAGAGATAATTGGCTTCGCATATTCCACAATTTTATTTTTGAAGAAAAGTATCATAAAAAAGATATTACAGGTGCTTATAAAGATACGTATACACAAATCTTCCCTCGATATCATCAATGGGATTGTGTTGTAAAATGCATTGATGACTTAAAGAAAAATGGTCCTGGTATGCGCTATTTAATTGAACATAGCGCTGGGTCCGGCAAAACAGAAACTATGTCATGGTTATCTTATGAATTAATGAACTACCTTAATGATGATGGTGAACGTGTTTTTTCAAGTATTATTATTGTGACAGACAGAACCAGTTTGGACTCTAATATCAAAGGAACCATCAGTCAATTAATGACAAAACCTGGGCTAATAACCTATATTGGTGGAACTACAGAACATCGTACCTATGGAGCAAAATCTAAAGCACTGGCTGCTGCGTTAGCCAATAAAAATCCAATAATAATTGTTACCTTGCAAACTTTCCCCTTTGCAATGAAATCAATTTTAACTGATTCTAGGCTTAAAGGTGCTAAGTTTGCCATTATTATTGATGAAGCACATAGTTCTCAAGGTGGAAATGTTGCAAAAGAAATGAAGGCTGTTTTGCGCACTATTGGTGAGAAAAAAGCAGCTAATGATACATCTGATGATATAGATCCAACTGACGAAGATGTAGTCAATGAATACTTCCGAAAAATTCAAGAAATCCAGTCTATGCCAACTAATGTGTCTTTCTTTGCATTCACCGCTACTCCTAAGCAACAAACAGAAGAGCTCTTTGGACGTGATTCTGATGAAATCGATTCCAAAAATAAACGTCCAATAAAAAAATCTTTCCATGTTTATCCAATGCGCCAAGCTATAGAAGAAGGTTATATTTTAGATGTTTTACCAGCATATATGCCCTACTCTACAGCTTCTCGTATTACATTTAGCCAGCAAGAACAGGGCAAGAAACTGGTCAATAGTAGGCAAGCTAAACGATCTATTGCTCATTGGAAAAGTCTTTCTCCTGTCTCGGTTATGGCAAAGACAGAATTTATTATTAACCATTTCATGAAGAATTTAGCATTGCGACTAAACGGTGAAGCTAAAGCAATGATTGTAACATCTTCTCGTGCTGCTGTTATTCGATATAAATATGCTATAGACGCTTATTTAAAGGCACACCCAGAATTGAATCGTGATAAGATACTCGACAATTTCAAATTTAAAGCCCCTGGTGAGCCCCTGGTTGCATTCTCTGACAAAGTACATAGTTCAGATTGTATAATGCCTGAAGATACACCGGATAGCCCCTTTGCAATTATTCCCAAAGATTATGATTTTACTGAAGCCAATATAAATCAGCTGGGTGGTGAATCCATCGAGAATGCTTTCGATAGACCGGAACGTCGTCTTCTTATCGTTGCAGACAAATTTCAAACAGGATTTAATCAGCCGAAACTTTGCGCTCTATACATTGACAAGAAAATGGCTAACGATATTGAAATTGTCCAGACGTATAGCCGTTTAAACAGAACATATCCAGGGAAAGACTCAATATTTATAATTGACTTTTGTAACGAGCCAGACACAGTTATTAGGGCTTTTAAGAAATATGACGAAGGAGCTGAATTAGCAGATGCCCAAAGTCTTGATATTGTCTATGATATAAAAAATGAATTGGATGAATCTTTCATCTACTCAGATGAAGAAATCCAGAAGTACAAGCAAATCCGTTATGACTCAATAAAAAATTATAGTAATACTAATTTGCGAAATAAGTATAGAATTGCACTATATAATGCAGTTGCAGCACCGGCAGAACGTTGGAATGACAGCATGAGAGCCCAAGACAATGCGAAAAAAACTTGGGCAGAGATACTTTTACATTCTGAAAACCAGCAGAATGCAGAAGCGGCTTCTAAAGCACAAAAGATGCTAGATGAGATTGAAAAAAAACGTGCAGAATTAAAAACATTTCGAAAGAAACTGCAACGCTACTGCAAAGTATATACATTTCTTTCTCAAATCATTTATTTCGATGACCCTGCACTTGAAGTATTTTATGGATTTGCTAAAATGCTTTGTCAGCGCCTTAAAGGTGAACCCCTCGATGATATTGATGTATCTAATCTAATCCTATCAGATTACCGGATTTCGGCTATACCGACTGATGCGATAACTACAGCAAAGGATGAGATTACACAATCTTTATTGAAGCCAATGCGTGCAGGTAAAGCTATTGCCCCTGAAAAAGATGAACCATTGGCTGATATTGTAAATCAGCTTAATGAAATTTGGGGACCTGACTTTGATGTAGAAACGAAAGCGCGAACTGTCAATGCCTTCACCGATTTACTGGAAAAAGACGATATTACGCGCATTCAAATTCAAAATTCAACTAACTCAAAAGATGCAATTCTCGATAGTGGTCGAATGGAACAAATGGTAAAAATGGCCGCAATTACACTCATCAACAATGATATGAAAGATTTAGCAGCCAAAGTTTTAACAGACCCACAAGCATGGTATTCTCTTGCCGGGCTACTATATGATTTAGTTAAGCAAGGTAAACATCTTGATGTTGCTCAAATTCGAATGGCTGCTGAACGTATTGCCAAAAAGAATAAATCTATGATGTGAAGCTAAAGAGGACGGAGGATTAAGATGAATCAAGAATATGGTTCAGCGGAACTACTTTTTGGCTTTTCTCAGTGTTATATTACGGACTTTAGTGAAGTAATTAAAGATGGTCATACTTGTAAGCAGTTTTCCATTGAATATAAAGGATTTTTGCCAGATATTTGTCCTAAATGTGGAAAGCGATTATACAAACATGGGGCAAGAACAATTAGTATTCTAGACACTCCCTTTGGTGGTGAACCTACCGAGATACTTTTACTTTATCCTAGAAAACACTGTAAAGATTGTGGGTATACCTGGAAACCCACCTTTCAGAATATTGATGAAAAGCATAATATGACCAACCGTGCGGTTAAAGATATAACGCATAAAGCTTTACATCTTACTTTCAAAGACGCATCCGATGGTTATCTTTTGAACGAGCGTACTGTACAAAGAGTTTTTGTTGATTGGATTCGAGAACAAGAAAAAGCTTTTCGTTTTAAGACTCCTCATTTTCTTGGTCTTGATGAAATTATCGATAAAAAGCTAAAGGAACTAACTGTAATTACTGATTTGGAACACCACACTCTATATGATATTTTACAAGGAAGAAACCAAGCTGCCTTAACTGCCTACTTTGAAAAGATTCCGGAAACAGACCGTATGGATATTGATTGGGTATGTACTGACATGTATCGCCCTTTTGAAAAGAGTATAAAGACAGCATTCCCTAATGCACGATGGACGATTGACCACTTTCATATTGTCATGAAAGCCAACGAAGCCTTAGATGATGTAAGAAGAAAACTTCAAACACCATTACCTAAAGAACTTCGGCTTTTAACAAAAAAGAAACTGGCATACACACTAAAAAAACGTACAAAAGATTTAAACGCAATAGAAGCTTCTCGTATTCGTACACTTAGGGAAATACCGGACTTCGAGCCTTTAATCCAAGCATATGATTTGAAAGAGGAATTCTTTGAAATCTTTGATATTGGCAGATATGGCAAAGAGGAAGCTGCCGAAGCTTTCGATGCTTGGACAATGAAATTACCTATGGATAATCCACTTTATGAGAAGTACGTTACATTAGGAAAAACGGTACATAATTTCTACGAAGAAATTTTCCAAACTTGGGATTGTCCTATCGCCATCTCAAATGCTTTTACAGAGGCAACAAACCGTGTAATACGAGAAATGTCTTTGAGAGGTCGTGGTTATTCATTCGAGGTTCTTAGAGGCAGAGCATTGTATCGTGACACTAACTTTGATCGTCTAAAGTCTTATGATTTACTTGGACCGAGTATTGATGATTCTACTGAGGATGAAGAAGTAGATGAAGAAGGAAATGATATGAGTATATGAGAAATACCAATGTAGTTATTTTAGTTAAAATTACCTGATTTCTACCAGAGGTTATAAAAGTTTACAAAAATAGACCAACTGGTTTTCAACCCAATGCTACTGTTGAAACCAATTGGTCTATTAAATTTTTATTAGCATTTTCAACCATAAATGTCAGATAGCCGGTTTTATATTGCCATCAAAAAAAAGAAAGTTTTATGGAGGTGCTTATGAATCCAGTAACAGTTGTGCCATTAGATGACAATATGAACCTGCAGTTATACGATACGGAGAAAGGAATTAATGGTGTATTTACCATCCCAGAGGCCGATTTGCAGTATACCATGGTCGACTGGAAGCCCAAGAAGGTGTCTAAATTCATCAAACTTCTGTCCACTTTGAAGATGCCTGAAATCCTTTTGGCTTTTGATTACAACTATTGCACAAAGAAGAACATCTTGAAATGTATGAAGTTGGCCGGCACGCAAAAAAAGCAGCAAAGGCTAATGGAAACCGTGCTGCTAAAAGAAGGCCAGTTGGGGTAGGAGAGGCACGAAAAAAGCCGTCCACACAGGTAATGGACAGCCTTTTTCTTGGGGAAATGAGGGTAACACATATGAAGGACAGTAAGGAATTACCCTTACATTTTTATTATATCCCCACTTTTTGATGTCGGCAAATTTCTATCAGTACTTATTGTTCCTTTAAATAGGCATGGGATAGAATATTTTAGCAATAAAAACAGGAGGACTTAAATATGAAAACCGATTCGTTGTATTCCTTGTATTATCATCCCAATATGCAGAATGTAGATCCCATGTGCTTTGTCTTTTGCAGCAAAGCAGAAGCCTTGACCAAGGCAAAGGAGCTGTTTGATCCCATCAGGGATAAAGAATTAGATTTTAAGAAGTTGGAAGAGCAGGGCTTTTCTGAATTTGGCTCTAACGGCTTTGTTTTCATTAAACCATATATCATTGGAGAAAGAATTTCGTGATTGTGAAAGGTAGGGAATCGTATGTACAGATATAAAAAGCTTCTGCCGCCCAATGTACCGCCTAAAGATGAAGCTTTAAGAGACAAGTTGATTTATCTTCTTCAGCATAAGGTGAGCGACTATGAATTGGTTGAGTTATATAACCAGTACATGGAAAGCAAGGGGGAAGGTCGCAAGGATATTTACCCCAATGAAGATGAATATATCAATGACATATTTGAGGATGTGGCCAAATCGGACGTTCTTGGATATTTGAATCCAAATAAACTCACCTACAGCAGAAAGGATCCCTTTTTTACCATGGCTTATGGTTATCTGGAATCCATCAAAGAAGATGGAGTGGCAAGCTTCATTGGGGAAAAGACGGTGGCTCAGATTGCGGATTATCTGCTGAATCAGGAAGGCCATTTCTATATTGATGTAGATTGTATTATTGAACTGCTTCTGCCGTACTTGGTTGAAGTCTAAAAGGAGGGATGTTTACCGTCAGAGAAAAGGCTGAAATTCGAGAAGCCTATAACCGAATATCCAAAGTAAATGAAAGATAAAAAGCCCCTCTATGAAGTGAAAAAAGCCCTTCGTAGAGGGACTTTTTCATATTTGTATCTGCAGAAATTTTGCTCGCCCTATGTCGTTATTTTACGCTCTTTGTAAGTTTTCTTACACTTTCTCTATTTTTTAATGCACTCCTAAACTTTCATATATACGCTATTTCGTCTT
>ERZ808246.2939-NODE-2939-length-10082-cov-3.135035_pt1 | contig 10082 bp, 7 predicted proteins | sample MGYA00521083_ERZ808246 | MGnify/ENA primary metagenome ERZ808246 (study PRJEB31516, sample SAMN03275577) | gut metagenome | biome: mammalia-associated habitat; material: feces | host: Papio cynocephalus | place: Kenya | collected 2012-07-07 ... | reverse complement strand
CACTTGCTCGTTTCAGCTTTGAAAGAGCATAAATGAGTTCACTGCACTCTTCAATAACCATATCTGCCTGGGCAGTTTCTCCATAAGTATCTACTACAGATTTGAGCATATTCAATTCTCCTTCTTACACTACAACCACCAAAGTAAGTTGCTCCATTCTTTCTTCCGCTGTACATAATCATACATCATCGCAAGAGGGATAATTTCTTTATTTCCCTTACCATCATTATAGACTCTCTTCCAAGGAGAACCTGTTGCTTCTATCTCTTCCTTAAGAGCAAATGGTTCCATATCCCGCTTTTCATCAACAATTCTATCCGTAATGACTTTAACGGGCCCCGTGGGTTCTTCCTTGAGCTTATACGGCGTAAGAATGGTCATTGCCCCATTGCCGCACATATCATAATAGGCTTGGGGCACTACAGGGCCAAACTTCCACGCTTCTATATCATCGTAAAAAGCCAAGTCCCCTGTTTCTTTTATCACCGCCAGCTGCACCAGGTATAGGATTTTCTGCAAAGTGAAATTGGAAATAGGCTTACCGTCAGCAATGCATTTGTTGACGATATACCTTGCCAAATCTGTTGCCATGTAAGTGGTAACATCCATAAAATCACCCCCTGCTATAAAGCTTCTTTCTCTTTTTCATACAGGATTTCTTCAATCACACCGCACGTACCTGCCTTAAATCCCGCTTCTCTTAGATATTCCACTAGAGGGGCAATAAAGTAATCATCCAATGCAATAGATACATCAATTTCCATATCCTGCATCTTGTAATGCCGTACCAAAGTAGTGGTGCACCCCATATCATCATCCTTATCCAAAGAGATTGTTACTATCAAATTCCCTTTTTCATAGCCATGGTCTCTGATATGATTGACAAACTCTTTCAAAGAGCAGTGATGACCTTCAAAAAATACATATCTTTTATACTTTTTATCCCAAATTAAGTCTGGGTCTTCTTGTACATCTTTATACAAAACGTGCAGAGAATCTAAAAAATCTTTCATATTCTTGTTCAACGTCAATATCATCATTCATCACCTCGTCAGTCATACTTTTTACTACAATAGGGATAAAAAACATGTTCCTATTGTAGCAACTCATAAATTAGGCGTATCGTTTTACACTGCCAGCCAATCCGCAGCGAATCTGGATGGTGCCAAAGTCTACATCATCCAATGCGGTGTTATAGACACCGCTGGAAACCATTCCATTTGGACTGACTCTTTCATAGGGCCAATCCTCTTTATGAAGAGAAATATAAAGCACAGAAATCCAAAGACTGCCATCTCTCATATGGTCCACAATAGCAAAATAAGGAATCGCACCGCAAACAGAAACCTTTTTCATGGCCTGTCTAACTTCTTTTGCATAACTGTAGCCGGGAAGAAAATAATTTACATTCCAGGGCATATCCATATTTTCAGAAATCCACATCGTATGATTCTTAATGGTGTCTTTCAATGCCATTTTTTCTAAGTGGAGCTGTTTCAACCGTCTTATCCGTTCCGCTTCCACTTCAGCTTCTGTCACATTGTACATTTCCAAAAAGTAATCAATATCTTCATCGGAAACAGGCTTCCCATCTTTTTCAGCTGTTAAATGCCAATGGCGCTGCCTTACCTTTTCAGGAATGAAAGCCAGCTTTTCGCATAAATAATCAACAAGTTCTTCTTTTGTAAAATCGGCAGAACCATCCTCTTTTGCCATATAAATTTTATCTCCAACGTCATCTTTTACCCCTACATACACGCGATATCCCATAGCACTTGCCATCCTTTCCTCAAGAACAATTTCTTTTTTTGATGGCTAAGTAAAAGCACGCGTCCCCAAAGGGGGCGTGTGCTATAATTGGCCTTCAAAAAAATGAGTAGTTTATTATGGTTAGAACAGTGTATTCCTCGCAACCATCGAAGGATTTACTTTATTCCTCCACCCGTTACCTTTTTAGCAGCCTTCATTTCAGCCATACGCTTTTTATTATCTTCACTTTTCATATACTCTCTTAAAATTTTAAAAGGAAACGGCAATACCGTCGGTTCTTCGGTGCCTCTTCTTACCCAGACCACATCCAATAAGGGTGCAAAATTGCTAAAGGTAAATGATTCATCAGTTTCCACTAATCGGATAGGCACTCCGCATCGAATGGTTGCACCAGAAACACTTCCAACTTTACGAAGTCCAACATAATACTCGCAGAAATTTTCCATTTCCTTGTAGCAGATACCAAACGTTTTATCTATCTCATAGGGGTTATTTTCTCCTGTTTTATTGTGAATCTGAAAAATTACTTTGCCAGGATATGTTTTTTCCATATCTCCATAGAAATGATTCTGATGGGAAATGCCAGAGGCTGCCAGTGCCTTTTTCCAATCCAGTACTTCTATATTACCTTCTTCATCCGCCTGCTCTGCAGCTTCGCGCTTAGCCTCTTCCAATTTTTCTCTGATCTTTTCTGCATTTTGGGGATTTATACGATTATAATTATCCATCATGGCAAGCACTTCTGTAAGAGGCAGTTTTTTCTGTCTCTTTTGCGCTTCATAGTCATAAAGCAGTTTCGCATAATCAGGAAGCGGCCTTTGTGTGGTTCGATAAATGGCATGAAACTGCTCCTCGTCAAAGCGGATAATTCCTTCAGGAGTCCGTAATGTTCTACCTTCTACGTCCTCGTTCAGTCGATCGAAGGCATCACGTATATCTTCCTCTAAGTACGTCTTAGGCCAATTCTTACTGGAAAAATGCACGGTCTCCAATATTGTGCCATCTGAATCAATCGTTAAGCCAAAGTATTCGTAAACAGGCTTTTCTTCCTCTTGATTTGTATTCAAACGTCTTGATACCGCAACAGATACTCTGCGCCCAGGAGCTAAGCACTTTGCCATTTTACAATGAAGGAACCCGTCTTTTATTAAAAGTTCCGTCATGCAAACATCCAGTTTCGCTTCAAGTCCATCTTTATCTGAAATTGTTTCTTCCTCTATATGCTGTATACAGGTGGACTCTAAGTCGCGGTAATTATCTGAAAGAATATCATGATGGCCCTTATTGTCTATGAAAGTGCTTTTTTTATCTACAATTTGGATATTCCACCCGTCACGATTAAAAGTACTTCCTATCTGTACCTTTTCATCCGGCAGGGGATAGCGGCTTAAAATCCATGCTTTTAAAAGCCCCGCCTTTTCCTGATGGCTCATCTTCTCAGCAACAATAGTAATCCCTTTATCTTCAGCCAGACGAACAATTTCTTCGTTTAGATCACAAATCTCCTGCTTTAGTAGTTTATTCTTCTTTAAAGGCAGCCTTTCAAAGTTCTTGCTGACTGGTATAAACGTAAGATACTCTCCAAGTTCCTTATTCACCTCTTCAATGAACTCGATATATATCTTAAGCTTATCATCCAGCTGCTTACCTGGTGCCAGCGTGTAATAGGGCATAGCATTGTTCAGCGATTTAAAATACGACCCTTTGATATACCAATTTTTGAACATAGACATGTCATCGGGATGAGCAGCCCAAACTTTCATTTTTTCTTTTACAATCGACCAGGGCACCTTAATCATATACCGGCCCAGCCGGTCTTTTTCCATAACAAACCTATACCGCTTCATCTGCTTCTTTTTGAGAAGCAAGTTGTAGACAAAAGGCATCCAGGTTTCTACCCTCACATAAATCGTTTTGTCTCTGGAGTAAAAAATGCGGTTGAACAAAATGGTATCTCCATGGACCGTAAGGCCAGGAATGCTTTTTTCCATTTTCGCCGTATATGGCATTTTATTTGCATAAATACCGCCGAGATAATTGCCATAAGGAAGCTGTATCCATTTTTTTCGTTCTGAGCCAAGACACCCCAAAAGAAGCTGAATCAGAATATATTCATCTAAAAAATTCTTTGAAAGAAAATGGACAGGCTGTGCTTTCATAGAATAAAGGTCCAACCTACGCATATCCTCCATATATTTTATAAAATGGGTATGCCCTTTTTCTCCCAAAAAATAAAGGTAGAAGCGACCGTTTCGTTTATCTGTAAAAGTGGAAATAATCCCATAATCAGCATATGGAAGTGACATTGCCTTGAATAATTCTTCTGGCTTTTCTTTTCCTTCAAATGATACTCCGGCCACATCAAAATCACGAAGAATGGCCTCTTTATTGAGCTTGTAGTCAGTTATATTAGTTTTTACGAGCATAATAGTTTGCCTTTCTGAACAAATCCAGCAGCACTTTGGCTGCTTCCTTATTCACACGCCCATTTCGGTCAATCAGGCAGGGGATTTCATAATATCCAGGTTCTCCATGTATTTTGTACGTTCCATTTTCCAAAGGAAGCAGATTTAAAATCACCGCTATGCCGTTAACTTTATAAAAAGCATCGCATTCGTCCTTCTTCTTGAGTACGTGGGATTTAAATGCTTCTTCATCTGCGTTTTCTCGAACAAAGCGCCAGTTTTTAGAATCTATGTAAATACATCCATACCGGAAATCAAAGCGTTCATATACTTCGGGAGCCATATCTTCTATGCAGGGAAGCGACAGCGATCCATCCAATACCTTTACATGGCTTATAATTTTAACCAAAACCACCTTTTCTACCTCTTCACCAAGTATACCGTTATACAAATCCAGTCCCTTTGGTGTCAATATGTACTGCCCCGGCTTCCATTTGGTACAGTACCCTTTCTTCTTAAAAGCATCGGCAACGCCGTCTACGTTAAGGGATATTTCCAAAATCGTATGACTTTCAGCTACCTGCCTTCCATTAGATGCCATATTGAATCCATCAATCTGAATTTTGCAGTTGTCCCAATCTTTACCTTCATCTTTGGCATTGACAGAAACGGCATAGGATATGACATCATTCCTATGGGTATTTATATAGTAACGATTCACCGTTCTTTGTTCATCCAGCGTCATTTTTTCAAAATCTTCTTTGGAAATGGTCGGGTATTTCATGACCATCTCTCGGATTCTGCTGTATTCTCTAATGGCATCCTCTCTATCCTCAGCATTGACCTGGCTGTTGAAAAAAGATAAAACCCTGCGAATGGCTCTTACACTTTCTTCATTTTTTCTGGAACCAAGGAGCTTCACTTTTTCTTCTTCTTTTCTTCTCTGTTCCATGGGGTCATAACCGCCCTGCGCGATCTTGGCTGCTTCGAAGATTTTCTTCATGGCAGGAATCATATCATCCACCGACGCTTCCAATTCATTCAAATCTATCAGATTCAGGTTTTCACTGGCAATGAATATTTTTGTCAAACGGTTTTTCATGTTGACTCGGTCCATACGACCTACACTCTGCTTAATTATCTTATTGACTGTATTTTTGACTCCTTCCGTCCCCTTCAGTAGCCTGCTAAAAGGATCTTTATTTTTATGGCGTCCCTGAGAAATAACTTTTCTGTACCGGTTGCGTAGAATAGACTGTTTTTGCCCAAAGGAAATCTGGCCCCCATAGGCAAGCTTTTCCGCCTCAAAAATCACCTTATGGAAACATTCGGTGCGAGCCCCAAGACTTTCCCCTTCAATGTTGTTTAGCAAGTAGCTGTACTTGCCCAGATAGAGGCAATCCACGTCCTTATTATTGTACTTATCATCCAATCCATATCCCTTACTGTACTCGGGAAGAAGTACCACTAGATTTTTCTTGATATCTGACTTAGAAGGAATTTTATACTGCAGGTTGCTTCCCTTGCCTGTTGTCTGATACGTGGAAAAAAATACTGCTTTTTCTCCATTTTCCCAATAGCCTTTTACCTCCTCTTCCTTGGCTTTAAAGTTTGCAGACACAGCTGTCACAATATGAATTTTCTCGGTGCATCCAAGGTCCATACAGATTCCTTGAATTATGCTGGTAATCAGTTCAAAATCAAATCTGGGATTATTTTCTTTTAAAGCCGCTTTTTCTAAGACAACCATGGATCGAAGCGTGGGGTCTTTAATAAAATCATAGAGCCCATGAATCAGATTCATATATCGGCCGCTGATATAGTTACAATTATCATCATCCTTTTTTTCCGTACGATACTCCGTTACCATTTGAGAAACTTCCGCAAGGAGCTCGTTCAGAATTTCTGGATGTTTAAAAGCAGGGATAGCTGCTTCCGCCTTTAGATTTTCATCTTTTTCGTCACCAGAAATGGTCTCGTCATTGCACGGAAGAGGAACCACATCAACGGTACATTCCTCGGTATCATAAGGCATTTCTTTGTGAGCATAGAATTTTCTAAGAGCCAATTTTGTTTCCGGCGAAACCGTATAAAAATTTTGCTGCAGCCGGTCTTCCAGGTAGGACATATCAAAATTTTCATTGACAGAACGGTTGAGGGCCGTGGCACTCAAGCAGATGACATGCGTGCACTGGGCCATGTGGAGAAGAATACTTTCTGGGGTGCGGCTGCCCAGATAGGAATAAATGACCGAGTTTTCTGCCTGATTGATGGCATTGTCTCGAATAATTTTAATATCGTATCCCAATGCATAGAAAGATAGGTCTATATCAAACTTATTGATTCTCTTTGGTTTATTTCTTAAGTTCAAACAATAAGAAATATAAAATTCCTGTTCCTTTCCCCGGATATCAAACATGTTCAGTAAACTTTTCAAGTCATCTTGGAAAGCGATATTTCTTTCTCCTGTTGAATCCAAATGAGAGTTCCATTCTTTTCCCTTATTCTTTTTCGCCTTTTCCTTTTCATTTCTCTTCATGATTCCCTGGTATTTTTTTGTAACCTCGTTCAAAAAGCGGGCAAAGCAATAAATGAATCGGTCTCCATCTCGAAAAAAGCCAGATATATTTACTTTTTCATCTTCCGGTTTCATTTCTAATTCATCATCGGGGCTTTTCCCGGTTCGGAGAAGCACCTGGCTTCTGGAAGCGGACTTAATGGCATGGATATATCCCTGCTTTTCACTTAATGTATACATGGTGCCATCGTTAAGCAGTGCTGGCATTTTTCCTTTTTGCACACTATCCTCATCGGTTTTGTAAGGATACAAGACATAATAAGTTTTTAGGATCTTCTGCCCCTGCTTTTTTAAATTTTCCCAGCTGTAGCTGCAGTTTTTTCCTTTAAAAGCCATTTCAATGGCTTTGGAAACTACCGCTGTAGGCTTGGTTGCAAGATAATTCAAAATGAGGACTTTTACATATTCTTTAAACGGGAATGTGCCATTATTGATGCGCTCTACAATTTTTTCTTTCATCCGCACATACGCTGAATCCGATTCATCCAGGATAATTAATTTGTCTTTGAGAAATTCCTTATCATAGATGGAATACCGGGAAGATATAATGGGATCGACAGAGTACATACATTTATCTACCGAAGTCACAATAACTCTATATGTATCGCAATTGGCTGTTTCATAAAACGACTTGATGAGATCAATGCATTTTTCTTTTTTGCCCGATGCATCTTTCTTATCCTTGTCGCTTCTTTCCTTATCTCTTTCCGCTCTTTTGCAGTTTTGGATAAAAAGATGCATCTTCATACGTATTTTCTGCTCTGCCGTATTTGCAGCCTGTGCCATAGATGCTTCATAGCTCTTTAAGTCCTTATCCTCTTTGCATTTGGCATAGTCTCTGATGCAGTGAAAACTTTGAATTAACTCCTTTGCTTCTTTGGCATCGAAAAGCTTATCTACATCATTGCAGATTCTTTGTACTTTCTCTTCATCAATGCCTTTTTCACCGCTAAGTCCATTAATCATACAATCCAGATTACTGGGCATAATGTACATGCTTTCCTTAGCAATGTGGAGGGCTTCTTCCTTGGAATATTCATTTTGAGATAACTTCATCAACTGCTGGGCCAGCTTACTATGTTCTAGAAAATTGATTTTATTCGGGATAAGCACAACAATCTGCTTAATGAAGTGTGTTTTTCCTTCACCGTCGACGACTTCTAAAGGTTTTAATTTACGCCAATGATAGATAAAGCGGGCGATGTTTTTGACTAAGTCATAAGACTTTCCAGAACCGGTACGGAAATCCAGCATTGTAAGCCCCTGGTATCTATGAAAGGCTTTTTCCATCTCTAAATCAATCAAATCCGAATCTAATACCATTTCCTTATTTCTATTCATTTTCAAACATATACCTCCATAACCGCAATAAGCACTCTGTCTTTACAAAATAAGGCCTGCAGCGGCTTAACCCCACTGTAGGCCTTCTCTTTTTATGAAGTTTCTAAAATCGAAGTTGGAAACGTCCATACTTTATAGTTTTTCTTACTTCTAAGTGCGAAATTTTAGCCTTCTAAAAAGGTTTTTATATAAATTTACTTACGCTTCGTACTTTTCAAAACGGTACTTCTGGCGAATATCCGGATATTTATTATGATCCACTTCGCTCATAAACATGGAAAGCGGTCGGGCAAATACGCCAAATGGCTCATAAAGGGCTCTATAAATCATCAAAGCTTCGCCGGTTTCGGTGTGCTTTGCCACATGGATGATTTCATATAAATACTCATTTGTCTTTTCATCCACCAATTCTCTTTTGAAATGGCGAACAATGTCTCCGGGCATAAAGGCTCTCATAATAGTCCCACTCTCTTTTCCAGCTGTTCAATATAGCCGTCCAATTTAGATACAGGGAGTTCATACAAATGATCTTCCTGATCAAGCAGATATGAAATTTTGTCACCTAAACCCATGGACGCCAAATCGGCTATAGCAATGAAAAGATGATCCTGGGCAACAATTCTGATAAAAATATCTGATTTAAGCAGTCCATCTATGTTTTGGGCGGAATATTTTATAACCTCAGACATTTCTGCAGGAACTAAATCAGAATTTGCCAGTGCATGAACACATTCATGGAGTTCATCAATACTATTGCATTTAAAGAGCTGCATGCCACGGAGCAAATAATCCAACAAATCATACACATCACGCTTCTTTTTGGACCATGATTTCATATTCTGCGGCGGCTTTTTAGTAATAGAATAAACCTTTTTCCCTTCAACTTCTGTATCAAAAGAAGTGCCATGATAGATTTCATGCTCCATGGATAACAGCTGCCGAATAGCTTCCGTGTTTTTAGCAGATGCCATGAGTGCAATTTTTTCATACAAGAAAATTAAAAAATTCCCTCTATCCGCAAGATCTGCATATTCTTTATCTATGAGGCACTGTTTAACTAGAGCTTCCAGTCTATCAAAACAATCAGCCATGCCATCTAATTCATTGTCTTTCCATACCTTATCTGGGAGCTCAGAGCGATTTTCCAAAGCAATGTAAGTCAGATCCGGCCTTGTAATCTTTAGATTAGCTACCTTCTTCTCGTGGGCTTCTCTATTCTGCTCTCCCATGAAATACGTAATCATAATATGGTATTTTTCGACCAAAATAGTTCCAAATGACATACTTTCCCGCCCTAGTTCTGCTATAGCATCAATCAATTCTTTTCTTTTAGCGTATTCCATGTATGACACATCCTTTCTATTCGTCAAAATCTTCTTCCTGTTCATGTAATAGCTTTTCTTCCAGGTTATCCATAAATGTATGAAGCCAGGTGGGCGGCAAGGTATATAGCTTATCTTCTTCTTTCAGGGCCATGCAGATTTGCTCTCCCATCCAATGATCTGCCAGCTGCCCGAGCAGACAGTAGAATCTATCCAATTCAACAGCTCGCAAAAATCCTGCTGTATTAAAGAGAGCTTTAAACATGTCTGCCGTAAGCGGACCGCCATATTCGCTTTCTAAATATTTAATGGCAGAAGAATCATTTGTGAAGTCAAGAGAGGGTACCTTTTCTTTTAGCTCATAGAAATCATGACAATCGAAAATTCCCTGGGCATCTTTTAGGAGAAACATCATGGTGTAGGTACTTTCCTTCTCTTCTGACCACTTCACCTTGGGCGTGCGGTAAAATTCCATGGTTTCTACAATCTTCATGGCAAATTCATTCCTATCTACAGGCTTTGCCGCATACAGTTTATTTTCTAAAGCAATCAATGGATCAATGACATGCCCATAATGTGAATCAATTAAAACTCCAATTTGTTCATACAAAAGGCAGAGCAGCGATGCCCTGGTCATGATTTCCAGAAACTTGGGATCTACTTTGC
>ERZ808246.2937-NODE-2937-length-10086-cov-5.161599_pt1 | contig 10086 bp, 8 predicted proteins | sample MGYA00521083_ERZ808246 | MGnify/ENA primary metagenome ERZ808246 (study PRJEB31516, sample SAMN03275577) | gut metagenome | biome: mammalia-associated habitat; material: feces | host: Papio cynocephalus | place: Kenya | collected 2012-07-07 ... | reverse complement strand
CTACGACCGAGCCCACAACAGCTCCTACGACCGAGCCCACAACAGCTCCTACGACCGAGCCCACAACAGCTCCTACGACTGAGCCCACAACAACTCCTACGACTGAGCCGACAACTGTTCCGACAACCGCTCCTACTACCGAGCCGACTACGGAACCCACGACGGCAAAGCCGGATGACAACAATAATCTTCCTGCAGCTATCCGCAGTTTCACATCGGGAAAATTTGATTTTACCGGAACTGTTATATCGTCAAGCGGTAAACAGGACGTAAGATTCACTGTTGACGGAAAGAATCTTCGTATCGGAATGTCTGTTGAAGGTCTCAACCTCGATATTATGAGGCTGACTGAAAAGAACAGCATAACTAAAAAGGACGTATCAAAGTTCTATATTATAAGCGAGGATAAAAAGTCGTATATAGAATTCAACAAGACTGTTATGAAAATGATCGGTATAGACGAGGCTGATATGGAGCTGCCCGCATTGTCTGTAGATCTTTCAGGTGCTGAATGCACAGTGGATACTGCCGATTTTAACGGAAAAGAAAACTTGACCCGCTACACATTTAAGTCTGAGAGTTCACTTATAATATTCTATCTGGACGGTGAGAATCTTGTCGGCATGGAGACATGCGATTTGAGCGGAAATACGATTACCATGATGGTATTTGATTCGTTCTCGGGCGAAATCCCCGCCGGCAAACTGAGTCTCGACGGCTACAAAAAGATGTCACTGACTGAGTTTATAGCCCTTTTCGGTTCTGCTAAGTAAGTGATTCTATTAGTATAATTTAATCTGCCCTGATGCTTTTCGGGGCGGATTTTTTTGTTCGGTTTTTTTGTTGTTGTAAATATCTTGACAATATTAACAGTGAATACTATAATAGCTGTGTATGTAACATATTTTGGTTTTTATTGATATTTCGTAAAAAGGTGAATGATATGAACAAAACAAAACTTTTAGCTCTTGCGTCTGCCGTTACTCTTACGGCGGTTTCTGTTTTTGCTTCGAATGCTTCAGCGGTTCAAATGCCCAAGCTTGGAGATATGGACAACAGCGGAAAAGTCGGCGCGAGCGACGCGAGAACTATTCTTCGTCATGTTGCTAGACTCGAAAAAATTGATGAATCGATTTTATTGGCTGCTGACGCGGACGGCGACGGCAAAGTCACCGCGTCCGACGCGAGAACCGTATTGAGATATGCCTCAAGGCTCGATAAAAAAATGGGCGGAGAGGAAAAGTATTCTGAGATAGTCAGCAGTGTAAAGGCTAGCGAGGCGGCACTGACTTCCAAAGAAGAGACTGCTGAGCTGACGCGCGAAACAACTCTTAAGCCGACTGAGCCCTCAACCGTAAAGCCGACTGAGAAGAAAACAGTCCCGACGACAGTAAAACCGACTCAGCCGACAACGGAAAAGCCGACCGTTCCGACTACTGAGGCGGAAAGTTCTTCATTTTTTGATCAGACGACTCAGGGCAGAAAGATTAACGAAAATATACCCAAAGAAATCAGAAGCTATTTAGAGGGTAAATTTGATTTTAAGGGTATGATGTATTCAGGTAAAAACGGCAGAACTTTTATTTCCTACTCGTCGGACGGTACGCAGATAAAAGTATTATCGTCTGTTTCTAATGGAAAAATATACGGAATGCTTAAAACCGCAAAGAAAAACACATTCGGAAAAGATGTATTCACGTATTATTATATCAACGAAAACGAAAAAACATATTGTCCGATTTCCGAAGCATTGCTGAAATATGCAGAGATTTCCCCCGATGACTTTATTATTAATAAGGGTTTAGAGGATTTGATTTATGAGGATTTCACCGTTGCCGATTCATCCGTGAACACAAACGTTAAGACAGTCTGCTATAAATTCGAAACGGATGACTCCGTAATAAAATTTCATATGGACGGCGAGGAGCTTATCGGTGTCGAGGAATGCAATAAAGCAGGCGAAATAAAGTCGATGACTCTTTTTGACTACTTTAACAGCGAAGTTCCCGCCGAAAGATTTGAACTCACAGGCTATACGAAAGTAAGCCTTATGGATTTTTTTGAAGATGAATCCACGACGGCAGATTCGACGGCAGAAGCTCCCGCAGATGAAACAGAGACAGACCCTGCCGTCACGGAAACTACAACGAAAAAAGAAATTACAACCGAGCCCGTTTCAAGGCGAGAGTATGACGAAAATCTGCCCGAGGATATAAAGAGTTTTCTTGATAAAACATTTATATTTGAAGGACAGGTAATCAGTTCGAGCAGTTCTCAGAATGTTAAATACACAATTTACGGTGACAATTTCCGTTTAGGAATGAATTCCGGCGGTCTCAGCTTTGACATGATGAAAGTTGTTGAAAAGAACGTCATAACCAATAAAAGTGTGTCAAAGTTTTACTTTGTAAAAGATAAATCGTATACTGTTTTAGATAAAAATTCTATGAAAATGCTCGGAATAAGCGAGGACGACCTTGATTTATCCGGTTTTACTAATGATGTTTCGGGTATGGAATGTACGACATTTGTTACTGAATTTAACGGTATAAACAATGTTTTATGTTATGAATGCTCGTCAGAATCTTCGGTTATTAAATTTTATATGAACGGCGATTCGCTTATCGGTGTTCAGACGCTTGATTCGGACGGAAACATTATAACAACCATGATTTTTGATTCGTTCTCAGGCGAAGTTCCCTCGTCGGTTTTCAGTCTTGACGGGTATAAAAAAATGACAATGATTCAATTTGCATCAATGTTATCCTAAAAAATAATTATAAAAAAACAGGGCTGTAAAAACGTGATGTTTTTTACAGCCTTTTGCTGTCTGTTGATATTGATATAAACGGTTTATCCGGGTTGTTGATAAGTGACAGCATGTCCTCCGGCATAGGAGCCGTAAAGGTCATTTTCTCGTTTGTCACCGGGTGAATCAGCGTCAGTTTTTCGCAGTGGAGCGCGGCTCTGTTTATTGAAAAATCCGTACTCGAATACATTTCGTCTCCCGCGAGGGGCGCGCCTATTGACGAAAAGTGAACGCGTATCTGGTGAGTTCTGCCCGTTTCGAGCGTAACGCGTACGAGTGTGTGTTTGCCGTCGCTTGATACGGGGGTATAGTGCGTTACCGCCTCATCGCCGATATCGCCGTCAGAGGCTGCCCTGAGTGATTTCATGGGGTCGGGTCTGTATATTCGTTTGTTTATAGTCCCGGGCGAATCGAAATACCCGCCGGCAACGGCAAGATATTCTTTTTCATACTTATCGGGCAGGAATGCGGCTGCGTATTTGTTCATAGCGAGCAGGACGAGCCCGGATGTCTGTTTATCGAGTCTGCCGACTGCGCGGAACGATACGTTTTTACCTTTGTTTTTAAGATACCCTGCCGCCGCGTTTGCGAGCGTGTCGCCCTGATGGTTGTGTGTGGGGTGAACCGCAAGTCCGGCAGGTTTGTTGACAACCATAATGTCGTCGTCCTCGTATACGATATCAAGCGGAAAATCCGTCGGTTCGATTTCGTTTTTATCGTCGGGAATGTTTACGCTCAGAATGTCGCCGGCTTTTATCCTGTCGATTGTTCTGATGTGTCCGCCGTTTAGCTGAATACCGTCGGGAAGCTGTTTTAGAACGGAAACGAGACGGCACGAAAATTTCTTTTCTCCCCGTAAAAAATGCACGACCTTTTTACCGTCGTAACTGTCGGGGATTATATATTCCAAATGTCTTGACAATACTATCACCGCAACATATTATACACGATTTTTATGTATGAGTAAACAAAAAAAGACTGCGCCGAACGCACAGTCACAAAAATAAAAGCCGCAGGCGTTAAAACTGCGGCTCGGTATTTATTTTATTCTCCGAGTTTCTCTGCTTTGTCGTAGAGTTTCTCAATGCACTCTTTGCAGATCTTCTGTCCGTTGTACTCAACAATGTTGTCAAGTCCCTTACAGAAAATGCAAGACGGTGAGTACTTGCGAAGAATGATTTTGTCGTCGTCTACAAAGACCTCAAGTGCGTCCGAAGAATCCATAAGATTCATGGTGCGGCGAAGCTCCATAGGGATAACGAAACGGCCGACAGCGTCGATCGTTCTAACAATACCGGTTGATTTCATAATTAAACGCCTCCAACAAAAATATTAACGCACTTGTATTCTAGCATAAAAAAAGCTACTTGTCAATAATTATTTGTATTTGTAAAAAAGTGGTTCACTATGTCGTTTTTTATGCATTTTTAGTGTGATATATGAATTATAAGACGCATTTTGTGAACAGATTTTTGGAAAACGTTGATTATTTGTGCATAAAAATTGAATTTATACAGTAAAAATAAAACAGGAATAAGAAAAAAAATAATATTTTTCGATTTTTTATAAAAATTTTTTTCAAAATATTATAGATTTTGTCGATTATTTTCTGTATAATTAAAAAGGGTGATGATAATGCAGGCATCGGCATATAAATGTCCCGCATGCGGACGGGGTATATCCTTCGATCCGGAATCGGGTAAATTTGTTTGCGAATTTTGTAATAACGTGTATACTGCTGAACAGATTGAAAACGACGAAAATAAAAAAGACGTCGACTATTCTCAGTTCAGTGAGTATGTTTGTCCCAACTGCGGAGCGCAGGTCGTAACGGATGCAACGGACGCCGCGGGATTCTGCTATTTCTGCGACAGTCCCGTTGTGATGAACAGCAGACTTACGGGCGAGTTTAAACCGGACGGCATAATTCCGTTTAAAATTTCAAAGGAATTTGCACAGCAGAAATTTGACGAGATGAAGAAAAAGAAAAAGTTTTTGCCTAAGGGATTCGGCGACGACAAAAAGAACAGTTCGCTTAAAGGTATATACATGCCGTACAGGCTTATTGATTCTCTGTCGGACGGTACGATGACCGCCCAGTCGAAAGAGGTCAATGTCTGGACGGACGGCGATACCGAGTATACCGAGACGATAACGTACCGGCATTTCAGACAGGGCGAGGTAAAGTCGCTGGGCATATCCCAGTTCGCTCTGAAGGGCGAGGATAAGAAACTGATGTCTAACGTCTGCCCGTATACGAGGGATTCGATAATACCGTTCTCTACGTCGTATCTGTCGGGCTTTTTCGCCGAGAAAAACGATATCAGCGAAGAAGAGATGAAGCCCGAAGTAGAGGGCAAAATAAAAGGGCTGGTACGCTCTCAGCTGTCGTCAACGATACCGCGTTCGATTACTATAACCGAGTCGTTCGACGTCGATATCAAAAACGAGGACTGGAAATACGTTTTACTGCCCATATGGGTCAGTACGTATAAGCACGAGGGCAAGATATATACATACGCCATGAACGGCGAAACAGGCAAGATATGCGGAGAACTTCCCGTTTCCAAACAGAAACTGGCGGGACTCGCGGCGGGCTGCTTTGCGGGTGCGGGAATAATCGTGTCGTTTTTATCAATGCTTTTTATGGGAGGTATACTCTGATGAAAAGAATGAATAGGATAATATGCGTAACGGTTTCCGTTTTAATATTAATATGTATGGCTTCGCTGACTGTTTTCGGTGCAAATACCGTTATAGACGACAGGTCCGGATTTTTGTTTGAATCCGAAAAAAACGAATGTATGGATATTATAAAAGAGGTTTCGGCGAAATACAATATCAACATTCATATCGTAACGGATGATTTCTATGACGGTACATACGACGACGCGGGCAAGGATTTTGCGTTTGATTATTACCGCAGTATATACGGTGACAGCGTGGAAAACGGCGTTATACTGGCTGTCGATAATTTAGGCGGCGCGGGTAACAGATATGTTTACATACTCGCTTCGGGTATATGCTCCGAGCATATCAATGAATACGATATCGACGATATAACTATTGAACTGCAAAACTATATTGTCGACGACGATATAAAGGGATGTATTATTTACTTTCTCAACAGCGTCGATTACTATATGAATAAAGAACCGACGACAGAGGATTACGGATATTATGACAATGATTATAATAATTCGGATGATGATTATGACTATGATTCCTCGTCGTACAGAACTGTCGTAATAAAAGAAAACGCAGGTAAAATAATATTTTTCGGTATAATCGGCGGAATCGCGTGTGCGGTTATCTCCGTGATAATTGTTAAACGCAGATACAAGCAGTTCGGCGTGGTAAAGGGAATCGATGCTAATGCGGTTTCAAGCGTTCATCTTAACGCGTCGACGGACAACGTTATAAACAGAGTAGTTACAACGAGACGTATTCCGAAAGAACCGCCCCCGGACAGTCATTCCGACGGCGGACATTCGTCCGGATTCTCGGGCGGAAGCTCGGGAGGCGGATTCTCCGGCGGAGGCAGAGGATTCTAAAATCATGGTAATAAATAAGGGGAGCTGTAAACCTGAGTTTACAGCTCCCTCTTTTTATTTTGTCTGTGTTGAGAATTTGACAGACGATTTTTCTTATTAATAATGATTTACACCGCAGGTGCAGGTTTTCTTAGTGCCGAATATTTTCCAAAGTATGCGGAATATCTTATAGAACAGTCTTGCAATCGCATTGTCCTTATGGCATATGCATGAGCAGTCTGTTTTGAGCTTTTCTCCGCACTTGTCGCAGTAACCGTCGTTGTTGTCGTCAGCGTGACCGGTTGCAATGTTTGTAATTTCTTTCTGAGTCTCGTTGCAGAATATGCACATTTTTACAACGTAGCCGTCCTCTGTGCATGTTCCGTCAAAATGAGATATTGTTATGATAAAATCGTGTCCGTTGGGCTCGATTTCTCTGGTTTCGGTGTAACCGCACTTTGAGCATTTAACTTTTTCTTCGCCGGGTTCGGTGCAGGTGGGGTCTTTTATTCTTTCAGGCGATGAGAATTTATGTTCGCCTGTTGCGGGAATAACTTCGCCCCCTTTTATAAACTCACCGCAGTACTGACAGTAAACGTCTCCCGAATAGCCGTCCTTACCGCATGTGGGCTCAATCGTAAAGTTCGGACATGTTTTTTCGTGCTGACAATCCGAGATGTCGACGAAATTACGGTTGTACTTGAGCGCATATGCTTCGGCGGTGGAACCCTTGTAACCGCAGATTGTAACATATTTATTGATAGTGTCTGCGTCATCGAAAATACAGCAGTCTTTATTGAGAAAAGTTACACATTTTTCTTCTGTAAAAGGATTAGGATAATCAATACAGTACGAGAACATTTCACTGTAGAATCTTTCAATGTTAAAATCATACTGATGCCAGCTAAGAGGTGTAGATTTTGAAAGATTATTGAAACTTGTCGGCAGTATGGTGCTTTTACTGAATCCATTTTCAATTCCGAATAATAAACTATTACATCCCGGCGAATATTTGAAGTAATATCCGTCAGCAAATCCGACTGTTCCTTCTTTAAGTCTGCATATAGAGGGTGTGACATCATATAAACAGGAAACCGGGAACATATTTATGGTCTGATTGTTTATATCGATAGATACCCATTCTGAATTGTTTTTAAACATTTCTTTTATATCATCGATACTGCAATTTTCATTGTAATTTGATAATATATCTTTAATTTCTGTAATAGCTTTATCGGCAGGCTCCTGATTTTCAATTCCAAAATCAGTATTATCAACAAATGGTATTAAAACTGAAGCTAAAAATAGTTCCGGCGCGCCTATTCTAAAAATATTTTCGGGAATATTATTAAATGAATGAACACTGTTTACACCTATATTTGTAACGCTGTCTGGTAATGTGACATTGACGGCTTTTACTTTTTTATTGCATTCCTTAATTATTTTATATCCATCTCTGTATTTTACATGCTCTCCGGTTAATGACCTTAACAAAAATGAATTGTCGGCAATTGTTGTCGTACCGTCTTTTACGGTATAATCATCAGGTATACTTAAGTCATCGACGGATAAAAGGATGTCATTGAGATAGAGTACACCGTTTTCATAATTTGATTTGTTATCCGCATATGCAGTACCTTCGAACGCCTCGGAATCTATTGAATAAATGCGTGAACCGGTCAGTTCGATATCGTTAAGTTCACTGTTATAAAAGAAAGCCTTTCGTGCTATTCTTAAATCCTTTTGTCCGTTGCCCTCTTCAAAAATAACAGACTTAATCGAATTGCAAAAACTGAATCCTCCTATCAAAATAGAAGTAACGGTTTTCGGTATTTTTACTGTTTCGATATTATAAACATGATTGAATGCAAATGCTCCGATTGTTTTTGTTCCGGGGTTGACTTCAACTGTTTTATTTTGATAACCGCGCGGACAATATAAAAGCGTATCTCCGGGGTAATATATATCGCCCTCTTTTATATCCTCAATACTGCTGCCGTATCTATATAAAATACCGTTGACTGAATAGAAATAGGGATTGTTTTCCGATACTTCCACGCTTTCCAGTAAATAAAAATCACGCATAAATATATCCGGTTCGTAATCAGTATCATCCCTCATGTCATTGTTAACATAAATATGATCTATATCAGCAATGTTTTCACCGAGAAGCACTTTTTTTACAGCAGAGTCCTCTACGCATATATTATGATTATCATAATAATCATTGCAGTCTGCATTATTAGAGTCAACATACAGCAATCCGTTTTCATATAATTTCCAATGAAATGTACAACCTTCTTCGGGACATTCACCGCTTTGCACTACGTTTCCGTTACCGGTATCGTACTCTGCAAAGGCTGTAACTGCCGTGCCGGGGATTAAAAGTAATAATGACAAAAGTAATGCCATTATTCGTTTGGGGAACTTTAACATTTTTATACCTCCAAATTTCATTTTTGTACAAAATTATTACAAGTACAAAATAAATATACCATAGTATTTATTGACTGTCAATAACAAAATTACAATGGTATTGTAATTTTTATATTGTTTGGCGGTGTCATTATGTTAAATGAAAATATAAGAGCTCTGAGACTTGCAAGATCTATGAGTCAGGTTGAACTTGCCGAAAAACTGTCTGTTACAAAGCAGAGCGTGTCGAACTGGGAAAATGATAATATTCAACCGTCTATCGAAATGCTCGTTAAGATTTCCGGCGTTTTCAATGTTTCGACGGATTTTCTTCTCGGGCTTGACGACAGACGGTATGTCGATGTTACGGGTATTCCGGATGACGCGGCGGCACATATTCAGCAGGTTATAAACGATATCAAATCGGCGCTCGGCAGTCAGACGTAAATATTCGAATCAGTATTTTAATGTATTAAGATATTCCTTTGTCTCGGGTGTAATGCGGAAACTCTCGCGCGCTTTTTGAATCGACTTGTTGTGAGTCCATCTGTCAAGTCTGCGCGTTTTTATTATCTCAATTGCCGAATCATACCGCTTTGTCAGAGCCTCGGCAAAGTACCACGCCTGAGCCATTTTGATATAGTATTCCTCGCTTTTTATATCGGAAACGGCGTTTAACTGCGACGGGGAAAAAACATCCGTTGATAAAAGTGACATCAGCGTGATAATGCCGTATCGTACGGTATATGTTCTGTCCGATTCGAGCCATTCTAACGCTGAATTTAAAATGTCGGCGGGGTGTTTTAAGAATGCCTTGGGTTTCATGGTGTCGCAAGTCGCCCAGTTGTCGACGAACGGCAGAAACGCGTTTACGCGTGATAAACATTCGTCATAATCCTTTATCATTGCGATAATAAACGCGTGCAGGTTGTTCTCGTCGTAATACTTATGCGGTAAGTCCGATAAAAACTCCTCGGGCAAACCCGATTTGAAAATCTCCTTTGCATATGCTCTGAGTTCGGGAGTTCTTACTCCGATAATTGCCTCTGCGTCAATCGTCGGTATTAATTTAGAATGAAAATTACGGTACTTTTCGTCGCTTAAATCAAAAAGCGTTTGTCTGATTTCTTCGGGTGAATAACTGCTCATGAGTACATTTTCCTTATTATATAATTAATCGCTTTAAGAGGGAACACACGGCTTAAAAATACCTCCGCTTTTGAAACCGCTCCGACGGTTATACGAAGCGGGGGATCGTTTTTCGTCGCCGCCGTAAATACGTCCTTTGCGACGGTTACGGGGTCTTTGCCGTTCTGCTCGTCCTTAGCC
>ERZ808246.2936-NODE-2936-length-10087-cov-4.065291_pt1 | contig 10087 bp, 6 predicted proteins | sample MGYA00521083_ERZ808246 | MGnify/ENA primary metagenome ERZ808246 (study PRJEB31516, sample SAMN03275577) | gut metagenome | biome: mammalia-associated habitat; material: feces | host: Papio cynocephalus | place: Kenya | collected 2012-07-07 ... | reverse complement strand
TCGGATATGTATTTGCAGGAGCGTTTGAATTTACTTCAAATGTAAGAATCAAAACCTGACCGTCTTTTGCCTGATCCTGAGAAATTTCAAGACCGTCCCAGCCAAACTTACATCCGCTTACTAAATTTTTAGGCGGAGTAAACGTAAGTATATCGCTTACAGCCGAACCTGTTGTACCTTTTTTAAGGGTTAATACACTATCGTCATAAGAAACTTTCAAAGCAATTCCCAATAAACCCGGATTATTAATAATAGAAACGGGAACTGTAACTGTCTGACCTGCACCGGCTGAAACATTACCGACAACAAATGTGGGATTTGTAATCTTGGTATATTGTGCAGTAATTGTCATATCACTTAATACATTACTAAAAGACTTATCCCAATTAGAAAATATATATCCCTCACGTTCCGGCACCTCCGGTGCAGTGGCATCTTTGCCCTCTTCTACGATTTCGGATTTAAGTACTGTTCCGTCGTAATCTTTAAATACTACCGTATACGAATTAGGAGTCTGAGTGTCTTTTACTCCGACATAACCGGAATCTATCTTTGTTCCGTTATCAAGTTCCACAATAAGATGTTTATTTTCATTTACATACGCATTACGTACGCCGACTCCGTTTGTTCCGTCTTTGCCGTCAGCACCGTCCTGTCCGTCTTTACCGTCTTTTCCGTTAAGAGAAGCAAGCCACTCCTGCTCCGTTCCCTCATAACCGTAAGAAACCGCAATCTCGTATGCAGATTTTCCGCTCTTTCCGGACAGCGATTCAATCCACTCGCTTTCGGAACCTGTATATCCGTGAGCAACCGCAATTTCATATGCAGATTTACCGTTTGCACCGGTTGCTCCGACAGCGCCGACTAATGTAGCAAGCCATTCCTGAAGAGTGCCTATATAACCGTTGTCGACAGCAAGTTCGTATGCAGATTTACCGTTTGCTCCGTTTTTACCGTCTGCACCGTTCTTTCCGTCAGCCCCGATCAAAGAAGCAAGCCACTGTGTTAAAGATCCCTGATATCCGTTCTGAACCGCCAGCTCGTATGCAGACAGACCGTCTTTTCCGTTTTCGCCGTCTTTTCCGTCCTTGCCGTCGGTTCCTACAAGAGTATCAAGCCACTCCGAAAGAGAACCTGAAAAACCGTTGTCCTTTGCAAGTTCATATGCGGATTTACCGTCCTTACCGTATGCGCCTGTCGCGCCGGCAAGTGAGGCAAGCCATTCCGTTTCACTGCCGACAAATCCGTTATCAACAGCAATTTCATATGCTGATTTTCCGTTGCTTCCCGCAGAACCTTTTAACGATTCGAGCCATTCTGCGGCAGTTCCTTCATAACCCTGATCAACGGCAATTTCATATGCGGATTTTCCGTCCTTACCGTCTGCGCCGTCTTTACCGGAAGGGCTGCCTGTACCTTTAAGTGAATCAAGCCATTCTTCTTCCGTTCCGGTATAGCCGTGAGATACAGCGATTTCATACGCTGATTTTCCGTCGGCTCCGTTTTTACCGTCTGCGCCGTCTTTACCCGCTTTTCCGATAAGAGATGCAAGCCAATCCTCTTCCGAACCGCTGAATCCTTTTTCAACAGCCAAATCATAAGCAGACTTTCCGTCGCTTCCGTTTTTACCGTTTTCACCCTTAACTCCGACTAACGAAGAAAGCCATTCCTCTATTGTACCTGTATATCCGTTTTCAACAGCAAGTTCATATGCCGATTTTCCGTTAATGCCGTCTTTGCCGTTAACTCCGTCCTTACCATCGACACCGTCTTTACCGTCGACACCGTCTTTACCGTCTACGCCGTTAACTCCGTCCTTACCGTCGACACCGTCTTTACCGTCTACGCCGTTAACTCCGTCCTTACCGTCGACACCGTCTTTACCGTCTACGCCGTTAGCTCCGTCCTTACCGTCAACACCGTCTTTACCGGCAGCTCCGACAAGAGAAAGAAGCCAATCCTGAAGAGAACCGTTAAATCCGTTATCTAATGCAAGTTCATATGCAGATTTACCGTCATTACCGTTCTTACCGACTGAGCCGGCTTCGCCTACTAACGATGCAAGCCACTGAGCCTCGGTTCCGGTATAACCGTTTTTTACTGCAAGAGAGTATGCAGATTCTCCGTCCTTACCGTCAGAACCGTCCTTGCCCGAAAGCGACATCAACCAATCGGCTAGAGAACCGTTAAATCCGTTGGAAACAGCAAGTTCATATGCTGACTTACCGTCAAGACCGTTTATACCATCCGTACCGTCTTTGCCGTTTGTTCCGTTGACACCGTCTTTTCCGTTAAGTCCGTCTTTTCCGTCAACTCCGTTTTTAACGGTAACATTGGATTTCTGCATAAGCATATTTATCCACTCGCGTTCCGAACCCGAATAACCGTTTGCAACAGCAAGTTCGTATGCTGACTTACCGTTGGTTCCGTTGGTTCCGTTTGTTCCGATCAGCGATTTAAGCCATGAAGAAACATCTCCGTCATAACCGTTATCAACGGCAAGATCATATGCTGATTTTCCGTTTTCTCCGGTTTCTCCTACTAATGACGCAAGCCATTCTTCAAGCGTACCGTTATATCCGCTCTCAACTGCAAGTTCATATGCTGATTTTGCCTGCGGAGCAGAAACTACCCCGGTCTGTTTTTTTGCTACTAAAAAAGATGTTCCGGCAGACATACCTATAACCAGAACAAAAGAAACAACATAACAGACCACTTTTTTCCATGTCGAAGTTTCCATCTGAAATACCTCCCGATAATATGTTGCGTACAAAGTATACCCCCCCCAGCATTTTGTCAATACTGTTTTAAAAAAGGGAATGAAATGCGAATTTTCGGCACGAAATGCATACATATTAGAGAAATTTTGAACTAATTTGCCGTAAAGATTTCAACAGCGGTTTTATTGGAATTACATTTCCATGCAAAAAAAATTATACGCCGAAATATTTTTGACATATTGACATCGGAACAGCAAACGCATATCATTAATCTAAAAGACATTTAAAGAGGAAATAAAATGAAAAATTTATCATTGAGAACAAGAGATTTTACCGATTCTGTCATACGCAGAATGACCAGAATTTCGAACGAATACAACGCTGTCAATCTCTCGCAGGGCTTCCCCGATTTCGACCCGCCGAAAGAGATTCTCGACCGTCTCGCGCAGGTTTCGCACGAGGATTTTCACCAGTATTCGATAACGTGGGGCGCGCAGAATTTCCGCGAGGCATTGGCGGAAAAGCAGTCGCGTTTCATGGGCATGGATATAGACCCGAACACCGAAATCGTCGTAACATGCGGCAGCACGGAGGCAATGATGGCGGCAATGACGACCGTCGTCGACCCGGGCGACAAGGTAATTGTTTTCTCGCCGTTTTATGAAAACTATTCCGCCGACGCGATTCTCTCGGGCGCAGAACCTATATATGTAGAGCTGACTCCGCCCGAATTCAAATTCGACACGGATAAGCTCGAAGAAGCGTTTAAGCAGAACCCGAAAGCGTTGATTCTCTGCAATCCGTCCAACCCGTGCGGAAAGGTTTTCACACTCGAAGAACTCAAAATTATCGCCGATCTCGCAGAAAAATACGACGTATACGTTATAACCGACGAGGTTTATGAACACATTGTATATGAGCCGAATAGGCACATATATTTCGCCTCGCTCCCCGGCATGAGAAAACGCACGATTTCTTGTAGTTCATTATCAAAAACATACTCTATAACCGGCTGGAGACTCGGCTACATAATCGCCCCGCCCGAAATTATCGACACGGCTAAAAAAGTCCACGATTTTCTCACCGTCGGAGCCGCCGCGCCGTTACAGGAAGCCGCCGTCACGGGACTGAAATTTCCGGACGAATACTATAAAGATTTACAGGATAAATACTCGTCGAAAAGGGAGCTGTTCTTAAAGGGGCTTGACGATATCGGCATAAATCATACCGTTCCCGAGGGCGCATATTACATACTGCTCGACATATCGGAATTCGGATTTGATTCAGACCTCGAATTTTGTGAAACGCTCGCCCGCGACGTGGGAGTCGGTGCGGTTCCCGGTTCGAGTTTCTTTAAAGAAAACGTAAACAGCCTGATCCGTCTGCACTTTGCGAAAAAGGACGAAACGCTGTACGAAGCGTTAAACAGACTCGAAACGATAAGAAAGAAAATCCCGTCAAGATATTAAAAAAACGGAGGACTGCCGATTCGGGCAATCCTCCGTTTTTTTGTCAGTTAAAATTATTATATAATTCTGTGTATTTTCCGTTTTTTTTCATTAAGTCATCATGTTTTCCAGATTCAATGATTCTGCCGTTATCCATAACATATATTTTATCACACTCTTTTACTGTCGATAATCTATGTGTAATCATAACGACTGTTAAATCAGGATTTGAAAATAATGTTTTTTTGATTAACGATTCCGCATATGAATCCAAATTACTTGTGGCTTCATCTAAAATCAATAACTGAGGGCATTTAATCAAAGCTCTTGCTATTGACAACCTTTGTTTTTGTCCTCCGGATAAGTTAGAGCCATTTTCATCAAGAAAAGTATCATAACCAAATGGAAGTTTATCAATAAAGGTATCGCAATTCGTTTGTCTGCAAACCTCTGTTAAATTCGATTCATCTATGTTTTCACACCCTAACAATAAATTATTTTTTATTGTATCTGAAAACAGAAAAGTTTTTTGAGGTACATAAGAAATTATACTTCGAGTATCTGCAAGAGTATAGTTATCAATGGACTTATTATTAATGTAAATTTTACCGCATTCAGGATCATAAAACCGTAAAAACAGTTTTGCAAGTGTTGACTTTCCGCATCCGCTTTCTCCAACGATTGCAATTTTCTCTCCTCTTTTTGCGTTTAATGAAATATTATTCAAAACAGCATCTCTGTTTCCATATCTGAAAGTGACATTTTTCAATTCAAGTTTTTCAAAAAATATATTTTCAGCAGTATCAACAGTATCTTCACATTTTGCATTTTCAATATCATTTAAACGGTCGGCAGCAATAAATGCAGATTGAACAGTCGGTTGAAGCTCAATCAAATTTTTTATCGGGACTGTAAAATATGACAATAAGGCATAATATGATATAAGCTCACCCAGAGAAATGTTTCCGGACTTTACCATACTAAAACCAATCCACAACGTAATTAAAATACTGACAACTTCAACAAAACTGCTGATACTGTCCTGTGAATATGCAAACAGATTAGATTTAAAAACAATATTAACCAATTTGATAAATTTGCTCTTATTTATGTTTTTAATCGTTTGTTCTGCTTGTATTGCTTTTATCGTCTCCGCACCGTCTATTGATTCTTTTAAATATGACTCTACTAAAGCATTATTTTCCATCATCTTTTTATTGTAAATATCGATTGGTTTTCTAAAAACACAAATTACAACGCCATACATAATTACAGAAAATAAAGACACAAAAAAGAGAGACTTATTTTGGAAATAAAGCATTATTCCGCAAGCAATAACCATTATTGAATCCAAAATTAACGTAAGTATGCCTGTTGATATAGCATTTCTAACAATCACGGAATCAGAAAACCGTGACAAATATTCACCGGTATTCTTTTGCGTTAATTTCAAAATCGGCAAATCAACAATATGATTATAATACGAAAAAACAAGTTTAATATCAATTTCCCTTGAAAGTAAAGATATTAAATATCCTCGTAAAAACTGAATAACAGCCTGCAAACAATATAAAAAAAACAATGAAATGAAAAATATATTAAAATTTTTTTTGTTCTCATCTATAAAATGAGACATTTTTTCGGTAAGCAAATCAATAGCATTTCCATCATCATAAATATAACTATCCGAATCATCGTAATGAACATCTTCCTCATACGAATCATCAAAACTGTCAATAACTGTTTGGAACACATAAGCTCCTGCAATACCGATACCTGAAATAAATAACGAAAAAATTAAAATGAAAATAATTTTCGGCGTTTGATTCTTAAAAAATATGCTTATTTGATTAATATGATGTGTCTTTTTTATTTTTTTAAAATGGTTGTTTTTTTTGTATGATATGATATAACCATTCCACAATTCAACAAAATGCTCTTTTTTTATTCTATACTTGCCTTTTCCCGGATCAGCAATATATAAATCATCATTTTTTATTTTATACACAACAACAAAATGAAGCATTCCTAATTCAGTTGTTATATGAGCAACAAAAGGAAATAGAACCGTATTATTCTTTAATGCCGTCATTAATTCAGAATAATCGCAAGATAAAGCAACACCGGATAAACCTACTTTTTCCCCTCCGTCAATCATCCCATAAAGGTTAACACCGTTTTTGTCGGTCTTTGTGCAATCAAGAAATACCGATAAGGGATATTTAACTCCATAATAATTAGCAATCATTGCAAGGCAAGCCGCACCGCAGTCCCTTTCATCATGTTGAAGTATGTTTTTCATTGTATATCTCCATAAAATTACGGTTATGAGAACTATTCCCCCACAACCGCTTTCTTTTTTAACCTACGCATTTACCGGAGTTAATATGTTTATATCTTGCTAAAATAAACATCGTGTTATCCATAAATGCAAAATTCGACTGGAACTTTATCTTTTTATGACAATTTCCGCATCTTCTTGTTACAGTTCTGCCGGCATCAACGCTTCTAAGTTCATCGTTTTTTATAACTTTCATTGATAAATCACCTCCTCAAAAAAAATATGCAACAGTATAAATTATAGAATAGTTATAAATTTTGCCGCATATTTAAGATCAATATGGAAAACAATTCATTGACATAGGATATCAATAAACTGAAAACCAAACAAATAAAACATTTTTTTGGATTTCGAGCAAGTCTAAAAAAACAAGCAATTGACATTATACAGCGTCACTTTTTACTTGTCAATAAATTTTTAAAAAAGGGAATAAAATGCATTTTTTTGGAATGAAATACGTCTAAATTCATACTTAAGATTCAATAATAACTGCGAAACGCTCGCCCGCGACGTGGGAGTCGGTGCGGTTCCCGGTTCGAGCTTCTTTAAAGAAAACGTCAACAGTCTGATCCGTCTGCATTTTGCAAAAAAGGATGAAACGCTGTACGAAGCGTTAAACAGACTCGAAACGATAAGAAAGAAAATCCCGTCAAGATGTTAAAATAACGGAGGACTGCCGACTTGGCAATCCTCCGTTTTTACGTATTTTTATCATGAATTCGACGTAAGAATTTTCGAAAGCTGAGCGAGTATATCCGAATTCGAATTTGAGCTTAAATCAATGTTTCCGACATTCTCGCATATGCGCTCGATATATTCGAGTTCCTTTAATTTATAAAGGGTTTTGTTTTCATCCATAAGTCTCGCGGTATTGAGAAGCGAGCGAGTGGAAGCGACCTCCTCACGGCGGGTTATTACATTCGCCTGCGCGCGTTTTTCCGCCAGGATAACTGTATTCATAATCTCGCGCATATCGCCCGGCAGAATTATATCCTTTACTCCCGCGTCGGTTATTTCGACGAAGAATTCATCCTCTTTTTCCTTTAATTTTTTGAAAATAAATTCGGACATTTTCTCCTTGTTTTCAAGAATTTCATCGAGTTTGTATCGGCCTGCGTACTCGCGCAGAGCAAACTGTGCGCACACATGAAGCTGTTCCGAAAAATCGTCGATTTCGGTCTGAATTTTCACATAATCCTTTACTCTGTAATTGAGGGCGAGATTTATACGAATCGAAATTTTATCGAGAGTCAGAATTTCCTGTCCCGTTATGTTCATTCCGGTAAGCCTCGTATCAACGAAGCCGACATCGATTTTCGTTCCGTTTTTCCAGAAATAATACGTTCCGGGATCAAGGAGCTTTATGAGTTTTTTATTGTAATAAAGACGGGCTTTGCGATACTGGGAAACCTCGATTTTCTCGCAGTATTCGGACGGAATTCTCGACAAAATATATTCGGGAATATCGGATGATACTTCGGGGTCGGAAATATCGATCATTTTAAATTCATGTTTTTTACCGACCGTCCAGAACGCATATTTCCCGCCCGGCAGAACCGAATCAAAATTACCGTTTATGAAATGCAGAGCGACAAAGTTGTCGGGAACCTCGGCAGTACAAACAGATTCCGAGGCTTTTTCATCCCTTAAAATCACGTCAATCGAACATCCCGACGGGCAGACGCGGCCGTCAATATCCGAAATCTCAATATTTTTGCCGAAACATTCGGAGTATTTTCCGGGCATGAGCATTTTTATGAATTTTCCGTCCTTAAAAAGAAAACCTCTCTGATTTTCATTGATTATAACTTTTTTCATAATATGTAATCCCCTTTCAGAGTAAAATATGCGCGCGGTTTTCCCGCCTCGCCGTCTGCGGTCAAAAACTTAAGAACGCGCTTATACAAACGGATTTTTTTGATATCGGTTTGCATAATTGACGTTCGGTATCCGTTTTCGAACAAGGCAGAATCAGAGCAAAGAAAAATCTTTACCGTCGGCTCGAAAACCGCATTTGATAATAACGTTCCCGCATGCATTCGCATACCGTTATTTTTGCCGACTGTACGTCCGGCAGAATTTAACATAACCTTTCCGACAATCTGTGTTTTTTAACACATCGGATTCCTACCGCAGGAGCTCTTCGGCATACGCAGAGGAATTGACCGAATACCGCATACGAAAAACCGCACGGACGGCCGACCTCGCGTACCTCGGCGGAGATTGACACTCCGCTCGACTGAAGTAACGCTGCAAGCATATTTTACATTTCGAGGATAAAAATAACACGGAAAAAAAGCTGCGAACTTGAAAATTCCGAAACTAAATTTAATAAATTATTCCGTTTTATTACAAAACAATTTGCAAAAAATATTGAATTTTGTAAAATTCAATGGTACAATATCCTAAAAGTTTTGTATTACAGGCGGTGATGTTTTATGACTTTCGACGAATTTCTGGACTATATCTCTCAAAAGATAGCTCCGTATTCATTAAGTCCCGTCGGAGAGGTCAACATGGCTGTCATATACGACAACTACCCTATGGATTTAATTCTCGAATGTGTGGACATCGGCATTGAAAAATATTTTGAATACAACGAAAGCGGAGTCCCCGTGCAGGATTCGGTCAAAAAATTCACGAATAAGCTCGGCGGTATCGTTCATAATAAGTCGCTCGGATGCGTTTCACAGGTCACAAACCATATAAAGAGCGTCGGCAAAAATATATTTTGTCAATGGAACAATCGAACATGCGAGTCAATACTCAACGATTATGTACAGGTATTAAGAGACGCGAAATGGACGGATGAAGAAATTGCGGACGATCTTAAAAGAGGTGCGCTTCGGCTTGCAATGACGTGCAGTTCATGGACTCAATGGATTGAGGTCATGTGCGGATGGATAAACGATATAAAACGCTGGAGCAGAATTGAGCGTATCGCCGGTGAGCAATACACGGTTTGCGTTATTCCGAAAGATATTTATTCGACCGCGCCCGCATATCCTGCCTCACTTTGCAGACAGGCAAACGCTTCATTCGAAATGAGACTTTATGACTGTACATTATCGGCGATGCGGAAACTTCTCGAATATCTGATTGCCGAAACTTTCCGCAGATACAGACTCGACGGTGAAATCACGGAAAACGGCGGGATGTACTATGTTTCACTCGAACGAATGATAATCAAGCTCCGCTATAATCAAGATTTAAATATCGACGGCTACATAATGGATCTGCTTTGGAGCTATATGAATTTCGGCCGCTGCAAGATCCCCGATTTTTCATTCATAACAACCGACAGAGCGATAGTCCCGTTTGCATGCAATTACAATAAAATTGTAAGGTATTTTATGAGCCACTTATATAAACCGAAACCGCCGGTGAGCTGAAACTTAATAATACACAAAGAAAAAAATATCAAACATGAAAAAAGGCTTCCATCCAAAAAAGGATGAAAGCCTTAAAAATTATGCAATTTTTGGTTTTAGTTGCAAGCCAAAGGGGACTATTTAATCTGCCCGGAGACTTTTTAAAATCTTGTGTAAACCTCCGAAATGGTATAGAATAAAAATATC
>ERZ808246.2934-NODE-2934-length-10091-cov-2.830411_pt1 | contig 10091 bp, 8 predicted proteins | sample MGYA00521083_ERZ808246 | MGnify/ENA primary metagenome ERZ808246 (study PRJEB31516, sample SAMN03275577) | gut metagenome | biome: mammalia-associated habitat; material: feces | host: Papio cynocephalus | place: Kenya | collected 2012-07-07 ... | reverse complement strand
CTTTTAAGTAATAATCCAACTTCTTTAACTAAAATAGTCGCTAATAAGTTATAGATATTATCAAATTCTTCAATACCACATACAGTTTCATCAGCATAGCCTACTATATTCCATGCATAGCAAAGCATATAATAAATATTTTTAATTGGCACTTTAAATTCTATAGCCATAAAACTAACCTACTTTAAAAGATCATCAACTTTTTGTTGGGCTTCATTTTTATTATCAAACCAATATTCATATAAAATTGGTTTAATATCATAATTAATAATTGATTTATAAATATCTTCTGTTATTGGTTGATCAGTATCACAAAAATAACTATGCCCAATGGCAAAATCTTCTCCTAATGAAGATTTTATTATTGTTTCATTTAATTTTGTAAATCTATCTACAATCTTATTAATCATCTCATCAGAAGTTCCATTTTCTTTTAAATTATTTTTAAATTGCTGAGTTGCAAATGCTGGTTCAACTTTTACAAAACTAAATCTACGTCTTAAAGCATAATCAACAATAGCTAAACTCCTATCTGCAGTATTCATCATACCAATAATATATAAATTTTTCGGTACTGAAAATGGTTTTCCTGTATGAGATAAAGTCAAATAAGTATCACCACGTTTATTATTTTCAATTAACATGAGTAATTCACCAAATATCTTACTTAAATTACCTCTATTGATTTCATCAATGATAAAAAAATAAGGTTTATCTAAATTTTGTTTTGCTTTTTCACAAAAAGAATAAAAAATACCAGGAACAAGTTTAAATTCATTGCCTTCAGGTTGATATCCATAAATAAAATCTTCATATGAATAGCTTTGATGAAATTGAATCATTTCTATATTATTTTTATTTTCTTCACCCATAAAAGCGTAAGCAATCTTATTTGCCATAAATGATTTTCCAACACCAGGTGAACCTTGTAAAATAATATTTTTCTTTCTTAAAAGTAATTCATGAATTTCTTCATATTTTTCTTTAGAAATAAATACTTCTTTTAAAAAATCATCAACTGAATATGGTTTATATATTGTTTCTTCTGTCTTTTGATTATTGACAAGACATAATGATTCCAAAGCTTTACATACTTCATCTTTTAAAATCCAATTATATACTTTAGAACCATTATAAATACTCATATGTCCATTCATTAAAATTGGAAAATATCTATTTTCTCCATCATCATCAACAACAATATTATAATAATTGCATATCAACTTGCAATAATTCATAATAAGAGCATTGTATTTAGAAAATGTACCACCATTCGAATCCGCTATTTCTTTACAACTTGATTCATGGTTTTTTGAATTATACCATGTAATTAATAATTTTTTAATTTCATCAGATGTTAATGATTCATTATTTAAAATCTTTTCCCATTCTTGAGATGATAAATTAGTATTACAAGTATAAATTCCTGCATCATCTTTAAACGATTCAAGTCTTTTTACCTCAATCATAGAGTAAGATTCCAAATCAAAAACACGATAATTTTTAAATTCAAGATGTTTATCTCTAAATTCTTGAATACGAATTATATTATCTACATAAGATGTTATTTCATTAGGATTTTCAATTAAGATACCTAATTTTTCAAATAATCTAGAATTAAATGTTGTACTATTAAAAATTGGGAAAATTGTTGGTTGAAGACAATGTAATATTGTAGAAATAACTCCTGTTTTTATTCCTTTTATTTCAACTTTAATTGATTGTCTTAATAAATTAACACATCGTTGAGCATCATTCATATTATAAATTTCAATAAATAATTTAATTAAAATCTTTACATTATCTATGTTTACATTTAAGCTTCCCATTCCAGTACCAAACATGCCCATAACATTTTTATCATTTTCTTTATGTTTATAAAAACCAGAATTTGTCTTTTTCTCTAAATCATCAATTAATGTAATTAATTCTTCTTTTTTATCATTTGGTAAATGAGAATTATTAATTCTTTCTTTTTTATTTGCAAATGATGATTTCCAAGTACCAATAGTAGCAAAATAAATTAAATCTAAATCTTTTATATCTAATACATTTTCATCAATATTTTTATATAATTCAATTATTTTACGTACCAAAGAATATGATCCATCATATTCCAATGGATTAATATCATTTGCAGATTTTAAATTTTTATAAAAACTTAATTCTTCTAAATATGAATCATCTAATACATTTTGAATAACATTATAATATTTAGTTAATGAAAAATAAGACATTGCTGAGCCTAAAGAATTAAGAAATTCTTGTGAAAAAATGTCTATAGAAACAAGTTTTAACCATTTTACTTTTCTAGAATGTTTATAATCTTGGTCATCTCCTAAATCTTCTTTATTCCAAAAATAATCTGAAATTACTTTACCAATATAAATTCCATTATCTTTTCTAAAAACAATAAAATCACCTATTTTAGTTTCATTAACAAATCGATTTATTTGGCCAACATTAATAGCCTTATTTTTCTTTTTTGCTTCAGGCCATGTAATATCATATAATTCTTTTATTTCTTCTATTGTCTTTACATTTGATAAATCACCAGTTTTTGACCAGCCAATACAAATATGAGGATTATTTTCACTTAAACATGTATTTCGATTTATTACATGTAATCCATATACTTCAATATTATTCATTTATTATTTACCTCCTGTTTTTAAAATAACTTTTCTTTATTGATTTAATTATTCAAAAAGATTTATTTAAAATTTCTAAATTATTATATTTAGTTTATTTTTTATTGTTTTAGTATTATCCATTAAATTTCCCCCTTCAATAATTAATATATTTTTATTGTTTATGATATAAATATAACGCTTTTAAAATCAAAGTCAATAAGAAGATTTTTCATTAGCATGAATCATCCTCAATTAACTTAACTAATTCATTATTTTGTATACAATGTTTTTCTATTAAATAATTAGATGTTTTTATAATCTCTTTTTTATATTTTTTAAGTTGTTTTTTTACAATTTTATAATTTTTATTAATATATTTTGCTACTCTTTTATCAAATATTTTACTAACATATTCAGATATTTCTTGCCTATTATATTGAGTAATTTCAGAACAATAATAATCTAATTTTTTATAACTGTTTTGATTTAATAAGAAAAATGCTTTTTCATTAGCTTTTTTTAAATCACTAGAGCAGCCTATTCCATGTTTTTTTAATATTAATTCTTCTGCGACAAGTCCTGCTAAAGAACATCTTATTGATTCAATTATGTTATCATCTGTTTCTATTTCATCTAAGTTTCTAAATACAGTTTTTCCACCATCTTCATCAAAATAAATTCTTTGAAATTTTTTAGTTTTACAATAATAATATAAATAAATAGCATGACCTGCTTCATGAATTGTAACTTGTGAATTAATATCATAATTATTTACTTTATTAATATAACCAGTATTAATAAAATCAATTGTATTTAATATATTATTAATTGTACATTTATACCCATATCTTAAAAATGCATTATTAAATGTTGCTCTAATAGTGCTAATAGAATAACCACTTAAATCATTACTTAATTCTAATATTTCATCATCATTAAAATTAAAACCAACATTACATGAAAATCCTTTTATAATTTCTTTAAAATCATTTTTATTATTTGGACTTACTCTAAATTTTCTATCAAATCTACCTTCTCTAAGAAGAGCATTTGGAAGATTACAATAATCATTAGCAGTAGCTAAAGTTAAAACATTATCATTTGATTTAAAACCATCAAGTTGTGATTGTAAAACTCTTATTAATTTATTATCTTTATCAATTAATCGATCTAATTCATCAATAATTATAATTGCATTATTTTCTTTTCTAGCTAAATCATATGTAGAAATAACTTCATTTTCAACATTATCATTATTACCTTCAATAATAAAAATTGGATAATTAAATGATTTAGAATATTCTCTAACAATTAATGTTTTTCCTTCTCCAGGATCACCAAAAAAAAGAAGACCTTTAGGAAGAAGTGTTTTCTTATCACCAAGATTATTTGAATTAAAATACCATTTTTGAATTAAAAATAATTCTTCTTTAATTTGTGAATATCCATAAATATTCTTTAAAAAATCTTTTGTCATTTTTTTAACTCCTACTAAGCATATAAACAATAACAAAAGATATGCACTAAAAATAGAACATATATTTTTATTAAAAAATTATTAATACTCTCTAATTTTTTATTATAATGGCAATTATTGTCAATAAACGAATTATTGAAATTAAATTATATAAACAAAGTAATATTAGATTATAATTTAGAACTATTTTATATTTTAAAATTGTAATATATAAATCAATATTTTTTTCATGAGATAATTCTTAACTTTTTTGTAGAATTCTACATTTTTGATTATTCTCATATTAAATAAATTTAAATTATTTTAAGTTTTAATATCTATTTGTAATTAGTTGATATATTTTATTTCAAATTATATTACATCAACATCATTTATTTTTTATAAAAGAACAAGATTCTACAGTTTAATATTATTTACAAAATAAAATTAAATTTTTATAATTATAACTCTAATTTTTTTATGTCAATCTTTTTTCATTTGAAAATTTAATTATTTAACCATTCATATAATCATTATAAATTGATTAACATAAATACTTATTTTATTTCATTTAGTTCTTTAATTAACAATTTTGCTGCTGCAATGACATTGTATTGACAATAAACGATTTTTTGAATATACCATATTTGAATGGAGGTAATTTACATGGCAACAACTAATTTAAATATTCGTATAGATAAAAAAATCAAAGATCATGCAGAAAAAATCTTCAATGAACTTGGTCTAAATATGACAGCTGCTATAAATATTTTTTTAAGAGAAGTTATCCATGAACATGGTATTCCTTTTGAATTAAAAATTGAAACACCTAATGATACTACTGCTAATGCCGTTGAAGAAGGTAAAAAATTGATAAATGATTCTTCTACACCACGATATTCCAATATAGATAAATTAAAAAAAGAATTAGATATATGAGATGTTTATAAATCGCTAAAAAGATTTAAAGCTTACAAAAACAAAATAAAAATTTTAATAAATAACTTAAGACAGTAGATATATAATATCAACAATAAAATATTATCATTATAAATTAGAGTAAATTATATAATCTATATCTCTTTTTTTTAGCTTAAATTTTAACATTTGTCCTCTCTTTACAATCAATATAGGACATTTTGTCCTATGTTGTTAAAATATATAGGTCAATTACATGCTAATAAAATAAATAATTTAGCATTTTATTTTCTAAAGTTTATAATACTATTATTCAAAAATTGATTCTATCCATTCTTTTATAGATAAAATAACATCTTTAAATGGTAAATTTTCTATATATTTAACAGTTTTACAATAATTAATCCATCTAATATTTATTTGTTGATTATTGTTTATTTCATCAATTAAAATTAATGCATCATTTTTAGAAATATTAAAATTACGATAATGACATGTTTCTTGAAAAGATTTTATAAGCAATTGATTATCTATATTCAACAATTGTGTTTTTCTTAATATATATAAATCATAATAATCTTTGCTTCGACTATTAAATATACTTTTTGCTAATATTGTTTCTAATTTTTCTGCAACAACACTTTCTAAGCTATAAACTTTTAAAGTCAAACTTTCTTTTGTTACTAAACATTTGTATTCGTAATTTTTTTCTGATGGGATAATTGGATCACCTGTAGCAATATCAATGCCAAATTGACATTTAACATTATCTAAATGTCCTAAAATTGTAATTTGAAATCCACCATATTGATCTTCATTTCTAATATTTCCAATATTAATAATCTCAAACCAAATACCATTATCAACATTAGTAGAAATAATTTCTTTAATGATATCTACAATCTTATCTTTTTCCATTGATATTTTTCGAATATAAAAATCAATGTCCATTGTACTTCTATTATTGATTCCTAAAATTGATGAAAGATATAAGCCACCTTTTAAAATAAATTAATTATTATATTTAGATTTAGATAATCTAAATAAAAAAGCATCATAAAAAAAGCGATTGTAAACAACATTTTGAGAAATGTTAAGTTCTTTTGAAATATTATTTGCTTTTGCTTTGAGAGAATCTTTGTTAATTTTCATTTAATATAATCTCCATAATTTCAAATACTTTCTTTTCTATTTTCATTACTCTAGCGTATTGAAAAAGCTTTATTTGATCATATTTTCCATTTACATATGCTTTTATTGCTTTTATAAAAGTTTCTCCATCATATTTATCACGATATTTAATTAAATCACATATAGTTCTTTCTTTATCATATACTTTAACTTTATTACCAAACATAGTATCAACTTCGATTATTCCTAAATTATACAAATCATTATTTGATATACTTGTAACATCCAAAGTTAACAAATGATTTTTAAAAGGATGATAACCTTGAGGACAAGTAACATATATATCTTCTGGTATTTTATCTGTTAAATGATGAAGAAAAAGAGCGCTCATACCTGAAAATATATATTTAGAATAACGCATTTGAAGAATATAATATTCATCAAAAACATATTCATTTGATGCATAAAATCCTGGTGCAACCTTGATTAAGTTATTTTTTTTAACAAAATCAGAAAGAAACCATGAAGATATATTTTCTTGATCTATATCATTACGAGTTATAAATCCATCGTTTCTTTTAAATATTTTTTCAATTGCTTTATAATTATTTTTTTCTTTCATATACACTTTATTTTATATTTTTTAATGTCCGTTTGCAAGTATTGGCAATTAAAATTTTATTTTAATTCTATTTTTTATTTCAAGTTGTATTTCATCAACATTATCAATACCATAAATTGAAGCATTGTTATTTACTCCAATATAAATATGCCCACCATTTGTATTAAGCAATGCAACATTATTTGCAACATTATTTATGAAATTATGTATTCATTTAGATAATATAATAAATCCGCTAATTTATCATCTTATTTTTTTTAAAATAACATTAAGCCATTTATCATCTCTATTTGGTCTTACATCAAAAGTAATCTTTGTTTCTATTAATTTGAATCCAGAATCAATTATATAATTTAAAATCAATTCTTCATTTAAATCTAAAAATTGTCTTCCATCCCTTATTCCATTAAATGATCCATATTTAAATGAAGCATACATAATTCCATCACTTTTTAATGCTTTATAACATTTATTAAATACTTTATTTAAATCTTTAGAAGATACATGAAGAAGTGATGCACATGCCCAAATACCATTAAATTCATTATTGTAATCTAAATCTTCTGCTTTTATACATCTAACATTAAGTCCAATTTGTTTCCCATATTCACAAAATTCTAATGTTGAATCAATTGCTAATACATCATATCCTTTAGATTTGAAATATAATGAATCTCTTCCACTTCCAAATCCTAAATCCATTATTTTTTTTGAATCTTTAGATAAATATTTTTCAAAAAATTCATAAAGATTAGACATATCAGCATTTTTGGTATTTTCGATATATTCGTTATTATGTTCACTGTAATATTTCATATTAAAGCCTACTTTCATAATAAAATTTATCAACATAATTATTTCTGATAGCTTCATCCATTGATAATTTGTATGTTCCTGATAATAATGAATCTAAATTATTATTTCTAATCTTCAATTTTTCAATTATTTCTTTTGATGGAATAGAATTTGATTTTGATGAATTAATTGACTTAGATGTAATAACTAAATTCCATATATCATCTGAATACATAAAACTCCAAGGAATCACATGATCTATAGAAATATCATTATAAGATATAGGATTTCCTGTATAAAAATCAATTATTTCTTTTCCTTCAAATTCCTTTAATAATTCTTCTTTATATTTTGTTAAATTATTTCTTCTTAATTTTGCTTCAGATATACCATTAACTTTTAAAGAAATTTTAGGCTGATAATTAAATTTTTCTAACAATTGAGCCCATTTGTAATTTAACAATTTAGATATAATCATTGAATATTCTTTTAAAACAATTACATTATCTATATTAATAATTATCGAAGCCACTCCCTTATTGTACTTATATATATCTAATGTTTTATTTGGTATATTTTTAAATCTCCAACATACATTCTCATGTAATGTTTTAGAAATATGTTTAATTATTTTATCAAATTCTTTTTTATTATTTTTTATTATTATTTTCAAAGCATCATCAAACCAAATTGGAATAGATGAATTAGTTATCTTTTTATAAACATCTATTAATTTTTCAGTATCTTGACAAATAACTGGGTCTTTATCTTTATACGGAGATTGCTTCAAATGGAAAAAGAATAATTGATTCCAATAATATTTAAGCATTCTTAAAGAAATATTATCAAAACTAATGATTGCATTATTATTAATAATATCAAAATCATCAAATGCTACACATTCAATTACTGCTCTACCCCAAGCAAGTTTATAAGTGTTATCATTATTCATTTGTTCAATAATTGTAACCCAATCTTTAATATATGAAGGAATCATAATTTATTCTCCATTTCTTATAACTTATTGTATTTTGTAAATACATGTTTCAAGATAATTTTTTTCATTAATAATATTGTTTAAAATATTTCCAATCGCTTTAATTCAAAAAAGAATATTATCACTCTAATTTTGACATCACACCATTAGTAACATCATCAAACTTAATTCGCTTGTTTTCTTCATAAAATATCATTAATTTTACCACCATAAATCGAAAGCAAATCTTTAATATAAATATATCATAATTCTCACTTTAATCCTATGTCGAGAGATAATTTTTCTCAAAAAAGTTGTAATAATATTGCAAATTTCAACTTTTTTATTTATCTTATTTTGTAATTTTAAAAATTAAAAACAGATAATTTTACTATATTTTTTTAAGCATCCTTATTTTCATTTTATAGAATTAATGTTTTTATAAATTATTAATTTAGATAATTAGATAAACATGTTGCATTTCAAGAATATGTTTTAAACTTTTCTTTAATATAGTTTTCTATTGTATAAAAACTAGATTTTTTCAGTTTGAAATTTAAGAATATTAATAAAATTAAAAAACTCTCGGATTAAAAATTAAAAATCATTCGGATTATAAAGTGAAAATCTCTCGGATTAAAATCGCAAAAACATTCGGAATGAATTATAATGTTATAGGTGATTAAAATGAAAATTGATTATTATAAAGATAGAATTGTAGACAAAAAAATAGAATTATATCTTAAAACATTTGGCGCAATATATATAGAAGGACCAAAATGGTGTGGAAAAACATGGACTAGTAGATATCACGCAAATAGTGAATTTTTAATAGCAGACCCTAAAGGAAACTTTAATAACAAAAAAATTGCTGAATTGGATCCAAGTTTAGCATTAGAAGGTGATTTTCCACGTTTAATTGATGAATGGCAAGAAGTTCCATCATTGTGGGATGCTGTTAGAGGGAAAATTGATAGTTCTTCATTGAAAGGTCAATTTATTCTTACTGGTTCTACAACAATTAATAAAGAGAAATATATTCATTCTGGAACAGGAAGAATAGCAAGATTAAAAATGAGACCTATGTCTTTATATGAATCTCAACAATCTGATGGCAAAATTTCACTAAAAGACATTTGTTATAATAAATCAAAAGATATTTTTACTGGAGAAGTTGAACTAAATAAAATAATAGACTTAATTTTAATAGGCGGATGGCCAGCCATCGAAAATATGTCTTTAGAACAAAGCATGCTTGTTGCTAAAGAATATGTTAAATCTATTATTAATGAAGATATTTACAAAATAGATAACATAAAAAGAGATAAAAATAAAATTGAATTATTATTAAAATCTTTAGCACGAAACGAAGCAACAACCGCAACAAATAAAACTTTAAAAAATGATATTAAAGAAATAGATTTCGATGATATAAGCATTGACACAATAACTGATTATTTAAATTTATTTAATAAACTTTATATTATAGAAAATATTCCACCTTTTCATTGTAATATAAGATCAACATTAAGATTAAAAAAAAGCCAAAAACATCATTTT
>ERZ808246.2931-NODE-2931-length-10092-cov-4.213610_pt1 | contig 10092 bp, 6 predicted proteins | sample MGYA00521083_ERZ808246 | MGnify/ENA primary metagenome ERZ808246 (study PRJEB31516, sample SAMN03275577) | gut metagenome | biome: mammalia-associated habitat; material: feces | host: Papio cynocephalus | place: Kenya | collected 2012-07-07 ... | reverse complement strand
GGGAAAAACCGTTCCCAGAGGCGTGAGACGGTGCGTTTTGGGCTTATGGGGTTCGGCTCTCTTTTGCTATATGGAAAACTTTTACATATTCTTTTTCTTTGCGGTTCGGGCTTTTTAACATTCCCGTCACGGCATTTTTATTCTATGATATAAACCTTGACTCCGTGTGCGGGAACCCTTGCGTTTATCGTCCGTCCCGACGTAAACTCCGCGTCGTCCCACACGTCCGTTATCTTGTATTCGTCCTTTTTCGCAAGATTAATAAACGAAAGCTCCGCCGTTTTGTTAAGGTCGATTTCGGCTGCTTTCTCCGCGCCAGACTTATTGAACACGCACACGGCGGTTTTTGAATTATCGAGCGGTTTTACGAGTATGTCGACGATTCCCGTTTTAATTCTTCTGCACTGAACGCCGAGAACGTCCTGATTTATCGAAATCATCTTTTTATTCGTCAGAATTTTATAAACCTTATTATCCTTGTCGACGGTTCCGTCGGGCTTTATGAATTTCCTAACGTCGTTGCCGAGTATCAGCGGGGCGCACATCATGCACCACAGCGAAAAATGCGCTCTGTTTTCCTCGTCCGTGAGGTTTCCGTTCCCGACTTCGAGCATGTCGGGGTCGTTCCATTCGCCGACAGACGAATATTTCCACAATCCGACCGTCCGCTCGTAAATTAATACTATCCACGGCCAGAACGGCTTGATATCGGGCGTTGTCCGCCACAGATTGCCCGCCGAACGCGCCCATTTCCACGGCGAATTTTTACCCCATTCGCATATGGAAAATACAATCGGCTTGACCTCTTTCGAATTTTTCTCTGCGTACTCTGCCGCCGCGCGTTTTAATTCTCTGCCCATCAGCGCGTACTGCATTGAAGCCGAGTCTGCCGACGAGCCTACGGGGTTATAGAATTCAATTATATTAACGCCTTTTTTTCAGCTTAATGTCACGCTGAACGCGCTTTACCCTGTTGCCCGCGAGGTTTTTGTCAAAATAAAACCAAAGTTCTTCGCCGTTTAATTTCGCAGTTAAGAATCTGTCTGAATTTTTCGACTTCATGACAGTCAGCGACATAACCGCGTCAATGTCGTTTTCACATTTGACTTCGACAAAAAACGAGCCGTTGTGTGACGACAGCGAGGTTATGTATTCATAATTATCCTTGTCGCAGTCGTTCATTCTGACTATGCGCGCACCGCCTTTGAGCGTGCAGTCTTTCGGTGAAAATTTCGCGAACGCAGTCTGACCGGGGCGCGAGAATTCGACGAACGCAACGTCGGGAGCCTTTTCGGGCAGGGGGATGTTGTGGCAGAAATCGTATTTGAAATACTCGATTCCCCACTCGGCGAGCGCGTCCGCGTCCTCTCTCTCGTGCGTAAGGCTTCCGGGGTAATCCTCGCACGTCCTGACTCCGTTTGACGAGTAAAGACCGAGCTTTAAACCCTTTGAATTTACGTAGTCGCAAAGCGACTTAATGCCCGAGGGGAAAGTAGCCTTGTCGCACTGAAGTCTGCCGTCCGAGTCCCTTTCCGAACTCTGCCAGCAGTCGTCGATATTTACGTATTTATAGCCTGCATCGAGAAGTCCCGAGTCCTTCATTGCGTCTGCTATCTCTTTTATCAAATCCTCGTTTATCTTCGAGGCAAACAGATTCCAGCTCGACCAGCCCATAGGGGGAGTCAATGCGGCCGAATTATTATATCCCTGCTCCGCTTTCTGCGAAAGCGTCAGCTTGTGCGCGAGTCTTTTAACCTCGCACACGGGGCAGATGTGTTTTTTCTTCATGGTGACCGCCGCGCCCGTGAGCGAAGCGGTTACGGCCGCCGCCGCGGCGGCTTTTTTATTTATATTTTTCATAATTTATCAGAAATTAGACCCATTCCAGCCCCAGTTTGCGTATCCCGAATACTTTACGTATGTTCTGTCCTGCGAAATTCCCAGCTCCTCCTCGATTATACGGCAGAGCTTCGCCGTCATTTTCTCGCTTGCCGACGCGTCGACGTTTCCGAGCAGGCTTACGTCTACCATAGCCGAATCCGAGCCGTTATCGCCCGCGAACCACATTTTTTTGTCTCCTTCAATCGAGACCATGAGCCATCTCTCTGTCTTGCCGGGGAAGCACTCGATAGCTTTGCCGAACGCGGTTTTAATCGAATCAGCCTGGCTGTCCGATACTTTTGCTGTTGTTTTTAATTCAATATAAGGCATAAAAAGACCTCCGAAACTGTTTTTTATTATTATAATTTATATTTGAATTTTTTTCAATATATTTAGCCATTCGGCAGTTGCCGGATTCTGTATTTTTCTGTATTATGAAGAAAAGGAGGCATGTTTCTTATGAAAAAAGTATTTTCATTCTTTTTAAGCTTTATGATTATCATTTCGTCGCTTTCCGTTTTGTCGTCTGCGAATTCCGGCGCCGAGATCGTTTCTGTTTCGGCCGAGGTCAACGGCTCTTTTATCGAAAATTTCGACAGTATCGAGTACGCTGATTTCGACGCGGAAACGAATTCAATGTCGGAAACGTATCAGTATTACGACCTTTACGATCTCGACCCCGTTCTGACGTTTAAATATTCGGATTCGACGGAGTCGTCCTGCGTTCTTTCACAGGCGGTGTATGAGACCGGCATTTACCCGATTATCGAATCCGACCAGTCGCATTTAAACGCCTGGGGAGCGGGAAAACATGAGTTCACCGTAAGATTCGGGGATGTTGAGTGCGTCGTCCCGGTCGAAATTACGCCGTGTCCGTATACGTCGGTTTCGATAGAGGATAACGGTTCGCTGTTTATAACCCTCGAACTGACCGACGGCGGAAAGGAGACCTATGAGGCAGATACGTTCGACGACAGTTTCACGTCGGGAATCGGAAACGACGTCGGTTATCTTTACACGAAACAGGAGCGCGTATTTAAGTGCGCGGTGAAATATTTTACCGAATATTTGAGCGAAACCGAAATCGAAATCGACAGAACCCGCGATTTTTCGCTCGTTTTCGGCGCGTTCGAATCAAACGTCATATCGGGCGCGAAGTGGTACGACGGTTATTTTAAAAAGTCGGAAATTCTAACCCAGATGACCGCCGCGGGAATTACGGATTTCGACTCATCGGGAATATTCGGCGATTACGGCGGGATTACCGCCCTCGCTCTCGCAAGCGATTATTTTAATTCGAACGATACCGTAAATTCGGGCATTGCTCTGAATTATGACGGGCAGACTCTTTCGGTTTGTGCAAATGCGGATGCCGTTAAACGCGCCTTTAAAAATTCGTTCGGTGTTTCCGAGGTTAATTTCGGCGCGCTCGCGGATTATTACAATGAGGATAAGGGCGTTTACGAAACGGTAATCGACGGGTTCGACCCGCTTCTCTCTCCCGATATTCTGTCTGTCGAAAATACGGACGAGGGCTGTATTTTCTCGTTCTGCGCCGTGCTTTACCCCGACGAGGGCGGAATTTACCCCGCAGTCGGCGACGTGTATTACGCGTATTTTGATAAAAACGACGCGCTTTTGCGTATAACGTACAACGACCCTCACGCTCCCGCCGACGAACTCGGCGTACGCCCGGGTTACGGCTTTGTTTCGATAGACAGAGCGTCGGGGGTGATATATGTTTCCCCCCGTACGCCGTCGCTCATGACCGCGAGCGAATTAACGCCCGCGTTCGACAGATACGTCGACACGAAATGCTCCGAGAACGACGTGATAAAGAACGGTATGCATTTCGAGTGCGTGACAAGAGTTTACCTTGTCGTGCTGCTCGGCGACCTTGATTCGGACGGCAAAATAACGGCTTCGGACGCCCGCAGCGCGCTGAGAATATCCGCAAAGCTCACAGAACCCGACGAAATGTCGGTTTTTGCCGGCGATCTTAATAACGACGGCTTCGTGTCCGCAAAGGAATCGAGATCAATACTCCGCTTCGCCGCAAGACTCGACGCAGAGCTTGAATATTAAATGAAAAACCGGCTGATTCCTGTAATTGAGAATTATAACACAATGCCCCGAAACCGCACGGTTTCGGGACGTGCTTATATAAGCCGGGACGGCTGACCCGAGGGTCAGCCGTCCTGCTTTGCAATTATATTAATGACATTATCCCTCGATGGAGGAGGAGAGCTTTGCTACGAAACGAAGAACGTTTCTCGCTTCTGCCGTTGATACCTTTGCGTCGGAGTTGATGTCGGAGGCGGAGAATGTCGCCTCGTCGGGATTGTCGAGTTTCGCCGCTATACGGAGAATCGCTCTTGCGTCGGCGGCAGTGATCTTGCCGTCGGCAACGGTATCGCCCTTAATTATGATCGTGTATTCAACGTTGTTGAACGTGAATTTTGTGCCGTTGGGGATAAGCGCGTCATCCGCAAGTTTGAGTTCGATCTTTGCGCCGAACTGCGCTTTGAGCTGGGCGGCGGTAAGAGAATTTGCTTCGTCGGGAATAACGGTTATTATGTTCTTATCCTTGTCGACAGAGACTTTTTTGTCGTGCTTTTCGAGAACTTCGAGCTTGTAGGCAGGATCGTTAGCGCCGCATACGCCGTATACATATTTGTGTCCGGACGCGGGGATCTCGGTCTGCGCCTTTGTAATTTCACCGCATACAGAGCATTTCGTGCCGTCGGTGAGCCCCTTTTCGGTGCAGGTCGCGGGTTTGCCCTTTACGGTTTCATCCTTATGACCGAGAGCGGGGATCGGCTCGGAGGCAACAAGGATTTCTCCGCATGCGATACAGGCCGTCGCGTCGGTCGAGCCGGCGGCGGTGCAGGTCGCTTTTGTTCCGGGAATCACTGCGGTTTCCTCATGCTCGCAGTTTTCGGGAATAAGGAGCAGTGTCTGAGTACCGCCGAGGACTGCGAAGTCGTCGTTGTATGCGCTGTCATCCTGTATGTCGAAAGTTACCGTGTCAAGTCCGTCGGCAACTTTAAATGTTACCGATGCCATGTCAATATTGTTTTTTGCAAAAACATCGGAAGAAATCATTGACACATTAAACGCATTTTCTTCCTCGAAAGCTTCAAATACAGTTGTGTAATCTTCTTCATGAGATACAGTCTCGCCCGAAATGTATGCAACCTCTTTGGGATCATATCCTACGTTTACCGAAGCGCCCCAATAACCCATTGCCTCAACTGTGCCTACGGTAATTGTAAGCTCTCTTGTGATTGCATTGAATTTGAAGGAGTGTATGTCAAAGGCGGGGGTATCCGAGATTACGAATTTGGTGTCCGCCGTGTATGTGAACCAGTCAAACGAGGAGTATTCGTCATAAACGCTGTCGCTGTTTACGAAGAAGTAAACCGAATCTACATCCTCGGCTACGCTGAACGTGAATGTTCCGAGATGAATAACGTTATCCTCGAATGTGTAATAATCGTCGTCACCGTAATCGTAATCATCATCGTAATCATAATTATCGTCATAATCATAATCAATATCGGTGCTCGGCTCTTCGTCGATAATCGGCTCCTCGTCATCACTCGGTGCTGTTGCCGTAATCACGGCCGAAACGGCAGTCTCGTCCGTGGTAAGACCTGCTGTGCCGATTGCGTTGCTGTCAATATCCTGCCATGCTTCGATAAATTCAACATCTTCGGACGGGAAGTCGATAAATACGGTTGCATCCGAATGACCTTTCATATTTCTTGCATAAGCGTCAAGAGTAAGCGTGCGTGTTTCCGCGTCAAAATAAGAATTAAGGCTTACATACGGACGTGAAATCAGATCAAGATAATACTGATCCTCCAAAATGTTCAGTCCGTCGATTTCGCTGTCTCCGAGAATTGTAAACTCCGCCTCTTCTGCGTCGTTAAGCTTTTCAAAGGTCAGTGTTGCAAAAAGGAAAGTCTCGGGAAATTCGCATCCGTCGTCTGTTATTGCCGAGCATGAAATGTATTTGTCTTCATCCTCGGTTTCGCCGATTAATGATACGCAGTCGGCAGAATCGTAAATTTCACCCGTAATGAATTCGAGAGCGTCGCGGTCGTAGTCGATAAGCGCGAGCGCGGCGTTCTTTGCGTAGCACGCATAGAGCTTAACGGTAAGCTCGTTAGTTTCCGCGTCGTAGACATAATCTATCGAATAATAGCCGTCGGACTTTTCATTTGTGAAGTTAATGTAAAAATCGCCGGTGATCTCCTCATCGTCAATTGTACTGCCGTCCACGATTGAAAGCGAAAGCGTTTCCGAATAACCGATTTTTTTGAGAACAAAAGTCGCAATGTGCTGAGGCTGATTAAACGCTCCGTCTTCGGATGACATGGCCGTACATGACAGATATTCGGCATCATCTGTCGTTACACCTGCTATTGTCTTTATTTTGTCGTTTGAATCGTCAGCCTCTGCCGATACATATTCAAAATCTTCGTGCGAATAATCAAAGAAAATGCATGCGGTTTCTTCTACATTATCGGCATATACGTCGAGTGTGATTTCATCGGTTTCCTCGTTGTACGAAGTTTCAAGCGTGACATTTCCGGCTTGTCTCCGATTTACAAGGGGGATTTTAAACTCGCCGTAAATCGGTTCGCCGTCAATTGCGCTCTCTTCTCCGGTGAAGATATAAACGTATTCCGAATCATCGAGCTTGTTGAATGTGTATGTTGCGGCATGGATAATGCCTCCTTCATACTCGTCTAAAACTGCCGAAACAGCGGAAAAATATCTTCCGTCCTCTGTTATGTCGGCCGCATTCATTAAGCCGGTATAGTTGATGCCGGGCTGAATGTCGACAACCTCCAGTGTGTCATCGGGATAGGTTAAGAATATCTCCGATGTTTCATTTGCGCGTACATAGATATCAATGGTGACGTTATTTGTTATATCGCTGTATTTACTTACGACAATGAGATTATCATCGATATTCTCGTCGTCATCATCTGCGAGATCTGCGATATTGACCTTAAAGGAAGATCCGGGGAGATACGATCCGCTGATGTTGCTGTCTCTGCCGAGAGTGATTGTCATTGTTTCTGCGTCTGCATCAATTTTTCTGAATATAAATGTTGCTAAGTTTATTGAGTCGACGCAGAACTGTTCGGATGAAGTTGTAATAACAGCAGAAACCTGACCGGCTTCGGAACAGCCGGCTTCAACGGTGATGTCATCATCTAATTCCTCCTCGTATGTCGTACAGCTGACATATTCGAGCACGTCGCTGTCATATTCGAGGAATATGTCTGCCGAATCCGTTTCCGCCATGTTTTCAAGCGAAATATCGACTCTCAGTTCCTTTGTCTCGCTGTCGTATAATGTGCTTATGGAGGGACTCGGAGCATTATCCGCATCCCATGCCGCAGCCGATATGCCTAAGCCCGAAAATACGGACAGAACCATAACGAGCGACATCACAAACGACAGAATTCGTTTTGTCTTCATGTTTTTACCTCCAAAAAAATAATAAAACGGCAAACAGTCATAAAAAGGGGAACTGCTACTCTGTAACATATGCTGTTTGCAGGTGATTAGATTCTAACAAACAAATGACAAAATGTCAATAAAATGGGAACGAGTTGCACAAAATCGGCACGAAATACAATAAAATACCGTTTATTGTTTCCGTATCGAAATATAATCACATTCCGTATCGTTCGAATTGATTTTAGAGCAGAGATATGATAGAATAAACAATAATTTACATTACAAAGAATAAACATTCTTTTGTTCGCGCTTCAGAGCGATAAATTATTGTTTATCGAGGTGTTATTCTATGGACAATTTGTTTTCCCCGCCGTATCTCGGCGCAGCTTATTATCCCGAAGATTGGGACGAAAGCGAAATCGACGGCGATATTTTAAAAATGAAAGAAGCGGGCATAAATGCCGTCAGGGCCGGCGAATTCGCATGGCATAAAATGGAGCCTAAAGAGGGCGAATACGACTTTACATGGCTTCACAATGTCGTAAATAAGCTCGGCTCGGCGGGTATCGCGGTTATTCTCGGCACTCCGACAGCTACGCCCCCGCGGTGGTTTACATTAAAATACCCCGACTCGTTAAAGGAGACGGAGCCGGGCGTTCGTCTTAATCACGGGGGCAGACGGCACTGTTGTTCCAACAATCCCGATTACAGACGCGCGAGCGCGAAGATAGTCGAAAAAATGGCTTCGGAATTTGCGGACGATAAGTATGTTATCGGCTGGCAGTGCGACAACGAAATTTACGAATCCGCCGACGGCTGTCTGTGCGAATACTGCCGTGAGCATTTTAAAAACAGCCTTAAAAAAAGATATTCGGATGATATCGACAATTTAAACAACGCGTGGAATCTCAATCTGTTCAGCCAGTGGTACGATTCGTTTGACGATATTCCTCTGCCCGTGAACACGTGGATAAATCCGCATCACCGCGCACTGTGGCGTGCGGATCAGAACGAAAGCCACGTCGAATTTATACACATGCAGAGCGAAATCTTACATAAATACGTATCGGTTCCCGTCGGAACGGACACAATGCCTTTCGGCGCGATGGATTACAGACATTTGCTCTCACGCCTTGATGTCGCACAGTTTAATCATTATGACAGACCGGCGGGACTTCAAAATGCGTGTTTCTGGTTTGATTTTCTGCGTACGCTGAGTCCGCGCCCGCTGTGGAATACGGAGACTGCGGCGTGCTGGAACGGCAACACCGCGATAGGTCAGTCGATAAAGCCCGAGAATTTCTGTTATATAAATTCGTTTCTTCCCATCGCACTCGGGGGCGAAGCTAATATGTACTGGCTGTGGCGCACGCATTGGGCGGGACACGAGATGATGCACGGCTCCGTACTCGATACGTCGGGCAGACCTCAGCATATTTTCTCCGAGGTTCAAAAGACGGCGGAGGATATGAAGAAATCAGCCGATTTTATTAATAATACGAAGATAAAAACGAACGTTGCGTTCCATTTTTCGACGCTTAACTGGCTGTTGTGGCAGAGTCAGAAAATTCTTGCGGATTTTGATTATACGCCCGAAGTGTACGACGCGTTTTACCGTCCGCTTGTCGATCTCGGCGTTCGCCCGGATGTTACGGACTGCGCCGAACCGCTTGATAATTACGACGTTCTGATATCCCCGATGATGCTTTCCCTCGACGAGAACGACCTGCCCGACAGAATTAAAAAGTGGGTTTATTCGGGCGGAGTGTGGGTCGTCGGTCCGTTAAGCGACGTCAGAAACCGCGACGGCGCGAAGTATAAGGACAGACCGTTCGGATTTTTAGAGGACATGATCGGCGAAAGATGGCTGTACGGTATTCCGGATCTTGAGGGGATCATAAAATCGGAATGGAGCGGTTCGTCCGAATTTAAAGGTTCGAAATATTATCAGGTTTTTTCGGCAGGGGAGGATTCGCTCGTAAATATAACGCACGCGCACCCCGCGGTCGACGGAAACAGCATTGTGTTGATGAAAAAATACGGCGAGGGTTACGTTATCGCGGTCGGAACTTTCCCGTCGGCAGGCGATATTAAGAGGATATATAAAACCGCGCTTTCGCTTAAAAATATACCGACAGACATCACGCCCGACGGCAATATAATGGTATGTCCGCGCGAGGGCGAAAATATGAAAGGCGTTATCGTAGCCGAGTACGCAAACCGCGGCGGCAGATATAAAGTAAACGGCGAAATGACCGATATCCTGACAGGGAAAAAGGTTTCGGGCGAAATTACGCTCAAACCGTATGAAGTGATGGTATTGCAGTGAAGAGTTGTCAGCAGACAGCAGTCAGCGGTTAGAATTATACTAATCACTAATCACTGACTGCTGTCTGCTGAAAAACAATAATTTGTCCCTACAAATTATTGTTTTTCCCTTGTTTTTATATTCAAAATATTCTATAATTAAAAGATAATAGGGCTTTTTTTGCTTTAAAGGGAGGATAAGCTTATGAAAGTCGTCGACCTTAAAATCGAGAGCGCGAAAGCGAAGAGCGGTCTGCCGAAATTTCTCTTTTATCTTATTCAGTTTACGTGGGGACTTCCCGTAAATCTGATCGGCGGTATCGTATATTTAATACATTATAAAAAGTGTCGTCACGAGAAGTTCTGCAACAGCTACATCACGTATCTGCCCAAGAACTGGGGCGGACTGTCGACGGGTATGTT
>ERZ808246.2930-NODE-2930-length-10093-cov-3.541841_pt1 | contig 10093 bp, 10 predicted proteins | sample MGYA00521083_ERZ808246 | MGnify/ENA primary metagenome ERZ808246 (study PRJEB31516, sample SAMN03275577) | gut metagenome | biome: mammalia-associated habitat; material: feces | host: Papio cynocephalus | place: Kenya | collected 2012-07-07 ... | reverse complement strand
ACAAATGTTTGTCAATGCAAAAATAAAACATTTTTTGTTAATTAAATATTCTAAAAAATCTTTAAAATTAAAAATAAATTTTTTACTTTAATATTTTTGAATTGAACTTGATTAATCAAGCCCTTTTTTATAAAAACTAAACGCACTTTCCTAATATATAAAAAAAGAAGCAATTACTTCTTTTTTTGTTTCTGAACAGCATTCTTATCAAAACTATCCATATTATAAAAATTCCTAACCCATTCTATTTTTTCTTTAAATGAACGTGACATATCACTAGTTTTACCAGAATCTAAATCAAAATCTATTAAATCTTGAAGATTATCAATATGATTCAAACTTAATATTTTAAGTTCAGTATCAGTAAATATAGAAAGTTTCCTAAACATATTCAAATCAAATCTTACATTAAGAGGAACATTTTGATAATATATTGCATTCAAATTAAAATCAATTGCATTAACTAATTCATCTAAAGTACTATATTGAATAGCAATGTTCTTAATTTGTCTTAACTCTTCAATATTTAATTCATTAATCTTTTTCATAAAATAACCCCACAAATATTTATTAAATACAATATCACTAAAAACATTCATTGTAAAGAATAATTTCTTCTAGTATAATTATAATGAAATAAATAAAGAAGGTGTAGTATGACAGCATTTAATATTAACAATATCCAGTTTGATTATAATTCAAAAGTTATAATAAGTTACTTATTATTATCTTTAATTGCCTGGTTTTTAAATACTATAAGTCATGGCAAAACAAATAAGTTATTATTCTCATCATATCGCTCATCTCCCCTAAATCCCCTATCTTATGTAAGACTATTCACTCATAGTATTGGTCATGAAAATTGGGACCATTTTGTTGGTAATTTCTTATACATATTATTAGTTGGTCCAATGATAGAAGAAAAATATGGTAGTATTAACTTACTAATAATGCTACTAATAACTTCTCTAGTAATTGCTATATTTAATTTAGTATTTACAAAATACATGATATTAGGAGCAAGTGGTAATGTATATATGCTTATTGTATTAAGTTCTTTCTCAAATATAACAGATGGTAAAATCCCATTAACAGTATTATTAATTTTAGTATTTTATGTAATTAGTGAAGTAAAGAAAAAACTAATTACTAATAAAAAAGATAAATCATATCATGATGGACATTTATTAGGAGCACTATGTGGAATTGTATTTGGAATATTTTTTCTAAATCATAATAATTTCCTATATATTATAAATTTACTTCATTAAACTTCTAGTTTATATAGAAGTTTTTTTTATTTAATGATAAAATAAATTATATTTATACAAAGGAAAGAGATGTGATTTTATGAAAAAAACAATACTTACAGGATTAAGACCAACTGGTAATCTTCATTTAGGTCACTATTTTGGTGCAGGACAAAATTATGTAAAGTTACAAGATAATTATGAATTTTTCTTAGAAATTGCTGATGTTCAAGCACTAACTGATAATTTTAATAACCCTGATAAAGTAAGAACTAATGTATATGAAATAACTAAAGATTTACTTGCTATTGGACTTGACCCTAATAAAGTAAATTTCTTTATTCAATCAAAAATACCTGAAATAGCAGAATTAACTGTTTATTATAGTAATTTAGTAACAGTCGCAAGACTTCAAAGAAATCCTACCGTTAAAACAGAAATTTCTCAAAAGAAAGAATTATTTGGAAAGTCTGGTGAAAGTATTACTTATGGATTTTTAGGATACCCAGTCTCTCAAGCAGCAGACATTACTGCTTTTAAAGGTGAATTAGTTCCTGTTGGAGAAGATCAATTACCATTAATAGAACAATGTCGTGAAATAGTTAGAAAATTTAATTCTATTTATGGAATGACTCTAAAAGAGCCTGAACCATATTTATCTGAAAATAAAAGAATTAAAGGTCTTGATGGTAATGAAAAGATGGGTAAGAGTCTTGGAAATGCTATATATTTAGTTGATAATGAAGAAACAATTAAGAAAAAAGTAATGAGTGCATTAACAGACACTAATAAAATTAAAAAAGATGACCCTGCAAATCCAGATGTATGTATGGTTTATTATTATCATAATCTTGTTAATAAAGAAGAAAATACTAAAAAGATTTGTGAAGAATGTAAAATGGGTTCTCGTGGATGTGTTCAATGTAAAAAAGAACTTATTGAAGCAATGAACAATTTCTTAAAACCAATTCAAGAACGTCGTAAAAAATATGATGAGAATAAAGAATTAGTAGACGAAATACTAAATAAAGGAACTGAAAAAGCAAGAGAAAAAGCAAAAGAAGTAATGCAAGAAGTAAAACATGCTATGAAGATAGATTACTAAAAAGTAATCTATTTTTTATGCAATAATATATTTAAAAGAATAAAACCAACAAAAAATAATAAACAATAAAAATTAGTAAATATAAAACTTAAATATTCTAATAAAGTATACCCAAAAGCAAATAAATTCATATATATAAAAATAAAAGTTAAACCAACACTCATAAGTAAAACACTTAATATATATAACAATATTTTTCTCATATTAAATAATATGAAAAGAAGACTAAAATATATTAGTCTTCTTCATTTGAATTATCTAATTTATTAACATCTACTCTATTTATACTTTCAAATTTCTTTGTAATTTTATCTGTTGTTATATAGACATTTTCTACATCTTTATTAACCGTTTGAATACTTCTAGCAAGCTTGTCCCATCTTTCTTTATATCTTGAAAATTCTAATCCAAGTTTATTTAACTCTTCATGTATTACTCTTGTATATTTATCTCTTTCGATATTTTTAATAATCATTTCAATTACAGTCAATGTTGATACTAAAGTAGTTGGACTAGTAATCCATACATGCTTGCGATAAGCATAATTTATAATATCTGTATGATATGCATTTATTTCTGCAAATATCGCCTCAGCTGGTAAAAATAATATTGCTTGATTTGAAGTTTCTCCTGGAATTATATATTTATCAGCAATCGCATCAATATGTTTTTTCATATCCATTCTAAACATTTTCTCATACTTATCTCGCATTTCACTAGTAAGTCTTTTATCAACCATTGCTTGATAGTGTTCTAATGGAAATTTTGAATCTATACAAATTGTCCCAAGAGGTTCAGGTGCAAACAAAACAGAATCTGCTATAACACCTGTTGAAAATGTATATTGTAATCTATAAATATTATCATTTCTTTCACCAAAAACTGATACAAGAATATGTTTTAAATTAACTTCTCCATATATTCCACGTGTCTTCTTATCGGTTAATATACTTTGTAAACTAATAATATCTCCAGATAAATTATCTATCTTCTTTTGAGCCTCATCTATCCTACTAAGTCTTTCAATAACATTTTGAAATGTTTTATTTGTCTTCTCAAAGTTTTGGTCAAGTCTTTCATTTACTTTATCATTTATAAGTAATAATCTCTTCTCTACTCCTTCATTTAATTTAGTAAAATCATCATTTAAATCACGACTTAAATCATTTTTAAAATTTCCCATCTCTTTCATCATACTAACTTCTAATTTACCTAAACGTTCAGTAATATTAGATTCATTAATATTCTTAAACAATGAAATAACAGTTAAAATGATAAGTACAACTAATAAACCTATAATTATATAATCCATACAACACCTCTTTATTCTAAATAATTATTCTATATTCATTCTCTTACTTACAATTTTTGAAAGTACATACGCAACTAACAAAGCAATACCAATATATATCAATGTAGTTAAATCAGTAACACTCTCTATTAAACTTTTACCTATATATCCCCAAAAAGTAGTTGAGAAAACTTTACCAATCAATAAAGCTGCTAGAAACTTTTTCTTAGATATTCCAGCCATACCAGATAAAATATTAATTAAAGATGCAGGAGTAAATGGAAGTGTAATTAATAAAACTAAACTAGAAAATCTAATATTACTTATCTTATCAATTCCATTTCTAACCTTAATTATCATTTTTTTATTTAATACTTTTTGATGAAATTTACCACCTAAATAATAAAATAACAAATAACATAAAAAACTTCCTAAACAAGTTGCTACCCAAGATATAAATACTCCTAAAAACATTCCAAAAGCATTAACATTTAAAGCTATAAAAACACTTAAAGGTAAAGCAGGTATAAAACATTCTATAAATACTAAGAAAAATCCAACTAACAATCCTCCATGAGAAACAAATTCCGTACTATTTTCAATAATATAACTAATGATGTTCAATTTATCACCTTCAAGTTTTATTATAGTATAATTCTAGAATCTAAACAAGTAACTATTATAACCACCTAAAACATTAATAGTATTATAACCTAAATTATTTAATTCATTTACAATAACTTTACTTCTACTACCAGAATCACAATAAATATAATATACTTTATTTCTATTTAAATATCTCTCTGGATTAAATAATAATTCTTGAGAAGTAATATTTATTGCTCCTGGAATATGTCCTTTCATATAACTAAAATTATTTCTTATATCTATAATATTAGCATTCTTAATATTTAATAAATCATTAATATTAATATTTTTCATCTAATCACCTCATAATATTAGATGAAATAAAAAGAATCTATTTTATTATAGATTCCTATTTTACAGTATATGGTTTTTCTAAAGTACCTTCTCCATCTTTATATAAAATCTTACTATTTAAATAAATAACTGGTCTTACAATACAATAATTACTTGCATTCTCTGAACTTACAACACCTGTTCCATCAACTTTATAAACTGTTGAGTTATCTGCACTATTTGCTGTTGCTAACCACCAATCATTATCTATACTTAAATAATTATAATTTTGACAGGACTTGCTAGTTACAGTCTTACAATTAGGATCAATACTTGCATAAATGTAATCAGATAAAGTTAATAATCCTAATTTTTGATTTGCTGTATTTTCTTGACACTCTTCTGTATTATCACTTGTTGTACTATTAGCTGCTCTTTTTGCAGTACATAAATTATATGAAACTAATTTTGCTTTATCACTATTTGATAAAATATTTTCATCTTTTTCATCTTCACGTTTTGTCTTAGAATTTTTATAAACTTTATTTAAATATTCCTTTATACGACTTGCTCCATATGAATTTATTCCAGCAGCATAAAATCTATTTTCATTATATCTATCATCCCATGGTTGGGTATATGGAAGTCCATCATTATGAATAAGAACAACATTATTATTTGAAGTAACTTTAACAATTCTCCATAAACTATTATCTAACTTAACATAGTTATCAACTTCTTCTCCCCTATATGCATAAGAACCATTATGTGAATATAGACCATATCCTGAAGTAACAACATTATTATCATTTACAATCTTCTTATATAATTCTTCAGTATAATATTGATCACCACAATTTAAATAAGGTGTATATAAATATTCTGAACCAGATTTTTCTACTTGAATTGTTCCAGAACAAGTAACTCCTTCACCAGTATATTCAGATAAGTTTTTCATATATGAACCAGCAACTAGATTATTAACATCAAGTTCAACAATATTTCCTTCTTCTGTAGGTAAATAACTTGGATTATCTTTAAAATACTTCTTTGCAGAACTCTCCATTAAATTTTCTATATCAGCATAATCATATGTTTTATGCATTAGTAAAGAACATAAATATAGAATAAATAATAATAAGATAGTTCCACCAACAATAATTCCCATTACTAGAAACATTCTTTTTCTTAAATCATTTGAAGAAGATTTACTAGGTTTATCATCGTCATCATCTAATTCAATTTCTTCTTCATCTTCTTCTATTTCAATATCTTCTTTTTTTGGTTTTTTTACTATATTAAAGTTAGTATTCATATTTATCTTCCTTTCTAATTATCAAAGAAATCATCAAAAAAGTCATCATCATTATCATCATCCAAATCAAGATTAGGTAATGGATTAGGCTTTTCAGCAACTGATGTTTCTTTAATAGCAGGTTTTTCATTATATATATCATTAATACTATGAATTGGTGTTGTTGCAACTGTTGCATGAGCAGTTGTTGGTTGAGCAAGACTCTCTTTTTTCTTTCTTTCTTCCTCTTCTTTTTTCTCTTCTGCTTCAAGTTCAGCAATCTTAGCATCAATTTTCTTAACTAATTCGTCAACATCAAATCCAAAGTCATCATCACTGCTACTATTACTCATAAACGGATTAGCTGGTGCAGTTGTTGGTGCACTAGTAATTGGTGTTGTTGGAACGCTTGGTGCTATAGTTGTAGGTGATTCTTTTGGAATTTCAAATGGATTAAAGGCTCCATTTGCTTCCATTTGCTTTTTAAATGTTTCAAAATCAGGTATTCCTCTAACGCTAGTATCAGCACTACTCTCACGAGGCTTTGTTGTAAAATCAGGTATGCTACTTCTTTCTTGTTCTTTTCTAATATTTCTTGCAGCTTGTAACTCAGGAGGTAAAGAATTATGTGCCTCATTATTTCTAAACATTCCTGGAAGTTTTGGAAGTGATGAATTTTCTTTATCTTGTTGATCAGCCGAATTCATCATTTCTAATAGTTTCTTTTTCTTTTGATTCTTAACAAATTCTTTAATATCAAATGTTTTTAATTCTTGTTTCTTTCTTACTGGATATTTAGCAGGAGGATATTTTGTTCCCCAATCTAATTTAAAGAATGGTGTGAATTTAGTTTTAAATGGTTGTTTTCTCATACGTAAAATAATAACTTCAAATTGTTTCATTCTTTGTAAGTCAGAAACAGTAACTAATGGAGTTGATGCAGTCTTATCATCTTTCTTAGACTTAACCTCACCACACATCTTAGAAATTTCTTCCAAGGCTTTTAATTCAGTAGTAATTAAGTAAACAATGTTACCACAGTTACCACGAATAGTTTCTGCTTCTTCTTTTCCATAAACATCATCTAACTGTGCAAAGTTCTGAATAATCATTGTAAAACGAATATGTCTTGAACGTGCTGCAGTAATCATTGTAGTTACATCTTTTAATGGTGGCATGTTCGCAAACTCATCAAGTAAGAAGTTTGTTCTAACTGGTAATGCTCCACCATTTTTTTGAGCAACATTAATTAATGTTTCATAAATTTGTTTTAGTAAAATAGTAACTAATGAATGGTAAGTTTTCTTTTCATCTTGAATAACTATAAATACTGCTGTTGGTCTTTCACCAATACTTTCCAAATCGATATCACTATGTGATAGCATTTCAGATAAATTTTCACGAGAAGCAAATAATTTAACCTTTTGTTTAAATACTGATAAGATACTTCCCTTTGTTTCATTAGGTGCCATAATTGTACTTGATGCATTAATAGCAGCAGGACTTGCTGGGTCTTTTGCACCAAAATACTCTTTTATATATGTAGAACCACCAAATTTTTCTTCACCAACAGTAGTTGCAAGTGAAATACTATTAATATTTATTTCTTCTGGTTTAGCATCTTCAAATAATCCTAATGCAACACCTGAGAAGTAGTCAGCTGAGGTTTTCTCCCAGAATGGGTCAGCATTCTTATTAGATGAATCATACAAAATATTTAAAGCTAAGTCATCAAGTAACTCTATTGCTTTATCTTGATTACCTTTTTTATACATTTCATAAGGTAACGTCATTGGATTCCAAGCATTACCATTTTGAGGATCACGGAAGTTAAGTAGTAATATTTGATATCCTCTTGCTCTTAACATATTACTTGTTTTTTCATAAATTTCACCCTTAGGGTCAGTAATAATCATTGACTCACGTGCTTTTGCTAAGTTATAAACCATTGGTAAAATAACCGTCTGAGTTTTACCAGAACCAGTAGCACCAATTACAAGTGAGTGATATTCACCATTATCTACCCACATCTCTTTATCATTTAAAATAATTGGAATACCAGCAGCTTTAGAATTCTTTTGTGTAATTTGTACACACTCTAATTCTTCTTTAATTTCTTTTTCTTTAGCCCATCTAGAATAACCTTTATCTTTTTTATCAGTAGTAATTCCAAATCCTTTTTCACGTTCAAAAAACATTGAGCTAACACTAGCAAAAAGTCCGAGTAAAAATAAAAAATATAAAAATAATGTTGAAAATAAATATCTAGGTCCAAATGCTGGAAATGGATTTAATCCAGACAAATGCCCTTCAGTTGCAAAGGTATGAACATTAACTACACCAATAGCAACTATATATAATAAAAATACAGCAAACATTCCAAAAATAAGTAAATCTTCAGGATCAGCTCTAAATTTTAATTTCATGATACTACTCCCTTTCTTCTCTCTTTATTATAACGTATCTTTCTAATTATGTCATTATTTATTGGTTAGAAATTAATATTTGAAACTCATTTTCTTTATAACCATACAACATATCAACTTCTTCATCAGCACTATATTTTCCACAACTCAAAATCATTTCGTAAGTGCCATCATTATTAGTATCTAAAAAAGTATTAATATATGGTTTACATCCATTAAAAGAATTATTTTTACTAATATCATTATACAAATATGATATTTTTCCATCTTTAACCATAAATACTATAGAAAATATATTTTCAGGATAAAAATCAATCGGAAAAGCATTACTAACTACATAAAAATCTTCCCAAACTCCATCACCATCAAAATCAACACTAGTCTTTGTTAAAGATGTAAACTTACTAGATAAACTTATGTCATTATCATCAAGAACTTGACTAACATAATTATCAACCGTCGCATCAGATGATTCCGCATTTAAAATATCTATATTATAGTTAGCACTATACGCCAAAATATTTCCTGTGATATTTACACCATTCTTATTCTTATCAAAAGCATACCATCTATCATCATGCCATAGTAAATAATCTCCTAAATATTCATTATTTGAATAAACTTTATAAGTTTTCCAATTAAGTTTATCTATAGAAGACCTAGAAGAAACATTAACCCATTTTTTATTACTATATGTCCATACCGTATTATCACCAACAATAATAGTTGAATCATATGCTCCTTGTTTAATATTTTCAACTCCAAAAACAAGGAACATAACAATTCCAAAGATAAACATTATCGAAATAAGAATAATATATGTACTTTTTTTTCTCATTATATCACCTATCCAACTTTATAATAAGCAAGTGTAGAAGTATTTGCCCAAGGATATTGTCCCCACATGTCAGTAGCAGTACTACCAGGGTCCATCATCTTTACAGTATTACCTTGAACAGTGTCAATTGCAACCCAGTGTTGTCCAGTATTACCTTTTACTTCTGCAACAACATAAACTCCTTTTTGATTAACAAGTTCTTTTATTTTATTTAACTTTTGTTCACGACTCATTCCAGAAACCGATATTTGACCACCATATTTAAATGATGGTGCAGCTTGTGTTGCAGCTCCCCAAACAAAATTACCACCAGATACAAATCCACCATGACTATTCAAGAACTGAACAAAAGTACCAGGATTAAAATCTTGAATATTAGTTTGTACACCACTTCTTGCTATTTGCATAGAAACTGATGTTACTAAACAACCAATTTGTTTAATTGTTTTTCCACTATTTCCCATTTGAATACCAATCCAAGAACCTTCATATTGTTTCCAGTTTGCATAATCACCACTAGCAGCTCCATTACAAGCAGATGAACCACAACTATTCTTTTGAATGTTTGTTGCTCCATAATTTCTACTACCTTGATTATAAACTTGTAAAAGTATTTGTTTATAATTCATACCAGATTTTGCAAGACTAATAAATTTATTTTGTTCTGTTTGTAAATACCCCGAATAAACTATATATCCTTGATTATTAACAAGTACTTCTCCTGCTGTTTCATTAGCATAAGTTCTAAGAGGAGAATCAGCAGCCATTGCAGCACGTCTAAAACCACTTCCATGATTTAATCCACTATGAACTTGTCCCCATTGACCATCATTACTTGAACAACCTTGATCTGGGTCACAATAAACTTGGTCTTGTGTACAGGAAGCAACTTGTAAAACCCACTTTCCACTACTTTCTTGTTTTAAAGTTCTCCATCCACCCATATTAGCATGACGAGCAAGAATATA
>ERZ808246.2929-NODE-2929-length-10093-cov-7.108089_pt1 | contig 10093 bp, 7 predicted proteins | sample MGYA00521083_ERZ808246 | MGnify/ENA primary metagenome ERZ808246 (study PRJEB31516, sample SAMN03275577) | gut metagenome | biome: mammalia-associated habitat; material: feces | host: Papio cynocephalus | place: Kenya | collected 2012-07-07 ... | reverse complement strand
CAGTGGGACTTTCCAAACCACAAGCGGAACGAGCGATCAAGACTTTGAACGAACGTGGTGTTGTGGTGGCGCGTACAGGAAGGCATCGCAGCGTCGTATATGAGCACCGTGGCATTCTCGAGGTGCTTGACGATTACGCGGCCGGGTTGCGGAGGGGATAAGTCGGCGGTTGCAATAGAATATCGAGATGTTCTACACGGTATAGGTATACATTTTAGGGAAAGTGCTAGGCTATGAAAAGGCTCTCGTCGATGAGCCAAATCGATGAGAGCCTTACAGAAGCACAAGAAAGGAGGTATAGCACTGTGGCTAACTGGATTATCCTTGTGATGATTCTTCGTGTTGCCACCGAATTGGTGCATGAGTTCGTTAAGCTTGTTCGTGCACTCAAGTCGTGACGCTAATAGCTTAGAGTGGCTGCCGGACGTTATAGCCAGCAGCCACTCTAAGCTATGAATTCATTGAGGAACGGTTTAGGTCTAAGTTCGAAGCTTGACTTCGATTTTCTTTCTTGAAGAGAAAGACTTCATTTCTGTAATTGGTGCGTGTGGCGTTTCCTCCATACGCACCAATACACCCTTACACTAGTGCTTAAACAGTATGGACACGGTTGTCTGTATGGAAAAAGAAAGGACGCAAGAATGCGCGCACTTACCATCGAAGATTTGAACGCTGCTGCACATGTTGGCGGAGCCAGCAGTTTGACCATGCGCCAGGAGCTGGAACCTGCTAGTGGACCTGATGGAGTGATTGCCCCTGCAAAATATGTCGATTCGAATGGCAATGCCACTTATATTATCGAGAAGCGTTATATAGAAGGCGCGGAGAACCCCGTAAAAGTGGTTCTGATCGATTCCAAGACTTCCTTCGCAAACCGGGCCGAGGCAACGACCACGGAAGCCATGCGGAATGGTAAGGGGATTCTTTCTAAGATGCCTCATATTGCTGTTGAATATGATGTTGAAGCCGGTAAGAAGGTTTTTTATGATAATCAGCTTCCACATCGTGGCTTTGACGGCCATATCCGTGTTAGCAGTTACGAAGGTGAGTCCACGTCCAAGGCCGAACCATATGCGAATGCGCGTAATTCTACGTTGGAGAATCTGCTTCCGTTGTTTGATTTGTCTCCGGAAACCGTCATCTTTGGTGGTTGGGATTCGACGCGTAGTAAGAATCAGCTGAGAATTCCGTCTATCTTGGTCGGAGAGACGTATGCTGTTTTGGCTGAACAGAATGAGGATCCTGCGATTCATCGTGCCGGAGGCCGTGTTGACCCTGTGGGTGCCAGCATAAATGTGGACTCTAAAAATGATCGCGTGAAGATTGTTGGCGATAGTGTCGATTTGAGCGACAAGACCAAGGCAAGTTTTGAAAAAACCGGTAAAGGATCGACTATTGGGCTGGGAGCTATTCCGCCGAGCGCAAAAAAGGATTTGCTGGATGGTGTGTCGGTTCGCAAGGTCATTTCGACTCGTGTTTTGAGTTTTGCTACCGTGCGTACATTCCACTTTGGAAAAGGTGCTGAAGGCGATGCTGCGATCCGTGCCCTTATTATTGCGGTGTTGTTGCGAGACATTGCCGGCTATGATGCTGATCCCTTTATCCGCGCAAATTGCTTCCTTTCGGAAACGGGTAAGCCGACTGTTGTACTGAACAAGCGTTACGGGGAAAAAGAGGAGCTGGAGCCTCTTACAGTTGATCTCACGGAACAGTTGCTGGAAGTAGCCTATGCTCAGGCGCACGAGAAGGCTGGAATTACTTGGGGTGGCCAGGAGTTCCTTGTGCAGGGCAACCCCGCAGTATTGGCTAATTCGTCCGCTGAAGATGATGCAAAGGAAAACTGATATGGCTTTTGCGATATCGGCATTCTTCCCCTTGGGATTTTATCAAGGCAGCGATTCCGGCGGACGGCCGGAATCCTACCCCTCGCCAAGCAGATTGTATTCCGCGCTTGTCTCTGCGGCGTATTTAACATTTGGCTTTGAAAAACCAAATGCTGACTATGACTTAACGGATGAACAGATTCATGCCGCCTTGGATTGGCTTGAGGGTAATCCTCCACAGGAGATACTGTTTCCTCGCGTCATTAATGCCGAAAATAGAGCTGTGGCATACCGGAACAAAGGTAATGTTCAAGACAGGAAGAAGCCTAAAGATAAGGTTTCTCCTGCGGCAGCCTACATCGCTACCGCGTACAAGCAGCATCCCGAATCGGGAATGGTGCTGACTTGGGTATGGCATGAGAATCCCTCTTCCGAAATAGCCCAAACGCTGAGTCCGCTCTGTGATGAGGTCCCTTATTTAGGCGAAGCATGTTCTGTTGTGGAACTGCGCACGCATGAGGATTACGGTTTCCCCGCTGATGCCGGAAAATATGTATGGACGCTTTCTACCGATTCGGCATTGACAAGCATTTTTAAGAAAGGAAAAGTGTTTTCATTCCCCAAGAAAGGTCGGCTTAAGGATTTGAAACAGGCATTCGCTGCGGCGAATCCTGCTCCAAAGGGCAAGAAGAAAGCGCCTGTTGTTAGGGACAAGGAAGCCGAACAGAATTTCCTCAATGAGTATCTTCCACTGCAGACGGAGGAACAGGCTAGATACCTTCCTCCTTCTCTGCAAGAAGAAAGCGCTCTTAAAGCTCCGTGGGCAATGGCCTTCTATATGGAAATCAATCAAGTTGGTAATGGTCAGGTTAAGAACGGTAAGGCCGAGTGGAAACCGGAAGAGTCTGAATTTGTTGGCTGGGCGGTGGCACTTCATCGTTTTCTTGTCAGGCAGTGGGGTACCGATCCTTCTCTTGCCTTGGTCGGCAAATACGCTCCGGGAACGAAGAGGCCTGCCAATAATGTCTCGATTCAGATTGTTGATTCTGGGTTTAAGGAAGCGTACGGCCAGCAGCTTCGAAAAGAGATCGCGGAAAAGGGACCTGGCTTTTTGATCCTGCTTCCATACGATATGGCAAAAGCCGATATTCAGAAATTGCATGATGTCTGCGTGCGTTCCAAAGGCAAGACTTTGTACTATTCGCCGAACAAGTCGACCTTGCGACTTGGGGATACCACGGTAATCGATGCAGCACATCTATGGAAACCTGTGGCTGAGGGAATGTGTCGATACTGGACGATTAGACCCATGGCCATTGCCGAAACGCGCCCTATTCCCGATCCAAAGCATAATCGTAAATGGGGTGTTCGAGAGTCTATTTGTTTGGCTTTGGGACATGTGTGGCGTGATAGTTATGTTCCTCAGACCGACGATGAACGTCGCGCTACAACCAGTAGAGAAGAACGTTACTGGGGCCTTGTGGATGCGATAAAGTCGAAGACGTCACACTTTCGAATTTTTGACTGGCACGCCGTATATCGCGTCAACATGACCGATTATGCGCATCATGCTGATTCCTCCAATATTCTGCATGGCATGCAGGCATTGATCGCAATTTCAGACGGTGCGGATTCGCTGGATTGCGCGGCAATGGCAATTGGACAAAGCCGCCACTTGGGCGGGGGGCTTTTGGTGCCGGTGGATCTTTACCTGAGCTCGCTTCGTCCGGATGAGGATTTTGGAAAAGGGGTTCCAACATGGCTGAAATGAATTTGGAACAGCGGCAATGCCTTACAGCAAGATTTGAAGAATTCGTTGCTGCGGTTCATCCAACGGGTGATGATCAGCCAGTCCGCAAGCCCTATCGGTGGCAGATCAGATTGATGCTGTATGTCGCTGAACATGGGCATTGGCCACAAGGCATTGGAGCACCGACGGCATCGGGCAAGACTTGCGTAATCGATGTCCACGTGTTCCTCAATGCAATGGCCGGGCTTGTTTCCGCCGAGGGGAGTGCCGAGAGTCAAAAGCTTGCTGGCGTACCGCTGCAACGCATTCCTCGTCGTCTGGCGTTGACGGTGAACCGCCGCTCGCTGGTCAATGACCAGTTCGACGAGGCAAGCGCATTGCAAAAGAGGATTCAGACTGAGAACAACGAAAGCGACGGACTTGATATATACCGTAAAGGTTTGGAGCTGCGTTCTGCCATTAATGATGGGATTCAGCAAGGGTCCACGAGTCCTCGAATGATTGCGGTCGAACTTCGTGGTGGTGTCAGTCCGGATCGTGAATGGCGCTATTATCCGCAGACTTGCGCTGTAATCTGTGCAACGCCGGATATGTTCGGTAGCCGACTGCTGTTCCGTGGCTATGGCACCAGCCGCACCATGCGTTCCATGGAGGCAGGACTGCTCGCTTATGATACGGTGCTGATTGTCGATGAGGCGCATCTCAGCAGGCAACTGCTGAAGACGGCCTGTCAGGTAGCTCGTATCGAGAACATGGCTGAGAAACCTCTTACCAGGCGGATTACTCCTCTGCAGGTTGTTGAGACCACCGCGACTCCTGCGTCTGGCGATGCACATGATACGGTCTCCGTTGAAGAAGCGGATTTCGACATCGATTCTGCGCTGAAGAAACGTCTGTGCACTCCGAAATTCGTATTCGCCAACCTTGATTTCAAGAAGTCCAAGGACGAGATAGCTGCGATTGTCTCGAAATGCATCGAATTGATCCACGACAATGAAGAAGCCGATCGGCTAAGCAATTCCGATCCTCATGTACTTGGGTGTGTTCTCAACACCCTTGATAAAGGTAAGGCGGTCGCTAAAGCACTTGCCAAGCAGTGCAAGAAAGAAGGGGTCCATCGTCCCATCGATGTGTATGTTGGCCCGATGCGTGCCTACGATAAACGCAAGGTGGCCGAGAAGCTTCGGAATCTGTCCTCAATGGATCCGCAGGATGCGCCTTGCTGCATCATTGGCACGCAGACCTTGGAAGTCGGCATCGATGTCGACTTCGCAAATATGGTGACTGAAATCGCCCCTGGCTCTGCACTGGTCCAGCGCGCAGGACGCGTAAACCGTCGTGGTGCGAGGCCTGAAGGTTCCGTGCATGTATTCGGCCTTGATCTGCAGCAGTTCAACGAAAAGAAACAAGCCCAGCAGACGTCTCCATACATGCCGGAGGATATCTATGCGGCGCAGGATTGGTTAAATTCCCTGAAGACGGAAGAGGCTAGGGATCCTGATATCAGCGCTTGGGCTTTGAACATGAGCAGGTCTCCAATTCCAGGAGAAAAATCCGGCAGGCTGTTATTCCAACGCTTGGAACCATGGGATGTTGAGAATTTGTCGGTCACTGATGAGGATCTGTGCGCTGATATTAATATGGCTGATCTTCAGCAAGGGCATTCGGATCTGAACATCTGGTTGCGTGACGATCTCGGATCCGAAGATCGTGAGATTAGCGTCGCGGTTCGCCACTTGCCATGGGATGATGCTCTGGCCATCAAACTATTGGAAGTGACACAACCGGAAAACGATGAGCTATTCCCCGTCAGGAAATGGTATGGACTTACTAAGTTTTTTGAAGAGTTGACGAGTAAAAGTGCTAAAGCCGAAGTCGTTTTTGAGGAGGAAACAGACTCCGACAAGAAAATTGCCCATACCGTCAAGATTGATCATAGGGTGTTCAGGTACCGTGCTTCGGATCCTGAAGGTCATCGTGTGGTTTGCATGCATAATGCAAAGCAGAGTACCGTGCAATCGGGTGACGTGCTTATCTTTGATGACTATGAGAAGGTTTTCTCCACGTTTTCCGAAGGAGTTGCCATCTTCGATCCGGAAGGCTCCGAAACGGCGGTTGATGTGTTCAATCAATGCGGCTCTTCCGTCTTGATTACGGATTCAGCTGCTCCGCATAAGCATAATGGGACGGAAATTGATAAAGCGTTCCAACATATTCGGGAAATCGAGGAAGAAGACCTGAGCGGGAACGGAGAAGAACTCTCTGAAACCGCTGAGATAGATATGCAAAAAATGCTTCAGGTACTTCGCGCGGCAGCAACTGAAAAGTCGGTGGAAGGCAGTGAGCACGAGGAATATTCGCTGATTTTACGGGCTGACGAAGATTCCGAAATTCGTTATGTCGATGCCAAAAGCAATGTGATTCATCGCAATGTTCAATGGGTTGTGAGTAGTGCTTCCGAAAATACGCAGGACTCCGAATCCGATCAGGAAGTCTTGACGTCAGGAAAGAGGAAAACTCTGTATTTGGGAGGTAAGCTGAACAATTCTGATGGGTCTCATCGTAAGGAAGGACATCAGGATCATGTTGCTCGCCGTGCACAAGCACTTGGCGCTCTTGTTGGGCTGGATTCCGCGATGGTAGAAGACCTGCGTATTGCCGGCACATACCATGATGAAGGTAAGAAAGATGAGCGTTTCCAGAAGCTGCTTCGTAACGATCGGAAGACAAAGGACGAGGAGCTTCGGGCTAAAAGCCGATTCCGGATGTCTCGTTCTCGGGAACGTGAGCTCCGCAATACATATGAGCTTCATGATTGGCGTCATGAGCAGCGTTCTGTTGCTGAATTCCAGTGTGCATGTGAGAGCCACGAACAGTTGAAGGCCATGAGTGAATTCGATAAGCAACTCATTGAGCGGCTCATCGGTACATCACACGGTCATGGTCGTGCAACATTCAGGCATGAAACGGCATATCTGCTTCCTCAGGAGAAATTCGATTTCCTCAATGTGAGTCCGGAATTGAATGATATCTCGAAACGTCTATTCGATTCGGGGGAGTGGGAAACCATTATTGACCACACCAACCAGCGGTATGGCTTCTGGGGTATTTCCTATCTGGAAGCACTGCTGCGTGCAGCTGATATCACATGCTCGAAGGAGGGACTGTGATGAGCGTCATTATTCCCGCAGATGCGACTGATGCGTTTTCGCATCTGTTTATGGTCGGTCTTGCTTCAATCCTTGAAGATGCCGATACCGAAAGGGTATGTGTGTTCCGTTGGAAGGACACGCTACAGGCGTTTGAGTTGAAGACCAATGATGACCTGGATATCGGCCAGATAGCTGAAGTCGTTCATGCTCACGCCAAGCGATGGTCGCAGTCGTTGCCACTGACTTCCGAAAACGACTACACGGTTGTCAGCAAAGACGATAAGCCAAGTAAGACGCTTCATGCCACCATGTCCCCAAGACTAAGCAATCTGGGTGTCCCCTTTGGGTGGGAAAAACTGCAGAAAGACAGGGAATCCGCAGCTGATGCCATGCAGACTGCCGGTGACTACCGTTACTTCGGTGCGCTTGGGCAGCCTTCGTACTGGTCAGGGAAAAAGAACAAGGATGATCTGCAATCTGATAATGGCGCCTCTCGGTGGGAGATGGTGACGCGTAACCAAGGAAAGGAATTCGTCAGAGACCGCTTGCTTCCGTTGTCACAGATAGTCGCGGCAAGATCCGTTGATGAAGTTCGCGACGGACTTCTGGGGTTACACATCGAGGATGAGGCCGGTAAGAATGAGGTTACAAGCCGTACCGCGACGGGTCTACACGCTCCATCGAAGACCGACAATGCACGTGCCTGGTGTGCGTTGCTTGGTGTCTCGGCTTTCCCGACCCGTATCTCAACTGACGGCTCTCATGCTTCCGCTAGTGGATCCGGCATTTTCCGGGACAGCAGTGCTGCGTTGTTCCAGCTTAAAGGACAAATTCGATTCGCGATTTTACCGTTGTTCGATCAATATTGGACAACTGCAAAATATCGTTCCATCGTTCGTAGCAGTGCGCTCGCAGAATTCGGTATCCAACACGCTCGAGCGATTGATGCGCAATCGCGGTTGGCAAGTGCCTCAATTGACTGGCTTGACGAAAAAGACGTTCCGGCATGCTGCCTTTTCAACCAGTTCATGTCGGACAACAAGAGCGCTCCAGAACGATGGCTGGAACCTGGCGAAATCATTCCGGTGAAGCAAATGGAATAACAATACGGAGGAAATCATGGATGACGACCCCATTCCGATTAGTCTGGTTGCAAACTACATGTTCTGCCCGCGCAGAGCATGGCTGGAAGCGGCGGGAGAAAAAGTCGATTCGGATCAAATCATGCGAGGAACATATGATCATCGCAAGGTTGATCGCACTGGCGGCGCTCCTGATGCTGATTCATATCAAGCCGTGAATATCAGGCACGAGGAATGGGGCGTTAGCGGCAAACTTGATGCTGCGAAAATGACGGATGATGGCATTGTTATCCGTGAATACAAAGCGACACCTGTGAAACGCGCGATGGTCGTTACTCCTGCAATGCGTACACAACTTGCTTTACAGGCCGCCTGCCTTGAGGATATGGGTTTTCATGTGGCGGGAACGGAAATTTTCTTTACGACCCATCACCGGCGGGTCGATGTTGATCTGGATGAAGAAGATTTCGCAAACGCGCATAAAGCTGTAGAAGAAACGCGATCACTTATCAATTCTGCGCAGGCTCCGGAGCCATTGGAAGATAGCGCTCGATGCATGCGTTGTTCGCATGTGGGAATATGCCTGCCTGAAGAGCGAAAGCTATGTGCGGTAACACACCGTGTGATGGTTTCGTCACCGGACAATCAGGTGACTCACATCGCGACTCCTGGAGCAAAAGCGTTTACCAGAGCCGGCAGAATGATCGTCCAAAAAAACGGCGAGGAACTCGCTTCCATTCCGATAGATACCATGCAAGGATTGCAAATCTACGGCAATACGGATTTGTCAAGTGGTCTGATTCGCGAATTGATGTGGCGCGATATTCCTATCATCTGGTGTAGTGGAGCGGGACGTATGTATGGGTGGTGTGTTCCATCATATGGGCCGAATGGAGAACAACGTGTCGATCAACATGTGGCTTCGCATGAAGGACGGCTTGGACTTGCTCGTGAATTCATCATTGCGAAAATACACAATCAATCCGTTCTTTTGCGACGTTCGGAATCGGACAATCCAGTTTTACCGCAATTGCGCCGTATTGAAAAACAAGTTGGCAATGCAAATCGTTGGCAGGATGTGCTTGGACTCGAGGGGGAGTCTGCGGCGTTATACTTCTCCCAGTTTGGGCACCTCATCAAAATGGATCGTCAAGCTGAATGGCCTTGGATTGCTCGTATGAGAAGACCCGCCCCAGATGCATTGAATGCTCTGCTTGACTTCACTTATACATTGCTACTATCAGATTGCGTCCGAGCGTTGATCTCCTGTGGCCTCGATCCTCATGCGGGTTTCCTGCACAGCAGCAAGCGGAACAAACCGGCATTGGCATTGGATCTTATGGAAGAGTTCAGAGCTCCAATCGCAGATTCCGTAGTACAGACAGCAATTAATAATGGAGAAATCAACGCGACCGGATTCACGGATGTGCTGGGTTCCGTGCGAATGACCGATGAAACGCGTAAAGCGGTGATAAAGGCTTACGAACGGCGAATGGCTACGGAGATAATCCATCCGATATTCAAATACAAAGCTTCTTGGCGGAGGACGATTGAAATTCAAGCGCGAATGATTTTGGGATATCTTGATGGAACTCAGTCCGGATATCGCGGAATCAGAATCCGCTAAGGAGATGCGACATGGTGAATCAGCAACGGGGCTATCTGGTCGCATACGATGTGAGTGATGATTATCGTCGTTCGCACATCGCAAAGATTCTTCAGCATTACGGGGAGCGTTTGCAATACAGCGTATTTCTGTTACGCGTCAGACCTTCAATGATGCTTGACGTTCGCATGCAAGTTGAACGGGAAATCGATGGTTCAACTGATTCCGTTGTGTTCTGCTCTTTGGGGACGATTGCGCAGACGGAAGAGGGATTGGATTTCCTGGGGCATCGTGGATATACGGATTTGGACATACCGACGGTGATTTGATTCTTAGCTCAACATGGCTATGCCGCTTGATAAATGAAGAGTGCTTGTTTCTAGATGCGAGGGCTGAATCATTCCTTCGACACGCAGTGAGTGCTCGCACCTAAAAACAATAGCTTTATGTGTGAGGGCATTCCAAGGTTATGTCTTCAATCTGGATCAAGAGGAGGACCTCTCGCAAAAAGCTCTGAGATGCGTGTCATTGCAGTGTTCTATAGTGTGACCATTCCTAAGCTTTCATGCTTAGGACTTCGTTGAGGACGTATCGTTTATTCACCCAAGCTCTTGCCTCGGACATAATTCCTAAGCTTTCATGCTTAGGACTTCGTTGAGGACAGGCGAAAGTGTTCGCCA
>ERZ808246.2928-NODE-2928-length-10096-cov-3.175879_pt1 | contig 10096 bp, 8 predicted proteins | sample MGYA00521083_ERZ808246 | MGnify/ENA primary metagenome ERZ808246 (study PRJEB31516, sample SAMN03275577) | gut metagenome | biome: mammalia-associated habitat; material: feces | host: Papio cynocephalus | place: Kenya | collected 2012-07-07 ... | reverse complement strand
AAACGCAGGATAATATAAAATCAAACCCTTCATCTCACTTTGCACCTCATCTGCCGCCAATGCTGATACCAATCCGCCCTGGCTTTCACCGAACAAAAAAACATTGTTTTTATCGACAAAATCGAGTTTTATCATCTGTTTTGTTACGGCAAGCAAATCTTCTTTTTCAGTCAGGGGAGTCATTTCAAGCATGCTTCCGCCGCTGATCGAATGTTCATTGCCTCCGTAAAAATCAAAGCAAAGACAAGCTATGCCGCTCTGAGACAATGTATTCCCCACGAGGACTTTCGTTCCCTTGTGGTTTGCTCCAAATCCATGTGAACAAATGACGAGAGGAATTTTTCCCTTTGTTTTCGAATCTGTCAACCCAGCCTCCTTTTAGTCCGCCGCAAAGTGTGTCTGTGTATTCGTTTCCTAAAACTGCAAGTGCGTTTCTTACAATCTCAACAGACTCGTCATAAGAAATTTTTGACTTTACAGATTTTACTAGCGGAACATAAACATCATAGTGCCTAAGTTCTTCAACTCCAAGAACTTTTCTGCGAATTTTATAATACCTGTGCAGGGTGTCAAGATTTTTGTGGACTGTTTCTATAAGATTTTTATAAACACTCACAGGAACTTTATCACCGTAAAGAGCTGCTTCCAAAGATGAATTGTAGCCGCGTGCCCGTGCATGAAAAATATCATTTTTTACAGAACCTGAATACAAGGCTGCAAGGGTGTTTGCGTGGCTTTCAAATACTCCGTAGAATTTTTCATAAGCTTCCTTGCGGATTTTTCTGTCCTGATTTTCTTCAAAGTCGCTCCAAGTGCTATGCGTGAGCGGAAGCTGTTTTCCTTCAACTTCTACAGTTCCGAAATTCATGTCAACATCATTTAAAAGTGAAAAAACATTTGAGGCTGTCTGACCTGATTCAGACTGAAGAGCCATTATGCGTTCTTCTTTTTCGCTTAAAATATGCGGCTTGGCATGAAGCGCTTTTTGAATGTATATTTTGTAGTCTTTAAATTCTGGCTGCTCTATCCAAGAATTTATTTTGTCATCTGGAATTGCAAGAAGTTCCGGTGTAAAAAAACTTGTTTCAGAGCAAGCTGCTGTGTATGCCATCATTACACGGCTGTATTTTTCCTGTGCGGCTCTGTCTCCTTGGTCAGCCTCATTGTTAAGGCTTGCGTAGTGATAGACTTTTTCAATTTGACGGTCAAGCGCTTCATCTGCTTTTAAAGCTTCAAGAAAAATGCTGCTGCTTTCCGACAGTCTTCCTTTGAATGATGCGAAATTTTTTACAAGTGAAGGAATCTTTTTAAGGTCCGCTTCCCATTCTTCATCTGTTTTATAAAGCTGTGTAAGATCCCATTTGTATTCTGCAGGGATGTCTTTTCTTAATGGAATTGTTTCGTCTTTCATGTTTTCATATTATATCAAAAAATATAAAAATTCAATTTTGCTTCATTTGTAGAACTTTATGATAAAATCTTGTAAAATATCCGCCATGAAAAACAGATTCTTTCTTTTTGCATTTTCATTGTTTATGCTGATTTTTTCTTCATGCTCTGGAATTATTGGATATGGAGTTCTATTATGGAATGTCGGCGAAAAAGAAATTCCAGATGGAACAGTTGTTCCTGTTTATTTAAAGTCAAACATTTCTAAAGTTTATGTAATTGGAGTTCCTGAAACAAAAGAAAAAATAGAAGTTCCTCTATGGAAACTTTCCGTTCCTGAATCAAAATCTAAAGCATTGAAGCGCGCACAAAAATATTCTGAGTACAAAGGAAAATACGCTTTTTGTGTTTTAGACGGACTTCCAATCCGCGCGGAGCAAGTGAACACTTCAAAGCAAGTTTACCGTCTGCGCAAAAATGAAGTTATCCGCACGCTTTATAAAGGCAAGGGCGTTTCTCCTACAAACGGCGGTGTTCCTCTTCCTGGTGAATGGCTTCATGTTATTACTGACAACGGAACTGAAGGCTGGTGCTTTAGCTACAATCTTAGGCTTTTTGAAATGAACTTGGATGGAACTTACGGAATTGGATCGGAAGTTGTTGAGTCTCAAAAAACTGACGAGACTCTTGAAAAAATTCTTTCAACTGCCTGGTATCCTGAATATTACAGAGCCATGATTTCTAAAAAGCAGATTGACTTGAATTACATTGTTCCGGGGTACGGTTTTGATTCAGGCTATAGTTCTGGCACTACAAAAATCAGTCTTCCAAATTTAAATGTAAGTTTTCCGTATTCTGAATTTGAAAAATCCGACAATGGAGATTACAAGGCAAAAAATGCTCCTGTTGAAATTGTTCCGCGGAATTCAAAATTCATAATTGTAAAATACACAGATGAAGGCGGGAAACCAAAGAGTTACAATTTTGTTTCGCTTGATGGAAATGTAAAAATTGATGAAATAGTTTCTGCAGAAAAAAACAAGCGGCAAGGTCTTTATAAATCTATCCAATCTCTTGGACCTGATTTCAAAAGCGGAAACTATGGAACGCTTTCTTTTAATGATGGAAATATTTTCAGATGGAGTGGATTTTCTAAACTTGTTCCGTCTGTAATTCCTTCAGGCTCAAAAGGTTTTGGAATTGTTGAAATGAAATATTTCCTTGACGGAACTCTTAAATCTTCGTGGGACGGAGTTGCAACATTCCATTTTGAAAATGCCAGCCGTGAAGTCAATTTCCTTTATAAAAAAGAAGTAAACGGACTTAGGCTTGCTTATGCGAATATAGTTGAAAAATACGACGATAGTTTTGGAAGAAAATATTATTCAGTTTCTCTTCCTGCGAATTCTATGGTTTTGTTTTTTCAAAAGTAAAATAACTGAGCCAGTTTCAAAATTCTAAAAACTCTAATTCTTTCGACTGGCTTATAAAAATAGGTTTTTTATGGCGTTTATTCAGTTTTCAAAAGTTTCTCTTGCATTTGGCGACAGAGATATTTTAAAGAACGTTTCTGTAAATTTGCAAGCAGGAACAAAGGCTGCTCTTACCGGCGCAAACGGAGCGGGAAAGTCAACTTTAATAAAAATAATGGCTGGCATTTCAGAACCTGATTCTGGAGAACGTATTGCTCAAAAAAATGCGCGCATTGCATATCTTCCGCAGAGCGGGCTTGTTCATTCAGGCTGCACTTTAAAGGAAGAGGCGGACAAGGCGTTTGACTGGGGATACGAAATTCAAAATAAGGCAGATTCTCTTGGTGAGCTTTTAAAGTCAAATCCTGAAAACTCAAACAAGATTGCAGTTGAGCATTCAGAACTTTTGGCTGAACTAGAAAACAGCGGCTGGTATAGGCGTGAAGTTCTTGCTGAGCAGGTTTTGCTTGGCCTTGGTTTTGAGCGTTCTGATTTTACAAAAAGGACTGAAGAATTTTCTGGCGGATGGCAGATGCGTATTGCGCTTGCAAAAGCCCTTATGTGTGGTCCGGACATTCTTCTCCTTGACGAGCCTACAAACTACCTTGATATTGAGGCGCGCAATTGGCTTGAAAAATTTCTTGCAGATTTTAAAGGCGGATTTTTGCTTGTAAGCCATGACCGTTATTTTTTGGATCACACAATAAATGAAGTCTATGAACTTTTTAATGGAACTTTAAAACGTTATCCTGGAAATTTTTCGCATTACGAGGAAGTGCGCAAAGTTGAACTTGACTCTCTGATTGCTTCCTATGAACAGCAGCAGCAGGAAATTCAGCATCTTGAAGAATTTATAAAGCGTTTTGGATACAAGGCGACAAAAGCTGCTCAAGCACAAGAGCGTCAAAAAATGCTTGATAAAATTCTTGAAAACAAAATTGAAATTCCAGAGAACCTTAAAAAAATTCATTTTAGTTTTCCAGAAGCACCTCATGCCGGCCGTCTTGTTCTTACGTTGGAAAATATTTGCAAAAATTACGGCGGACCTGATGTAATAAAAAATTTGAATCTTGTTGTAGAAAACGGAGAGCGTCTTGTTGTAGCAGGAAGAAATGGAGCCGGAAAATCAACTTTGCTTAGAATCATTGCAGGAATTGATCAGGATTTTTCAGGATCAGTAAAACTTGGTGCAGGAGTTTCAGTTGGATATTTTAGTCAGGACAGCGCGGAAAAAATAAATGGCAGTGAAACAATTCTTGAGCGTTTGGAAAACAATGCGCCTCTTGAACTTGTCCCTAAACTCCGCGATATGCTTGGCGCGTTTTTGTTCCGTGGCGACGATGTTTTTAAAAGCATCAATGTGCTTTCCGGTGGAGAAAAATCCCGTATCGCATTGCTTGAACTTTTGCTTCGTCCTGTGAATCTTCTTGTTCTTGACGAGCCTACAAACCATCTTGATATGCATTCAAAAGATGTTCTGCTTGAGGCTTTGAAAAGTTTTGGCGGAACAATTGTTTTTGTAAGCCATGACCGCGGATTTATTGAAGATCTTTCTACAAAAGTTTTGGAGCTTCATCCTGGTGTTTTCAGGGAATTTGTCGGCGACTACAAATATTATATGCAGCGCATTGAAGAAGAACAGTCTGCGGATAGCGAAAAAGTTTTGGATTCAGAAACTAAAAAAGCAGAGCAAAAAACTGAATCAAAACTTTCTTGGGAAGAGCAAAAAAAACGTGATTCTGAGAAAAGAAAAATTCAAAAAGAAGCAGACAAACTTGAAGCCATGATTCTTGAGGCGGAAGAGAAAAAATCGGAACTTGAAAACCAGCTTTCTTTGCCGGAAGTTTATTCAAATGGCGAAACTGCAAAATCTGTTCAATCTCAAATTTCAAAAATTGCTTCGGAACTTGAAGAGCTCAATGCTCAGTGGCTTTGTGCTGCTGAAAAACTAGAGGCGTTTTCATGATGAGAATTTGTGCAATTTGTTGCGCATTTTTTTTTAATATAAATTGAAAAATTACTTTTATTGGATTATTATATTTTCAGTTTAATTCAAGATAGTCTAAATAAAAACTGCCAAAAATAGTGTCAGTTTTTATTTTTACAAGTTTGCGTTGCAAGCTTTTTTATCAACTGCTGTTTCTTACTTTGTTGCGGGACAGCTTAAAAAGTCAAATCGGAAGTTGATATTTTCTCATTGACTTTTTATGGGAGGAACAAATGAAAGTTTTAGTTATTGGTGGCGCTGGATATATTGGAAGCCACGTTGTAAAAGAACTTATGGCAAAAGGCCACGAAGTTACAGTTTTTGACAATCTTTCAAGCGGACTTATCCAGAATCTTTTTAAGAAAAATGAATTCATTGCAGGCGATATTCTTCACCCAGAAGATTTGGACAAAGCGTTTGCCCGTGGATTTGATGCTTTTATTCATCTTGCTGCGTTCAAGGCTGCCGGCGAATCTATGATTTTCCCGGAAAAATATTCAATAAACAACATAAACGGAACTTTAAATATTTTGAATGCTGCCGTTGCCCACAATTGTCTCAACATGGTTTTCTCTTCAAGCGCAGCGACTTTTGGCGAGCCTCAGTATCTTCCGATTGATGAAAATCATCCTAAGAATCCTGAAAATTACTATGGATTTACAAAGCTTAAAATTGAAGAATTCATGGGGTGGTATGACAAGCTTAAGAATCTAAAATTTGCGGCTCTTAGATATTTCAATGCTGCAGGCTACGATCCTGAAGGCGTTATTTACGGACTTGAAAGAAATCCGGCGAACCTTCTTCCTGTAATGATGGAAGTTGCCTGCGGAAAGCGCGATAAACTCAAGGTTTTTGGAAACGACTACGACACTCGCGATGGAACTTGTATCCGCGATTATATTCATGTAACGGATTTGGCTTCTGCTCACGTTCTTGCTTTGGAATATATTGCCAAGAATAAAAAAAGTCTTACTCTTAACCTTGGAACAGGAAACGGAATTACTGTTACAGAAATGCTTGAAGCTACACGCCGCATAACGAAAAAAGAAATTCCTGCAGAATATGTTGGCAGACGCGCAGGAGATCCGGCTCAGCTTACAGCTTCTTCTAAACTGGCAAAAGAGGTTCTTGGCTGGGAACCAAAATACAGCGATGTTGATACTTTGATAAAATCAACCTATGACGCTTACCTAAAGTACTACAGCGAAAATTAGTTTTGCACAAAGCCGTCTGTTGAAACAGGCGGCTTTTTTGTTTTATAATTTTTCAAAACTTTTCTAGGATATAAATATGAATTCTGATTTTGAAAAAATAAAAAATTATATAGAAAACAATACTTGCAGCATGGTGGAGCTTGAAAAGCTTTTGACTTCTATTCCTGCTCTTGCTCCTGAAAATGGCGGCGAGGGTGAAGAAAAAAAATGCGCGGCACTTGAAAACTGGCTTTTGTCAAATGGAATAAAAAAACTTAAGCATTATGATGCTCCTGACTCAAGAGTTCCTGCCGGATTCCGCCCAAATTTAGTCGCTGAAATTCCCGGTGAAAAAAATGATTTTTGTATTTGGGTTTGCGCTCATCTTGATGTTGTTCCTATAGGCGAGCCTTCTTTATGGAATACAAATCCGTGGCAAGCTATTGAAAAGGATGGAAAAATATTTGGCAGAGGAGTTGAAGACAATCAGCAGGGACTTTGCAGTGGAGTTCTTGCGGCACTGAGTTTTGTAAAACAGAATGTTGTTCCCGCTCATACAATTAAGCTTCTGTTTATGGCTGATGAAGAAGTTGGCTCAAAGTACGGAATGAATTTTCTTATACAAAACCACAAGAACATTTTTGGAGCGGATGATAGAATTCTTATTCCAGACGGCGGAGACCATTTAGGACAGACAATTGAAGTCGCGGAAAAAAATATTCTTTGGCTTAAGTTTCATACAATTGGAAAACAAGCGCATGGTTCTCGCCCTGATCAAGGATGCAATGCAAAACTCGCTTCAAGTTATCTTGCTTTAAAAATTCATAATCTTGAAAAAGTTTTCAATGCGCATGATAAAATGTTTGAGCCTTCGCGTTCAACTTTTGAGCCGACAATGCAATATCAAAATGTTTCAGGTGTGAATATAATTCCGGGCGATGATATTTTCTGCGCGGACTGCCGCATTCTTCCGCAGTATTCTCTTGACCAAGTGCGAGCGGAAGTGAATAAAGTGATTCGGGAAACTGAAGAAATTTACGGCGTAAAAATTCAAGTTGAAGAACTTCAGGCAGAACAGTCAAAAGCGACGTCTGTGGAATCTCCTGTTGCAAAAGAACTTTTTGAAGCCATAAAAAATGTCCACGGAATTGAACCTCGCTTTGTTGGCATTGGCGGAGGAACTGTTGCCGCAGGACTTCGAAATGCCGAAATTGATGCTGTTGTCTGGTCAACTATGGATGAACTTGCGCATCAGCCAAACGAGTATGCAATCGTAAAAAACATTGCAAAGGATGCTCTTACAATTGCATATATGGCATGCAGGTAATTTTAAATTTCTTTTATCAAGTGAATTGTTGTCGCAGTGTGCCCAGAATTTCCGAGCCGTGAAGAAAGTTCTGTAAAGCCATTTTTCTTGTACATTGAAACTGCGCTTGAAAACTGCGGGAACGATTCGATATAAAGTTTTTTGTAGCCTGCCAATTTTGCGCGCTCTTCAATAAGACTGAAAAGTTTCGTTCCAATTTTCATTCCGCGTGAGTCCGGGCAAAGATAGAATTTTACAATTTCAGCGCAATCCGCCGGAAGCCCTTCAGTTGGAAAGTATCCGCAGCCTCCAAGAATTTTTCCGTTGTGTTCCGCAATAAAATATTCTGATTTTTTATTTTTGCTGAATGTTTCAAAAAGAAAATCTGTAGCCTTGTCTGAATAAACTGAATTTTCTTTTGGCGCTCCAAACTCTTCAAATATTGCACGGATTATAGAAGCCAGCTGCTCGTTGTCTTTTTTCTGAATCGGCCGGATTATTATTGCTTCTGAAATTTTTCCTTGCATTGAAGCATTTTGCCTTCTTTTTTTATTCTGCGGAAACCAGCCTTTTTGAACTCGCTTTGTCTGCTCTTTAAGTTCCTTTATGCTCCAAAGACACGCGCTTCCCATGAGCGCACATAAAACTGAAACAATTCCGCTTGTAAAAACAGAAACTGCGCAAAATAAAATTCCTGCCGCAAGAAAAACCGGCCAAATTTTTTCAGAAAAATAATATTCGCCTTTTATAACAATCGGATGAAAAATTCCAATTACAAAAAATGACGCAAATGCAATGACTATTCCGTAAAAATTCAACATGCACTTATTTTATAAAATAGATGCGCAAATGTAAAACATTAAAATTTTACAAAATATCTTGACAAATCCCGGGGGGGGTAAAATAGGGGTTGCTCTTTATTGAGAGCCATTTCTGTTAATTCTTGGAGGAATTGTTATGAAGAAGTTTTTGAAAATTTCACTTTGCGTATTTGCTGTGGTGTCCATGTTTTGTGGATGCAAGGCTGACGGTTCGCTTGATGATGAAAAGTTATCTGGCTTGGTAAATTCTGGAAACGAAAATAATAATGAGAAAACTGGAATAAATTGCCTTTCAGCCTACAACTCACCAAGCGGAAATGGAATTCAACTTATGTTTTCCAATCTGCCTGATGGATGTAATGGCGCAGATATTGTGTACAAATCTGAAGATGATGGATATTGGCAGACAACAGCTTATGATTTGAGTGGAAATAACAGAACCGTTTATTTTCCTTTTGTTGACAATGGAAAAAAATACAGCTTTTATGCGAATCTTAATCATAATGAAACCGGAAAAGAATCTGTGCGCCTAGGCTACTCGTCTATTGTTGAAGTTGTGGCTAAAGGTGAAAATTTACTAGGTGAAATAAAGATACTAAGCAATCCTCATATTGAAAGGAAATATGAAAACGGAATTCTTAGCTTTGAAGGAATTTCAGTTAAAAATGCAAATTGCTTAGGTGATGTTGTTTGTGAACTTTTTGATGAAAGATGGGGCTGGCTGGGAGCTTATAAAGGCGAACTTTCAGGTGATACTGTTTCTTTTGATTTCTCTGATGAAGATTTGTTATTTTATGATGAAAGAAACTTTCATTATAATAGAAATGGAAGATATAATTTCAATGTCTATTTTTTGACAAAACAGGAAGGGCAAACTGTACGCCTGTTTTTCTACCACACAGTTTATGATTCTGAACCAGGATATGGAAAAAAGGGGGCAAACGACTATTTCACTTATAAATAGCCTCTGTAAAAGAAGCACAAAGGATTTTTGTCAGCACCCCTTGCAAAGAATTTTGGGCAGGGGGCCTTGCAAGAATGTGTCGGCCTGTCTGACGTGCGCACGTAAGAACATGATGTAGAACGCTATTTTGCAGTGCGGACAACGCGGAAGCCAACGGTGCCGTATCGCCTATGTTTTTCTACTGCGTAGTCGATGTACGAAACAGTGCAACATTCCGGGACATCGGCCCAAGAACCGCCATGTGCACCGTCGGAGTTATAGCCCCAGCACCATTCACTTACGTTTCCGCTCATGTCGTAAAGTCCGTAGCCGTTTGCCTTTTTGGTCTTTACATCCCTTGTTTCCCCACAATCCGAACCCAAGAGAGCATCAAAAAGGTAGCCATACCATGCCACTTTGTCTGCTTTTTCGCTTCCGGCATAAGTGTAGCTTTCGCCGCCGCGCGCCGCCCATTCCCATTCTTCCTCTGTCGGAAGACGGTAGCCGTCTGCCGAAAAGTCGCACTGTGCTCCGGAGGTCCATTCGTAAAATTCTCTATCATAAACGTTCGGAGTATCTCCCCAAGGAGTTCTTTTCTACTTTGCCGGGTCTGTTTCTCCGCCAATTGCATAGCAGGGGGTAAGCCCCTCCTTTATAGAAAGCGTGTTGCAGTATACAAGCGCATCAAGCCAGCTGACGTCGGTTGCAGAATTGTTTTTTGCATTGTCACCCGTAAGCTCCTTTCCGCTCTTGTTGCGAGCAGGGACACGGCTTGGGTCGCTTCCTATGACAGCCTTGTACTCTCCGCGTGTTACCTCATGGTCGCTCATGTAGAACGGGGCGATTTCAAGTTTACGTCCGCTTACAAATACTTCTGATTCCGGCTTCCATGTTTCTGTTCCGTCAATTGAAACGGCAGGAATTTTTACAAATCCTTCCGGAATCTTCTGGCTGTACATTACAGACGGGGACGCAAAGGCAAAAA
>ERZ808246.2925-NODE-2925-length-10098-cov-3.334362_pt1 | contig 10098 bp, 9 predicted proteins | sample MGYA00521083_ERZ808246 | MGnify/ENA primary metagenome ERZ808246 (study PRJEB31516, sample SAMN03275577) | gut metagenome | biome: mammalia-associated habitat; material: feces | host: Papio cynocephalus | place: Kenya | collected 2012-07-07 ... | reverse complement strand
ATTTAAGCAATGTTAACTGGGTAGGCGAAAAACCAAATGGAAAAATCGAGGTAGGCGTTAAATTTAGATATCGTCAACCCGATCAAAAAGCTTTCCTTGAATTTGAAAACGATGAAATAAAATTAACTTATCCGCAAGGGGTAGAAGCTGTAACCCCTGGGCAAATCGGCGTTATTTATAGTGGCGAAAAACTTCTTGGCGGCGGCATAATCGATAGAGTCTATAAAAACGGGACTAGAATTGACGTTTAATCTCTTTCAATAATCCTCATCTATCTAATATAATGAATTGGATTATGGCTAAGAAAAAGAAGAAAAAGATAAGGCTCAAAAAATTAAATCCGATAGTTTTATTGCTGTTGGTTTTTGCTATTGCTATTGGCGTTGGGATATATTGTTTTTATAATTACTACCTTTTGCCTCCTTCTAGCGATGATTCTTCTTCTAGTTCGATTATTGAAGAAGAGGAAACAGGGTCGACTCCGATTAGTTTTCATTTCCTTGAATTAGGGAATGCGAATACCGGAGACTGCACTTATATTAAAGCAGGTGATATTGATATTTTAATTGACGCTGGTTCAAGGAAAAATTCCGCGCCCACAATCGCTTCTTATTTATCTAAAGAAGGAAGGGTGGAAGATGGCAAACTTGAATATGTTTTTGTAACTCATGCCCATACCGATCACATTGCTGGTTTTGTAGGTTCAAAAAACGATAAGTTAGAAGGCGGCAGGGATGGCTTGCTTTATCAATATAAAATAGACAATTTAATTGACTTTTCTTATTATGAAGATTCTTCTAAAAAGATAGTATTGGACAATGCTAATCCGGACTTAAATATTGATGGCGTTTCTTCTATTTATAAAGAATATGTAGAAGCTAGAAAATACGCTATAAGCAAAGGGGCAAAATGGCATACGGTTGGACAGATTTGGCAAGATAAAGACAGTAGAAGTGTTTCTTTAGGAAAGAATTTGTCTTTTGATTACCTCTATAATTTCTTTTATGACCATACTTCCAAAGACGTTAAGGAATTAAATCCAGATTTTAGCGTTTCATCTTTTTCTAACCAAAACGATATGTCAATTTGTTTAAGGTTTAAGCAAGGGCAAAAAAGTTTTATTTTTACAGGTGACGCCGAAGAGTATGCCGAATATAGTTTGGTTAAGTATAACGACTTAGGCCCGGCTTCTCTATTTAAAGGCGGCCATCATGGTTCTTATACGGCTTCTAGTCAACTTTTACTCGATAAAATTAAGCCTAGCACCGTATGTGTGTGTTGCTGTGCCGGGAATAAAGAATACGCTTCAAATCCGTCTCATTCTTTTCCTGCCCAAGAATTTATCGATAGAATCGCTCCTTTTACCGATAAAGTTTATGTTACTTCTTTAGGAAGTTTTGAAGATTCTAATTATTTTGCTTCTTTTAATGGGAATATAAAAGTGTCCTATTCATCCTCGATAGAGTTAATTGAATGTTCAAATAATGATACTAAATTAAAAGATACAGATTGGTTTAAGAAAAATAGAGCAACTCCTTTATCTTGGCAATAAAATTCGTGCTATTTAACTAAACAAATAGTATCATAATTGTATCGGGAAATTGCCAATCCCCCTTATAGCGGGCAATGCCGCCGTGTCTAGCGTTAATAGAAAAAACAAGATGCACCCAATGGTGAAGAAGGATGGTACCGCGCTAATAGCGTTCCTTCGTTGCAGGGGTGTTTTATTTTTTTGAAAGGGTAATTTATGAAAAAATTAAGTGGTAGTCAAATTAGGAAAATGTGGATTGCTTTTTTTGAAAGCAAAGGTCATAAGTGGATGCCTGGAGTGTCTTTGATTCCACAAGGTGATAAATCCCTTCTTTGGGTCAATGCTGGAGTCACGGGTTTAAAAAAGTATTTTGATGGAAGTGAAATCCCGCCATGCCGCCGCATTGTAAATGTTCAAAAATCCATAAGGACTAATGATATTGAAAATGTTGGACATACCGCTAGACACCATACTTTTTTTGAGATGCTAGGCAATTTTTCCATTGGCGATTATTTTAGAAAAGAAGTCATTCCTTGGGCTTTTGAAATATTAACTTCTCCCAAATGGTTTGATTTAGACAAAGATAAGCTCTATTTCACTTATAACCCAAGTGATTTAGAGACCTTTGAATTATGGAAAAAACAAGGGGTAGAAGAAAGCCATTTGATCCCTCTTGAAGGAAACTATTGGCAAATTGGTGAAGGGCCGTGCGGACCAAATACGGAAGTCTTTTTCGATAGAGGCGAAAAATATGACCCTAAGCATTTAGGCGATAAATTGCTTCGCCTTGATATGGAAAACGACCGTTATATCGAGATTTGGGGCATTGTTTTCTCTCAATTCAATGCCGTTAATGGAGTTGATAGAAAAGATTATAAGGAATTGCCTTCTAAAAATATCGATACAGGCTCGGGCCTAGAAAGATTAGCTTGCATTATGCAAGGAACCGATACAAATTTCGAAACAGACTTATTTACTCCGATTATCAAAGCTACAGAAGAAATTTGCCATAAGCCTTACGAAGGAGAATATTTATTGCCTTATAGGGTGATTGCCGACCATGCTAGATGTTTGACATTTGCTTTAGGAGACGGGGCTACTTTTAGTAATGAAGGCAGGGGTTATGTTTTACGCCGCATCATAAGAAGAGCTATGCGTTATGGGCAAAAACTAGGCATAAATGAGCCATTTATGTATAAGTTAGTTAAAACTGTAGCGGATTCTTATAAAGATTTTTATCCTGAGCTAGAAGAAAAGATATCTTCAATTTCAAAAAGCATAAAAATCGAAGAAGATAGGTTTATCTTGACTTTAGAAGAAGGGGAAGAAGTTTTATTAAAATACATAAAAGGGAAACAAGTCCTTTCAGGTGAAGAGTCTTTTAGGCTATATGATACATATGGGTTTCCTATTGATTTGACTAAGGAAATTTGCCAAGAAAAAAACGTTAAGGTCGATTTGGATGGATTCTCCAAATTGATGGAAGAGCAAAAAGAAAGAGCAAGAAATGCTAGGGGGGAAATTCAATCATTCCATAAACAATCCAAAGACTTATTGGAATTTAAGGGCAAGAGTGAATTTAACTATGAAAAAACTAAACTTGAAGCGGTCGTTATTGGCTTATTTAAGGATGGAGCAAAAGTGGATTCCATTTTCGATGAAGGTGAAATCATCTTTGACTCGACGCCATTTTATGCTGAATCAGGCGGTCAAGTCAGCGATATAGGGAAAATTTATTCTAATTCCTTTTTGGCGGATGTTCTTAATGTTTCAAAAGCTCCTTCTGGTGCGCATTTACATCAAGTAAAAGTTGTCAATGGAAATGTAAAAATAGGAGATAAATTAACTCTAGAAATAGATGAAGACAGAAGAAAATTAATCGAAAGAAATCATTCCGCAACTCATCTTCTTCATTCTGCTTTATCTTTAGTGTTAAATAGCCACGTCGATCAAAAAGGATCTTTTGTTGATGAGAATTATCTGCGTTTTGATTTTTCTAGCAACGAAAAATTTACCCAATCTTCTTTAAAGGAAATAGAAAATATTGTTAATAAGAAAATATTGGAATCCATCGAAGAAAAGACATTAGTGTTGCCTATAGAAGAAGCTAAAAAAATGGGTGCCGAAATGGAGTTTAGCGAAAAATATGGTGATTTGGTACGCGTAGTTACCTTCTCTTCTTTTTCAAAAGAATTTTGTGGTGGAACCCATGTTAAAAATACCTCGGAAATTGGTTTGTTTGTTATTGAAAGCGAATCAGCTGTTTCTAGTGGAGTAAGAAGAATTCAAGCTCGTACTAGCGGCAATGCAATTTCCTATCTATTAAAGAAAAAGGACTATTTATCTTCTGTCAATTTAAAACTAGGTAATTGTCTTGATAAGGACATAGATTCTAGACTTAACTCTTTATTTGCTGAAAAGAACGAATTGATAAGAGAAAATAGCCAATTGAAAGATAAGCTTTCCTCTTTGCAAGCTAAAGACCTTTCTTCAAACTGGGAAAGCATTAACGGGATTAATTTCTTTGCCAAAATAGTCGAAGGGGAAAGAAAAGACTTGCTTACACTTGGCGACAATTTAAAAGCAGTTTATCCTGATTATTTAATTGTCCTAGCTTCTTCTTCCTTACCAAAAGGAAGCTTATTGATACTTTCTAAAGGAAAAGGAAAAGAAAAGCTTCCCGCTAACAAGGCAATAAAAGAAATTGCGCCTATTTTAGGAGGCAATGGAGGTGGAAAGGAAGAAATGGCTTCCGGATCTATTTCCAATATCTCTTCTTTTGAGAACGCCATAAAGAAATTAAAGGATTTATTGAATGAATAAAGTCTTGGGTTTAGATTTAGGAAGTAGAACCTTGGGAATAGCGCTTTCCGATGCTTTGGGAATTGCCCATGGCTATGAAGAATTCAGGTTTGTTGAAGGGGCGTATAAACAAGCCTTAAATAAAGTTCTAGAAGTAGTTAGCAAAGAAAACGTTAACGAAATTGCTTTAGGCTATCCTTTAAATATGGATGGAAGCGAAGGCGAAAAGGCGTTATCTTCGAAAAGATTTAGGGATGATTTGCTTAAGGCTAACCCAAATCTTAAAATAAGCTTGGTTGACGAAAGAATGACTACCATAATTGCTACAAAAAGACTTCTTGAAGCTGATTTGAGCCGCAATAAGCGTCATAAGGTAATCGATAAGCAAGCCGCTATTGTCATTTTGGAATCTTATCTGCAAAGAAAGGAATTTGAGGAAAATGTTTGAAATTAAAAACGATAATGACATCATCATAACCGATGAAAACGGAAATGAGGAATTAGATAAAATCCTTTTCTATTTTCATAATGATAATAGAAATAGGGATTATTATTTTATTTACAAAGAAGAAGACCCTGATTCTATAATTGTTTTAGGCAGTGAAGACGGGCAAAGCTTTTTCGAATTATCCGATGAGGAATTCGAAGAAGCACAAGAAGTTTTTGACGCTTATAATCTTGACCCCAAGATTAAAGAGGCAAAGAAATAAAACTTATCTTGTTACCTTAACAAGTTAAGAATATAATCAACTAGCAAAAAGAGGAAAATCCATGGCTAAAAAAATAATACTTACAAAAGAAGCTAGAGAAGAATTAAATAATGAATATCGTCATTTAATTGACGTCGAACGCCCTGAAATAATTGAAAAGTTGCAACTTGCTAGATCTCAAGGCGACCTTTCCGAAAATGCTGATTATGATGCTGCTAGGGATAGGCAAGCCCAGATAGAATCCAGGATTTCCGAAATTGAGTCTATTTTCCAAAATTCAATTGGTGCTGAGGAAAGCGAAGATGATTCTAGTAAGATTTCCATTGGCTGTGTTGTTAGCTTTAAAGAAATAGAAACTGGTTTTGAAGGAAAAGTAAAAATCATTGGTAACATTGGCGCCGATCCAATGGCGGAGATTCCAAGTGTTTCCAACGAATCTCCACTAGGCAAGGCTTTATTGGGCCATAGCGAAGGGGAAGAAGTTAACGTTGTCAGCGAAGAACCTTACGCTATAAAGATTTTGAATTTCAAACGCTAAATTTGTAGTCAAAAACATAATTGACCTCCTACTTATTAGTAAGGAGGTTTTTTATATGAAAACATTGATAATCATCGTCTGCGCCGCCCTTCTTGGTTTATTTGCCTTTGGGGTGACCAACAAGGTTATGAGCGGAGAAATAATTGATCCCGGGACTTCGCTTAATAACAATGAAAACATGGTTAACATAACAATATCAGGAGAAGTAACTAGGCCTGGGACTTATGTAATGAAGGAAAATTCTACTTTAAATGATTTGGTTTTGGCGGCATCTGGGTTAACCGGTAACGCCGATCCTTGCGCTTATAATTTGGATTATGTCTTAAAAGATAAAGAATATTATATAGCTCCAATTTACGATAACAGCAATACTTGTTCCGATAAGCCTATTGTAAAGACAAACATTAATTTAGACGACGCTAAAACAATGCAAGAAGTGGCAGGGTTTTCTAAAACTGTAGCAGAGGCTATAGTTTTGTATCGATCTTCTTCTCCTTTTAAGGCAATTGAAGAAATAAAGGATGTAAACGGGATTGGTCCGGCCACTTATACTGCAACTAGAAACAAAATAACCATTAATTCTTTGGCTTATTAAAGATGAAAGCCCTATTTGTTTTTCTTGGGCTTTTTTTCGGCCTTTATATTGGGTTTTATATAACGCCTTTATTTTCTTTTTTAATTGCTTTATTAAGTTTATTATCGATTTTTGTCGCATTTAAAAAACAGAAACTAAAATTTTTCCTATTTTCTTTTATTGTTGGAGCTCTTCTTTCTTTTAGTTTTTATCTACCCTTATTAAATAAAAACGAATGCATTGTTTTAATTTGCCAAACTAGAAATAACTATGTAATAGGCGAGACATTATTCCATAAGTTTTATATATATGATTCCATAAATTATGAAGTGGGGGATATAGTTAAAATAAAGGGGAAGATATCTTCTTTTTCTTTCGCTGAATATGAAAGCAAATTTTCTTTTTCTTCCTATTTAATTAGCCTTGGGGCTAGAAACGAATTCAAGATTGACTCTTCTTCTTATTTATTTAAAAATCCAATTCGGTTTAGGCTAATCGAAAAAGCATTTTTATCATCTTTTTCAAATGAGGAAAAATCTTTAATTGAATTGATTTTATTTAACAAAAAAGACTATCAAGACGAATTGATAAAGAAAATGGATTCTTTGTCTTTACTATATTTATTAAGTAATTCCGGCTTGTTTTATTCTTTGGTGTTAAAATTAAATAAAACTATCTTTTCTTCTTTCTTATCTGGCAAAAAAGAAGATGTTGCTGAGATTATTTTAGGCTCGTTTCTTTTTTTATTTTCCTTTAAAAAGATTGGGGTAATCCGTTCTTTTTTCTCTTTTTTATTAAGGAAGATTTTTAAGCTAAAAAAGAAAAAAGTAGATGATCTAACATTAATTTGTCTTCCTGGTTTATTGTTACTGGCTTTTGATTTTAATTTTGCTTATCAAGACGGTTTTTTCTTAAGCATGGGAATTGCTCTTCTATATTATTTTACAAATGTTAAATTTTCCTTCTATAAGAAGAAAAAAAGGCTGTTTCTTGAGTTTTTGTTGCTTAATGTCTTTATTTTGCCTTTTAAACTCTCTTTTTCTTCGGGGCAATTTCATTTATTTTCTTATTTTTATTCTTTTTTGTTGACTCCCATTGTTGCGTTTTCTTATTTTGTATGTTTATTTTCTTTTACTTTTTTTAGGTTAGGAAACTTTGTTTCTTTTCTTTATAAAATCATATTGAAACTATCGAATCTATTTTTAAAATTTGATCCGACCCTTTCTTTATTTACCCCTTGCAAAACTAGCATTATTATTTTTTATATTTTCTTTTTTATTTGGTTAATATTTTTTAACTTAAATGAAATAAAAATTCGAAGAATAGCCTCTTTTTCTTATATTTTTTCTTTGCTAATTTCTTTTTTGCCTCTTTGGAATTATTTTTCAAATGAAGTATGTTTTATTAACGTTGGGCAAGGAGATTCTATATTGCTAAGAAATCAAAACAAAACTGTACTTATTGATACGGGAGGAAACATTAAATTTGATATGGCTAAGGAAGTTTTGATTCCATTTTTTAGAAAGAAGAGGATATATAAAATAGATTATTTGATTTTGACACATGGAGATTTTGATCATGATGGTGCAAAAGAATCCTTATGCAAAAATTTTAATGTTAAAAAGGTGGTGGATTCCAAATATGAATTTCCTATTGAAGTAGGTGATTTGACTTTAGAAAACCTAAATCGGTATAACCTTGAAGGAAACAATGAGAATTCATTGGCAATCTATACTGAATTTATTGATAAAAAATGGTTATTTATGGGTGATTGTCCTCTCGAAATTGAAAAACTAATCATAAAAGATTGCCCAAATTTAGAAGCAGACGTTTTAAAAGTAGGGCATCATGGATCCATAACATCTACTTGCTATGAGTTTTTAAAGGCTATCAAGCCAAAAGAAGCTATAATCTCGGTAGGAAAAAACAATAGTTACGGACATCCGGATTCTAAGGTTATTTCTAGGCTTAAAAGCGAAAATATTAAAGTTAGAAGAACCGATATTGAAGGAAGTATTTCCTATTTTAGTTTTGCTAAGTAAAGTATAAAATTTTTCTATGGTTATTCTTTATTATTCTATCGACTCAAAAATGGCTAGCAGTTTAGGACGTAAGCTCTCTTTTAAATTAGAACCAAATAGAAATGAATGCAATTATTCTTCTTTCAATATGGCCATGACTTCTTTAAATGAACTTTACGAAGAATGTGTTTTCATGCCCCTAGGGTATGAGAAGAAAACAATTCTAGCAGATGGATGCTATTTTTTAGCTAAAACCAAAAGCAAGCCCAAACTATTGCCCCTTGATTCTTATGATAAGATGCTTTCTTATTTAAATAACCCAAGTGAACAAGTGAATTTAATCCTTACTTGCCAAGCAGAAAAACTTGATGAAAAAAATCCTCTTGTTGTCGCTATAAAAAAAGTAGGGACAATTAAAGAAATAACTTTGCCAAAAATGAACGAATACTTAGATTATATGAATAGGTATTTTTCTTCTTTTGGATGCTTGATTTCTTCTGATGCAGCCAAAGAATTAATAAATAGAATTGGCGATGACTACGGACGTTTTTTAAATGAAATCGATAAATTATCTAGCTATGCAAACGGGGAAAACATTTCTTTATCGGATGTAAAAAGATTAGTTAGCCCAAAAGAAGAAGACGATGCTTTTTCTCTTTCCAATGCCTTAATTAGAGGCGATATAAAGAAGGCATTGGAAATATATAGGCAATTAAAGATTATTTCCGTTGATGAAGTTAGACTAATTGGCATGCTTTCCTCTCAATTTCGTTTCATGGATATGGTTTTATATCTAGATAATAAAGGATTGTCTTCTTCTTCCATTGCTAGAGAACTATCTTCTTCTCCCTTTAGAGTTGATATTACTTTAAGAAATCTTTATGGAGTAAAAAAAGAAACATTAGCAAATGTAAGCGAGCTTCTTTATAAAGCTGATAAAGACATTTTAAGTGGCAGGTGTAGTGGGCAATTTGCCTTTGAAAGGTTTTTGGCTAATTTTAATTTAAAATAAAAAAGCTGCTTGAATGCAGCTTAATTTAATAAATAAGTTTCTTACTTAATGTTAGCAACTAACTCTTGCAAATGAGCTTTTTTGCGATCGGCATTATTTTTGGCAATGATGCCATCTTGTGCGATTTTATCAAGAATGCTCATGGCTTCTGCTAAAGCTTTTGTTGCTTCTTCTTTGTTATTTGAAGCAGCTAGTTTTTCAACTTTTTTAATAGCGGTGCGAGCTTTTGATTTAGCGGCAGCATTGCGTTGACGGGCTAATTCATTGGTTTGATCGCGCTTGATTTGAGATTTAATGTTTGGCATTTAACTTAGTCCTTCTACTTTATTAGCGGGTTTAATATTAGTCTTTAGACTAACAAAAGGCAACTATTTTCTAGTTGTTTTCTTTATTCTTCATCATTTTTACTAGATTTGTCGCCGTATTTCAATATTAATATTTCTTTGGTGAAGTCATTAACGTTGCCCAATAGGCCATATTTATCTTCTGGAATTTCAATTTTAAAGGCTTTATCTAAAGTTTGGACCATTTCAATATAAGACATGGAATCTCCGCCCAAATCGGAAGTCCATATGGAATCTGGGTCTATTTTAAACTCTGGCAGCATCAAGATTTTTGAGAATATTTTAATAATTTTGTTTTGGATGTTTTCTACTTCCTTTTTATCGTAACCCTCAAAACTTACTACTTCTTTTTTGTTTTGTTCGATGTTTACAAAATCGTTTGACCCTTTTTCTATGGCCTCTTTTATCAGGAATCGCTTTACTTTAAGTGAACCTGACATAGGCAAAGGCCTTTTATCGATTAAGATTTCTTGTATTTTCTTTTCCGAAGGCAAAGTAGCATTTATTGCATAAATATCTGAATAGATCTTTTTTATGGCGTCTAGATTGACAGAATTATCAACTTC
>ERZ808246.2924-NODE-2924-length-10103-cov-13.548567_pt1 | contig 10103 bp, 10 predicted proteins | sample MGYA00521083_ERZ808246 | MGnify/ENA primary metagenome ERZ808246 (study PRJEB31516, sample SAMN03275577) | gut metagenome | biome: mammalia-associated habitat; material: feces | host: Papio cynocephalus | place: Kenya | collected 2012-07-07 ... | reverse complement strand
CGCCGCCCTGTCACGGCGGAGGTCACCGGTTCAAGTCCGGCCGTGGTCGCCACCACACCCCAGCCCAATCCGCTGGGGTTTTTCTTTTCCTTCCCTCTCCTTTCCCCACACGTCGATACGCATCACCGCAACACGCCAAAATAAAGGCGGACATCGCAATAGCAGCATACAAGCGAAAGGAGGTGGTTGGCCGGATATACGTTGTAAGGCCGTAAGCTTGGCCGAACGGCCTTGAGTGTGCCGTCAACGTATATCCGGCCAACCACCGGACACCACGGAAAAGTAGAGGTATCCCATCGCAACAAAAAACGGCACGACCGGCAATAAGCCGGACATGCCGCAATCGCAATAAGAAATTCAGTCCTGCAACTGTTCAGTCCTGCAACTGCTTGTCGACCCAATCGACGATGTACGGAGCCACCTCTTCGATCTGGTCGATCGCCACTTCGAACTCATGCGGACCACCGTACCAGGGATCCACCAAATCGATGTCGCTTTCGTATCCGGCGGCCGGCTTGGGCAGATTCGGATCGAAGCTGCGGTACATGTGCACATCGCCACGCTTGGCTTGGGGCAGCTGACGCAACAACGCGCGCATATGGGAGGCGGTCATCGGCAGGAACAGGTCGGTGCGTTCGATCTCATCACGGGTGATACGATGCGCGAAATGGTGCGTGGGAAGTTCGTAGCCACGCTCCTTCAGCACTTTGACGGCACGGCGGTCGATCGGATTGCCGTATTCCTCGTCGCTGACGCCGCTGGATTCGACGTTGACCCTGTCGGCCAGCCCGCGGCGCTCGAACTCATTGCGCAGAATGATCTCAGCCATGGGAGAACGGCAGATATTGCCCGTGCACACGGTCATCACGGTATACATGAAAAACTTACTCCTCGCGAGTCTTTTCGTAGGTCATGAAACGGAATCCGGCGATATCCTCGGATCCCTTCTGCGTGCCCTGCCACACGCCTTCCTCAAGCACATGCCAGGCGCCGGAATCCACTAGCGACTTGATATCGGGCGCGTACGTATCGGCGTCCACATGCATGCTGATCTGCGTCACATACGCCTTGTCCGCGAACGGCAGCGCCTCGCGGAACACTCCGGCCCCGCCGATGACCCAGATCTCGCTACGGTCGAGGCCATCGTCCGGAATGGCTTCCTGACGGGCTAGATCCAACGCGTCCTCCAGGGAATCCACCACGGTGGCCCCCGGAGCGGAATACGCGGGATCATGCGAGATCACGATGTTGTCGCGATTCGGCAGCGGCCGGTACTTCGGACTCAGCGACTCCCACGTCCTGCGACCCATGATGACCGGATGGGAGATGGTGAGTTCCGTGAAATGCCTCATATCCTCCGGCAGACGCCACGGCATGCCGCCCTTGAATCCGATGGCGCCATCGTGACCTTCCTTGTCACAGGCCTGCGCCCAGATCAAATTCACCGAGAAGGTCTTGGGAAAATCGTCTCCCCAATCCTCCTCGTCTTCACGCCCGGCAAGTCCGGGCTCGGGTTCGTGATAGCCACTGCGGCTACTATCATGCTCCATTTCACTCACTCCTTGAAGTCGAACTAGAGTCAGTAGTCTAACGTCTGGCGAAGACGCGTCAGACCGCCACCGGCGCCTTGATGGTCGGATGATGCCGGTAGTCCACGATCTGGAAATCGTCATACTCGTAGTCGAACAGCGAATCGGCTTTGGCGATGCGAATCTTCGGATACGGGTATGGCTCGCGGCTGAGCTGTTCAAGTACCTGCTCGATATGGTTGTCGTACACATGGCAGTCGCCGCCGGTCCAGACGAACTCCCCCGGTTCGAGACCGGTCTGCTGCGCCATCATGAGGGTCAGCAGCGAATAGGAGGCGATGTTGAACGGCACGCCAAGGAACATGTCGCAGGAACGCTGGTACAGCTGGCAGCTCAGGTGGCCATCGGCGACATAGAACTGGAACAGCGCGTGGCATGGCGGCAACGCCATCTTCTCCACTTCCGCCGGATTCCACGCGGATACGACCATGCGTCGCGAATCGGGATGGTTCCTGATCAGGTCGAGCACGTTGGAGATCTGGTCGATGGTGCGGTTCGGGTCATCCGGCGTCGGAGCGGGCCAGCTGCGCCACTGAGCGCCGTACACCGGTCCGAGATCGCCGTTCTCATCGGCCCATTCATCCCAGATGTGCACATTATGCTCCTGCAGCCAACGCACGTTCGTGGAGCCTTTGAGGAACCACAGCAGCTCATAGGCCAGACCTTTGAAGAACACGGTCTTGGTGGTCAGCAGCGGGAAGCTGTCCCGCAAATCGAAGCGCATCTGCTGGCCAAACAGGGAGATCGTGCCGGTGCCCGTGCGGTCGGACTTCAGCGTGCCCTCCTGCAGGATCTTGCGCACCAAGTCCTCATACGGCATCGGAATGTCGGTCCGGGGGCGTGCGGGAATGCGTGTGCGGATATCTGCGAGTTGTTCGGGTGTCAAAGCCATACCAGCATAGTCTAATCGGAACCACAGAAGTCATGCCCGACCGCAGGAGCGAGCCGCCACCGCATCAACGTCCAACGCGACGCTTCACCTTGCGGAACGCTCTTCCATGCGCGGACGCCGATACGCTAGATTGGAACATGGTCGGCGCGAACGGCGCGCCATATGACAGAGGAGTTTCCATGGGCAAGAGACTGTGGGTAGAACGTAATAAGGACGGTTCCTGGGATGCGTTCAGCGAGGACGGCGCGCACATCAAGTTCGGCAAAGGCCGCGGACAGTTCACTCCCGGCGATCTGATGAAGGTCGCACTGGCCGGTTGCGCCGCACTGTCCAGCCAATTCGCCGTCGAGCATACCTTGGGCGAAGGCAAGGGCGCGAGGATCGTCGTGGACGGCACCTATGACGCCGACAACGACGCCTACATCGGCTTCGACGAGCAGGTGGTCATCGACGCCACCGATGCCGGCCTGAGCGATGCGGACGCCGACAAGCTGGCCGACCGTGTCAGCAGGCATATCGAAAAGGGCTGCACGGTCAAACATACGTATGTGCAGCCGACGCCGGTGCGTATGAACGTCACCGTCAAGCACTGACCGCCGTCCGGCGCTTTTCCATCAGCATCAACAAGGAGGGGTGGTTGCGATTCCAAGCGAATCGCAACCACCCCTCCTCTTGTTCCGTCAGCCGCATCATGCTGCCGGCACCGGCATATCACCCGGCGCAGCGGTCACTGGCGTTCCGGATCGATCTTCGTCTCGATGGCCTCGGCGACTTCCGGCTCGGCCTTCTTGACCGGCACTTCCTCGACGCCCTTAATCTCATCGATCGCCTTCGGCTTGATATCGGCAGGCGAGCTCGGCGTGGTATCGAGACGGGTCTCCGCAGCCTCCACATATTTGCGCGGCACCACGTACACCGGGCTGACCGCATGCTGCAGCAGGCCCTGGCTGGTGGATCCCAGCAGCAGGCCGGTGAAACCGCCACGGCCTCGGGAACCGACCACGACGACGTCATGGTCGTAGCTGGCCTTGGTCAGCGCGCCGACCGCCGGCCCCGGCACGATCTGCTTGTTGACCTTCAGATTCGGATGGGCCTCCTCGAACGGCTTGATGCGCGTATCGAGATCCTCGCGGAAGGATGCCATGACCCCCTCGTCCTCGGAGCCCTTCATATTCGGCACCGCGGAGATGACGTCAAGCTCGGCATTCCAGGCATCGGCGAAGTCCGCCGCGATCTCGAGCGCCTTCAGGCCCCACTTGGATTCGTCGGAGCCAACGGCCACCTTGGTGATGGTGTTGTTCAAATGCATCAGGTTGCCTTCATCGTCGGTGTACGGCACCACCACGATCGGGCAATACGCATAGGCCGGCAGGCTGGAGCTGGTGGTGCCGAGCAGACGTTCGGCGAGGCCGCCCTTGCCACGGTTGCCGATGACGATGAGGTTGTAGTTGCGGGACAGTTCGACGAACACGGACGCCGGATCTCCAGTGACGATCAGCGTCGACGCCTCCACACCCTGCTCGTCCGCGATGGCCTTGGCCTTCGACAGGATCTCCTGCGCATCGTTGTGGGCCGCGTTGTCATCCCCCATGGCCGTATACGTGGCATCGAACGACACGGCGGCATAGCTCGGCAGCGAATACGCGCAGACGATTTGCAGCGTCAGTCCGGCGTGCTTCGCATAATTCGCCGCCCACCACGTGGCCTTGTAGCTGGCGTGGGAACCGTCAACACCAACGAGGATTGCTTTGTCATTAATCATGAGCGACCTCCTTGAATTCAAAGTTGCGGCAACGCGACCATGCGCTGCGCCTAATCTCCACCATACCGCGCGACATGCGGTTTGCGCGTAACGACGCGAGGAAAACCAAACAAAAAAGGGCGTATCCCATGATGGGATACGCCCTCAGCGCAACCGCGTGGTATCAGAAGATCCGGCGAATGCTGTAGCTGCTCGGGAAGACCCATGCGATGGGGTCATACCGGGTGCCACTCAGCTGGGAGTTGATGACCATGCCATTGCCGACGTAAATCGCGGCATGCTGGGAGTTGGCGATGATGTCTCCCGGCTGCGCCTCGGCGAGACTGGACACGGCCCGGCCCGCGGTGGCCTGGGCACCGGAGTAATGCGGCAGGGACACACCCATCTGGCCATATACGTACTGCACGAAGCCGGAGCAGTCCCAACCGGCCGGAGTATTGCCTCCGGAAACGTACGGGACCTTCCCCACGAACTGGCTGGCGAAGTTCAGCAGACTGGAGACGCTGGCGCCGTCGGGCGGAGTGACGGTGAAGGAGCTTCCGCCGCTTATGGCGCTTCGGTCGGAGGAACGGGAAGCCTCAGCGGCTTGGGCCTGCGCCTGTGCGGCCTGAGCCTGCTGCTGACGCTGCTGTTCCGCCGCCGCGGCAGCGGCTTCGGCGTCCTTTTCCGCCTGTGATTTGGTCTGTGGAACATTCAGACTTTCCACGCCGCCCCAATCCGATCCGGATTCGACCTGGGTGGACGTCGATTCCGTGAGGATATCCTTCTTCACGGCGCTGACCTTCGGGAAAGACCTGGTAGCAACAACAGCATCCTGTTGGGCGCCATCATTGGCTGCCAGCGCGGCAGGAGCCACGCCGGCGAAGGCAACAGTAGCCGCAGCAAGTACGGCGATCATCGAAAAATGCTTAGTATGCTTCATCAACATGGTATTTTACATTGCCCCTCTTACAAAAGGGCCAATGCAAAGAATCTCAGTAATGGATGTACTGGAAATCGTTCACGTTCGTCAACGTGCGGGAATACGTGGCACCGTTGAGCGAGGCGCCGGATTCGGACGTCACGATCGAACCGTCGTCGTTGATCTTCTCCACGACAGCGACATGCCCGTAATAGGAATCGGATCCTTCCTGACCCGCGGCGAAGACAATGACGTCCCCGACATGGCGAGGAGTGTTATCCACCCAATATCCCAAGGACCGGGCCGTGGCGGCCCACTGGCAGCCATTGCCCATATGGGAGCCGACCGGCAGACCCAACTGGTGACGGCGGACATACACCCACCATGTGCACTGGCTGAACTCGTATGCGTTGCCGATATCCCCGGTGGCATGATTCGGATTGAAGCCTGCGGGCAAAACACCGCTGTCCTGATCCATCAGCACCGCGACATTCGGATTGTCGGCAATGGACTTGGACATCAGCGTGGCATCCATGGAGGCGCTGGTATCCCCCAGCTGCCAACCGCCGTTATTACTGGTGGAGGCCAGTTCCTTAAGCGAGCTGCGCTCCTCGGATCGGGAAGCCGAATCGCTCGACACGCGCTTGATCTGCGACGTCGTGGTGTTGTCATCGGCAAGTACCAGCTGGGATGCGTTCTGCTGGCCCAACGCCAACGCGGTCGCCGCGGTGCCGACAAGCGCCGCCAGCGAAGCGGAGGTCACGAACATGGATTTGCGGGAAGCGGCCTTGGCGGCCTCCCTCATGGCACGACGGCTCATAGGAGCCACTTCGTTCAGTTTTTCCGCGACTTCCGGCGTAAGCCCGACAACGGCACCATTGCCCTGCGCCAGCTGCGCCAGTCGAACGGCTTTGGCGGTGTGGGAACCGCGGCTCGAGGAGAACATCGCTTTGGCCGAGCCAAAACGCCCCTTCGAAACTTTGGCAGCTTTATGCGCCGCATGCCTCATAAATCAATCACTCCTTGCGGATATATGTAACCCCGGTCGGCTCGTGGCCCACATGGTTACAGAACCGTCACGAATGCAAGGGTACACCCACACCGGGATGAGCGGCAATACTTCTTGTCACGCATATGCCCCTTATTCGATGCGAACAGTACGAAAAAATGATCGTCATGTGATGCAATCCGACCTTCTGACTACCCTTGGGTCGTATGACGAACACTGTGAACATTCCTTCCGGCATGCTCCCGGAGGACGGACGCTTCGGCTCGGGGCCGAGCAAAATCCGCCCAGAGCAGATCCAAGCCCTCGATGCGGGCGCCAAGAACCTTCTGGGAACCTCCCACCGCCAGACCCCGATCAAGCAGGTGGTCGGCTCCATCCGAGAAGGCCTGTCGAACTTCTTCCAAATCCCCGACGGCTATGAGGTGGTCCTCGGCAACGGCGGCGCCAGCGCGTTCTGGGACATCGCCTGCGCCTCGCTCATCACCCGCAAGGCCGCATTCGGCTCATACGGCTCCTTCAGCGCGAAGTTCGCCAAATCCGCGCAGTCCGCGCCCTTCTTGGAGGATCCGGAGATCTTCGAGGGCGAGCCGGGCACGTATCGCCTGCCGGAGCTCACCGAATATGTGGACGCCTACTGCTGGGCGCACAACGAGACCTCCACCGGCGTGGCGGCTCCGGTCAAGCGTATCGAAGGCTCCAAGGAGCAGGGTGCGCTGACGCTCATCGACGCCACCAGCGGCGCGGGCGCGCTCCCTGTGGACATCAGCCAGACCGACGCCTACTATTTCTCCCCGCAGAAGGCCTTCGGCTCCGACGGAGGATTGTGGATCGCGGTGCTCTCCCCCGCGGCGGTCGAGCGCGCGTACGGCATCGCGAGAAGCGTCGAACTGCCGGGCGCACGCCGTTGGATCCCTCCGTTCCTTTCCCTGACCTCGGCCATCGAGAATTCCCGCAAGGACCAGACGCTCAACACGCCAGCCGTGGCGACGCTGGTCATGCTGGAGAACCAGGTGCGTTGGCTCAACGACAACGGCGGCCTCGCCTGGGCCACGGCTCGTTGCGCCCGCTCCGCGTCGCTGCTGTACCAGTGGGCCGAGAAATCCGACTACGCGAAGCCGTTCGTGTCCGACACGAACGCACGGTCCAACGCCGTCGTCACCATCGATCTCGACGAACATGTCAGCGCTTCCCAAGTGGTTGCCGCGCTGCGCGAGAACGGTATCGTGGACACCAACGGATACCGCAAGCTCGGCCGCAACCAGCTGCGCATCGGCGTGTTCCCCTCTGTGGAGCCGAGCGATGTCGACGCGCTCACGCAGTGCGTCGACTACGTGGTCGAACATCTGTGAGACGAAATACGAGATAAGGCGGCCTATGAAACTGAAACTCGCTCCGATCATCGATCCGAACGTGAGAAAACCCTCACCGAAGCCCGTCCGCGTCGATCTGCGGAAGGTGTTCATGTTCGGCACCGCCCTGTGGGCCATCGCCTTGGTGGTCTGCATGATTCTGCTGGCTTTCGGAATCCATGCGGAACGCGCGCAGACCATGTGCGCCGCAGGCACGGTGGTCGGCGTGATCATGCTGGTCTGGGAGCATTTCGATCGATGGGACTACCGCCGCTTGGGCGAATGATCCAATCGAACGCGTGACACGCGTATATGGAATCGGGAGCCGTCCGCACGTCGGAACGGCTCCCGATTCCATATCGGCCGCAGGCTCAATCCAGCGCGAGCGGCAGCGTCAGGGTGAACGTGCTGCCTTGTCCCGGACTGCTCCATACCGACGCCGAGCCATGATGGGTCAGCGCCACATGCTTGACGATGGCAAGCCCCAGACCGATGCCGTCGCCGGAACGCTCGTTCTGGTTCCCGCCGCGATAGAACCGTTCGAACACACGACCCTGCTCCTTCTGCGCGATGCCGCAACCCCGATCGAGCACGCTGATCAGCACTTGGGAACCATCATCGCTTGGCTTGACGGAGATATTCACCCCCACGCCATCCGGCGAATACGTGATGGCGTTCTCGACAAGCTTCGCGAGCGCCGCCTGAATCTGATCACGCTCCCCATTGATGTCCAGCGACCCGTCCCCATTGGCCTCGAGGACGATGCCACGACGCTCCGCTTCCTCGCGATGCGCCTGAATGACGGATTCCACCTGCTCCATGACGTTGATGCGGTTGTCGGCGGTCGGCAGGACCGGTTCCTGCGCTTTGATCAGCAGCAGCAGATCGGACACCATATGCTCCATATGGGCGCACGATTGACGCAGTTCCGCCGCATGACACTCGATGGAGGCCCGACTGGACTCGCCTTGTTCCAAAGTATCCGCAAGCTCCTCCAACGATTGCGTCGGCTTGAGCAGCTGCTCCGAGACGTTGGTGATGAAGGAATCACGGACCTGCGAGAATCTGACCGCTTCGCTCACATCGGAGATGAGCACCACCACCAGTCGTTCGTTGAGTTTGCCGACGATGACCTTCAACCAGTTCGGACGGGATACCGTGGACACCGTCTTGTCTTTCGGCTGGCCCGTCAATGCCTGCTTGGCCACTTCCCTCACAGTGGGCTTGCCCGCTTTCGGGGGTCGCTGCGCCGAATGCGCCGTGATCGTGGTCACATCGAACTGTTTCTTTCCGCCATAGGAGCGGACCTCGTGCACCGCGCGCGCCACCGTGTCGTCGACGATGGCGTCGTCGCGCACCACACCCAAGGCATATGCCGAGGGATGGGCCCGAATCACCTCATCATGCTCATCAACCACGATGGAGGCCAACGGCAGGATGGACAACAATGCGTTGGTGTCATCGTCCAAGGTGTCGTCATCGCCATCGTCGTCGTTGCCGCGGTGCGTCAGACTGCGCCACCATGTGCCTATGGATTCGAACATAGCCTCATTCTCGCACATCCCCCGACTTACCCCGACGCACGACACCGCGGCTTGTTCATGAACACCAGGTGAACGGTTCGGTGAACTTTGGCGGAACAACACGGTCGGCAAGTGCGGAGGGACCGTTTTGCTAATACACTTGGGAGAGGTTGTATCAGACCCCGGTATAGACACATGTGAAGCATTTGAAAGGCAAGTCCATATGCGCGTTATTTTCAACGAAGAGCTCAAGGCCGTTGCCGATGACCTCGACCGCATGGCGCAAGGCGTCCGCAAGGCAATCAACGGCGCCGGCGACGCGCTGCTGAACCAGAATCTCGAAGCCGCCCAAGCGGTCATCGACGGCGATATCGAAATCGACGCCCTCGAATCCAGCGTCATCGACCAGTGCGTGAAACTGCTGGCCAAGCAAAGCCCGGTGGCCACCGATCTGCGCGTGGTCGTCTCCACGCTGCGTCTGGCCGCCACCTTCGAACGCATGGGCGATCTGGCGCGCCATATCGCCGAAGCCGCGCGCCGCACCTACCCGGCTTCCCCGCTGCCGGCTGAAGCGCAGCCCACGTTCAAGGCGATGCAGGAGTTCCTGAACAACGTTGCCGATCAGATGGTATCCATGCTTTCCGACCGTGACACCAAGACGGCCGAGGCAATCATCCTCAACGACGACAAGCTGGACGAGCTGCATAAGAAGACGTTCGAACTGGCCCAGTCCGAGGATTGGCAGGGCACCAACCAGCAGCTCATCGACGTGGTACTGATCGGCCGCTTCATGGAGCGTCTCGGCGATCATGCCGTCTCCGCGGCCCGCCGCGTGGTATTCATCGTCTCCGGCTTCGATCCGTCCAAGGAGCCGACCCGCGACGAAGGCACCGATATCGACTGACATCCTTTTCCTCGCGTTTTCTTGCATGAAAGACGGTTCCCGTACCATCGGGGCCGTCTTTCATTGTATTTCCCGCCTTCTTCCCGTCTTTTTCCGTCTTCCTCCCGTCGCAATCAACTGCATTCAAAATTAGACATCATGTCTAACTGATGCCCGTATACTTTCCAATCGCAA